>Ga0074197_1000669_pt1 | contig 38291 bp, 27 predicted proteins | sample EPASupsiteSAE305_FD_64526 | JGI IMG/M metagenome (GOLD analysis project Ga0074197, IMG submission 64526) | Bioremediated contaminated groundwater microbial communities from EPA Superfund site, New Mexico - SAE3-05 reassembly with SPADES | ecosystem: Environmental > Aquatic > Deep subsurface >...
TCGCCTGGTTACGCAAAGCCAGATACAAGGGAGAGGAGAAGATTGATTGGCTGTTCACGCTCTCGGCTGCCGCCTACAACATGGTCCGAATGCGCAATCTGGGGGTAGTTGCCTCTGGGTAAGGGGAAAATCCTCATGAGAATGGCTTGGTGCGCCTCGAAAAATGAAAAACGGCAACGCACAATGACGAAAAAACGGTCAGGTGCTCACTGTCAAAGAGCTATCGAAGGGCAAGAAAAGAACCCTTGTCTCGTAATTTCCTATTTTTCAACAGCCTGTTAGTGCCTGCGAGGCTCGGCATTGCCAGCTCTTGATAATGGAAAATTGAACAGATCTCACAGGAGGCGATCTTTCAGGCATGGAATATTCATTACAAAATCGTTATTAAGGCGATAATCGGGTTTAAAATCACAGGTCTCTTTTCTGAGGATTTTGGATTTTGATCTACCCCAGACAAAGGATATTTCATGAAAATATCCATAGACGGTCTGCGGAGCATCAAGGATACAACACACGCAAACTCAACAATTAATCTTATTATTTTAGAAAGTTAAATCATAATCTTCTTTAGACATACCCGTAGCGACCTGCCTCATTCCCCGCTTTTTTATCATCCCGCATTGATTGCTTTTTCAAGGCTGATAATTTTTATCAATGAAAAAGTTTCTCTGGAGCAAAATCATTTGAAATTGTGCAAAGTAACATTAACGCACAGTATCAATATGTAAAACAGGGTGATTGAAAACACCCTTTGTCTACAACTCGCTGTAAATGTGAGCCGAGACTTTGAGCGATTCTTAAAAGTCGAACACAGAAAGACGAACTATCCATTCACTTGTAAACATGCACAATACGCACAGAATCCAAAAGAATCACTCGGGTAGTTTCAACAAAACACGTCTTTTTTTTACGCGGTTTTTTCCTTGACAGGAGCAAGGACCTACTGTTAATGAATCACCGTTCAGTTTAAAAATTTGTTCGAAACTGTTCTCATGTTCTACACTTGTATCAACTTTTTTACTCTCTCAACTCTCATTCAGGAATAGTAATTATGTCGTGGTTCATTCAAACTTGTCGATCATCGTTGGGCAAAAAATACATCATGGCTTTTACGGGGTTTATGCTGGGCGGGTTCTTGCTCGTCCACACCATAGGCAACAGTACAATTTTCTGGGGGAGAAGCGCGTTTAATGCCTACGCGCATCATCTGCATTCATTAGGCATTCTTGTCCCCATCTTTGAACTTGGCCTCTATTCTATCTTTTTCCTGCACGTCATCACCGGTGTTATTCTTTTCCTTGAAAACCGCAAGGCCAGAGGCAGCAAATACGAGGTTGAGACCAGTGCGGGAGGACGTACCATAGGTTCAAAGACAATGCCCTACACCGGCGTGGCAATCTTTATCTTTATCCTTATCCATCTTGCCAACTTTCATTTTGTTGAAAAAACGGAAGTAAAAACCATCTCTGATTTTGTCACCGAGGTCTTGGGCAATCCCTTCTTCACCCTCATCTATGGAGCGGGAATTAGTCTCCTCTTCGTCCATATAAGCCATGGTTTCTGGTCATTGCTCCAGACCTTTGGAATTAGCCATCCTAAATACGATTACCCGTTGCGCGTGATTACTTGGGCGCTGGCAGGAATCATGGGTACGGTATTCATTTTGATTACCTTCCTCATGGTTATCTCTCGGACCCAGTTGCTCTAATTCACAAAGTTTTACATGAGACGATTGAGGGTTCTCGATCAAAAGACGAGATCTTTTTCGGAAACCCTCTTTAACAAGCCTATTCCCCTTTCACCCACAGCTAAAAGAAAATACTATGCAGCTTGACTCAAAAATACCTGAAGGACCGCTGGCCGAAAAATGGGATAAATGCCGTTTTTCCAACAAACTCGTCAACCCTGCTAACAAACGGAAATACGAGGTTATTATCGTAGGTACCGGCTTAGCTGGCGCTTCCGCAGCCGCAACGCTGGGAGAACTGGGTTACAATGTGAAATCATTTTGTATCCAGGACAGCCCCCGTCGCGCGCATTCCATCGCTGCTCAAGGTGGTATTAATGCGGCAAAAAATTATCAGAATGACGGCGATTCCGTTTTTCGCCTGTTCTATGATACCGTTAAAGGCGGAGACTTCCGTGCTCGTGAAGCCAATGTTTACCGCCTCGCTCAGGTAGCCAACAATATTATTGATCAATGTGTGGCACAAGGCGTTCCCTTTGCCCGTGAATACGGCGGGACCTTGGCTAACCGTTCTTTCGGTGGTGCGCAGGTATCGAGAACCTTTTACGCAAGAGGCCAGACGGGACAACAACTGCTTCTCGGTGCGTATACAGCCATGATGCGTCAGGTCGCGGCCGGCAAGGTGAAAATGTACACTCGCCGCGAGATGATGGATCTGGTTACTGTCGATGGCGTGGCTAAAGGCATTATTTGCCGCAACCTGATAACCGGCGAGATTGAGAAATATTCAGCTCATGCAGTTGTCCTCGCCACCGGTGGTTACGGTAACGTATATTTCCTGTCCACAAATGCCATGGCTTCGAATGTAACCGCGGCATGGCGCGCGTATAAACGCGGAGCCGGCTTTGCCAATCCGTGTTACGTCCAGATTCATCCGACCTGTATCCCGGTTCACGGCGAATTCCAGTCCAAATTGACTCTCATGAGCGAGAGCCTTCGGAACGATGGCCGGGTCTGGGTACCGAAAAATGTAGGCGATACCAGGAAGGCTGCCGATATTCCCGTGGAAGAGCGCGACTATTATCTTGAGCGCAAGTATCCGTCCTTCGGTAACCTCGTACCCCGTGATGTTGCTTCACGTAACGCCAAGGAAGCATGCGATCAGGGCAGAGGCGTAGGCGAGACCAAGCTTGGCGTGTATCTCGATTTTGCCGATGCGATCAAACGCGACGGCCTTGATGTGATCTTGCGAAAATATGGTAACCTTTTCCATATGTATCAGAAGATCACCGACAGTGATCCGACCAAGGAACCGATGATGATCTACCCTGCAATCCATTACACCATGGGTGGGCTCTGGGTTGACTACAATCTGATGACCACTGTTCCTGGTCTGTATGCTACTGGTGAATGCAACTTCTCCGATCACGGTGCCAACCGCCTCGGCGCTTCTGCACTCATGCAGGGTTTGGCTGACGGGTATTTTGTTCTGCCGTATACCATCGGTAACTACTTGGCCACCGTACCGCCGGTGCCGACCAATACCAATGATCCGGCTTTTGAAGCTGCAGCCAACGATGTAAAAGATCAAGCCGCTCGACTACTGAAAAACACTAAAAGTGGCAAGAGCGGTCAGACTGTCGACCATTTCCACAAAGAACTCGGCAAAGTTATGTGGGATAGCTGCGGTATGGCTCGAAACAAGGCTGGTCTTGAATTTGCTCTCAAGAGAATTCCCGAGATCCGGGCAGAATTCTGGGAAAAAGTCACTGTTCCCGGTTCCGGACAGGAACTTAACCAGTCACTTGAACGTGCCGGACGTGTTGCCGATTTCCTAGAGTTCGGAGAACTTTTGGCTCTTGATGCGCTTAAACGTGAGGAATCCTGCGGTGGGCATTTTAGAGAAGAAAGCCAGACCGAAGAGAATGAAGCCAAACGTGACGATGCCAATTTTAGCCATGTTGCCGTATGGGAGTACAAGGGTCAGGGAACCACTCCAGAATTACACAAGGAGCCGCTGGTCTTTGAAAACGTTACTCCTTCGCAGCGTAGCTATAAGTAATGCACATCTGTACACTTGTATAAACAGATTCATCACTGAAGTTTAAAATACAACGCAGAAGAAAGCTCATGTCATCGAAATCGATTAATATAATAGTAAAAATTTGGCGACAGAATGGTCCTCTGGCTAAAGGCGCTTTTGAGGAACATGCTCTCAAGGATATCAGCACCGACAGTTCCTTTTTGGAAATGATCGATGTGCTGAATGAATGGCTAACCATCAAAGGTCAGGAGCCTATCGCTTTTGACCATGACTGTCGTGAAGGTATTTGCGGCATGTGCGGCGCTGTAGTCAATGGCACGGCGCACGGTCCCGATAAAGAAACAACCCTGTGCCAGTTGCATATGCGTCGTTTCAAAAATGGCGACACCATCGTAATCGAACCATTCCGTTCACAGGGATTTCCGATTGTCAAGGATCTCATTGTCGATCGTTCCGCTCTCGACCGCATCATTGCGGCTGGCGGTTATGTTTCCGTCAACACCGGCTCTCCGCAAGATGGCAATAATATCCTGATCCCACAGCATGTTGCTGAACAAGCCATGGATGCTGCCGCCTGTATCGGATGCGGTGCATGTGCTGCGGCTTGTCCAAACGGCACACCGATGCTCTTTCTTGGCGCCAAAGTATCTCAATTCGCTCTGTTACCACAAGGACAATTGGAAGCGAAAAAACGTGCCATTTCCATGGTTATGCAGATGGATAAGGACGGCTTCGGAAACTGCGGCAATGAGCGTGAATGTGAGAATGTTTGCCCCAAGGGTATCACAATCCGAAACATTGCCCGGTTGAACAGAGAATTTCTTAAAGCATCTTTCAGCATCGACCATTGAAAAACTTTTATTGCTAAGTTTTTCCTGTATCAAAGCAAAAAAAGGAGTTATTACCTGACAGAGGTGATAACTCCTTTTTTTCATATCTATTTTTCCTGTACAAGATATAGCAAAAGTTCGAAGAATTTTTTTCAAATTCTAATTGTCTTGTTGCAATGGCTTTCTGCACAGTGGCATTGGCCGAAAAGGCTCCTGTTCTATATACATCTGCAACAGCGTTACCATCCACCCGTATAACTTTTCTCGTACCATTCGAATAATTCGCTTTGACCGCAGTAACAATAGATTTTAATATCGCAAAATATTGGAAAATCGCCGATATTAAAATATGCTTCGTTTAATAATCTCCATTTACCCAATAATTTTTCGGAACACTCTCACCCATATACCCACAGCGTCTTTGTATCAATTCTTCCCCCAGCTTTTTTTGCTTCACAAATCTAATCTCTCTTTTAATTAGATATTCATAAGCATGACAGAAAGCAGCGCCAGCCAAGAACTCTTGTGAATAATAGCTATGAGGCAGGATAGTTACCGCATTTACGCTTAATGGGACGAGCAGTTGAGAAATACCTAAGAATAAATTTAAAAAAATACACCTAAGCTGAATAATCCGTCGGGATTAATCAACGAACTAGCTCCCCTTTTTAAATATAAAAACAAATTCAAGATACTCCGTCCGCATGTGCGTATGTTCTTCATTGTCTTTTTAATATTATGAAATTATACCCCCGGATTAATTACTTCCTCGCTATTTTTATTTATTTGGTTGTGATCTGCTGGAACGTTTGGTGGACTTTCACATGGCTCTATCATCAGAGGTTGAAAGACCTTGCCGTGGAAGGCTCATCCCGCCTTGAATTGTATATGACCTATCTTCAGGGTGTTTTGGAAAAATATCAACATCTGCCGGAATTACTGGCAAATGATCAAATTATGATCAATATGCTCAATGATCATGACTCCCCTGAAGAAATTGATTTTCTCAACCGATATCTTGAAAAAATCAATAGTATCAGCAATGCTTCGGATACCTATCTGATGGATAACAATGGCTGCACCATAGCGGCCAGCAACTGGAAAGACGAACATCCGTTCGTCGGCCAAAATTTCAGCTACAGACCCTATTTCAAAGAGGCCATGAATGGCCGACTCGGCAAATATTTTGCCTTGGGCACCACATCCAGCCTCAGGGGTTATTATTTCGCCTATCCGGTTCGACAGCATGACAAGATCCTTGGCGTGTTAACCATCAAGATCAATATCGATGCAGTTGAAAATAACTGGGGACACGAAGAGCGGACCTATCTCGTTACCGATCCCGATGGTATTATTTTTTTATCCACTAATAAGGATTGGCGTTTTCGGACTCTGGTCCCCCTGTCGCAGGAGGTCTACCAGAGCGTGATGGACAGCCGCCGTTATCCCAATGCTTCCCTTGAGCCCCTTGTTGTGGTGAGTGAACAGGAAAAGGACGTTGGAAAGATCCTCCGGATAATGATGCCTCATGATCATAAAGCCAAAAAGTATCTTTTACAGACTCGTTTCATGGAGCAGGCCGGCTGGAACGTCCAGATACTGACCGATACCTGGCGGGTTGAACGATTCGTTTTTCTAGTTTTTTTAGTGTTAAGTTGCATTCTTGTTCTAGGTAGCCTGCTTATACTTCTGCTCAGGCAGCGTCGCCAAAGAAAAATAGACCTTCGCCGTTTTGAAGAACAGTCGCGCAAGGTCCTGCAGGCGGCTAACGAAAAATTGGAAACACGGGTGACAGAACGGACTCATGAGCTGATCGAAACGAACACCCTCCTTCGCAAGGAAATTGACGACCGCAAACGTGCAGAAGCTGCCCTGCAACACACTCGATCCGAATTAATCCATGCTGCCAAGATGGCAGCCCTTGGCCAGATGTCTGCCGGAATCAACCATGAGTTGAATCAGCCGTTAGCGGCAATCAGAAGTTATTCGGATAATGGCAAGCAGTTCCTTCAGAAGGGCAGGCTTGAAGAAACCATGTGGAATCTTGCACAAATCAGCGAGCTTACCGAGCGAATGGCTCAGATCGGAGTGCAACTGAAACAATTTTCCAGAAAGACCAGCGGTCAGATAACCGTGGTGCCTCTCCACGGTGTGATCGATGGGGCCTTGGAAATACTGAGCCCCCTCATTCGGAAATCAGAAATGAAAATCGAGGTGACCCTGAGACCAGATAACCTTGAAGTGCGGGCCAATCAGGTATTGTTGCAGCAAGTAATTGTGAATTTAATTGGCAATGCCCTTCATGCGGTGGAAGGGGTATCACCCCAGAAAATCGATATCTTTGCTTGCCGAAAAGACGGAAAAGTCGCCATCACTGTTGAAGATAACGGGATAGGCATTCCGCCGGAACATCTGCCCCACATATTCGAGCCCTTTTTTACTACCAAAAAAAGCGGCAAGGGCCTGGGCCTTGGGTTAACCATAACCGAACGGATTCTCCAAGAAATGAATGGGGCAATACAGGTGGTTTCAACTCAGGGCAGAACAAAATTTGAATTTATTCTTGAGGAAGCATAACCAACAGATATGGAAGTCGGAAAACAAGTCATTTTTATCGATGATGAAATACATATTCGCCAGGCCAATAAGCAGACCCTTGAGCTCGCGGATCTGGACGTAACCTGTTTCGATTGCGGGGAAGATGCTTTACCGCTTCTTTCCATGGATTGGCCGGGTGTAGTGATTTGTGATATTCGTCTTCCCCATATGGATGGCATGGAATTCCTGCTGTCTGCGCAGCGGATCGACCGTGATCTGCCTGTAATCCTGATAACCGGTCACGGTGATATTTCCATGGCTGTCCAGGCCATGCGGGACGGCGCCTATGATTTCATCGAAAAACCTTACTCAGCCGAACGCCTTGTTAAAACAGTGCAGCGTGCTCTGGAAAAAAGGATGCTGACCCTGGAGAATCGCATCCTCCGTCAGGAACTGGAGGCCCATAGCGCTCCGGGACCCAGGATTATCGGCAGGACACCGGCGATGATCAGGCTACGTGCTACCATAGCCAGAATCGCTGACACGGGGGCTGATATTCTGATTGTCGGCGAGACCGGCACCGGTAAGGAACTTGTTGCTCGTTCTCTGCATGAACACAGCCAAAGGCGGACAAAGAATTTCGTCGCTGTCAACTGCGGGGCTGTACCCGAGAGTATTATTGAAAGTGAACTTTTCGGGCACGAGGCCGGTGCGTTCACTGATGCCAAAAAGACCAGAATCGGCAAATTTGAACATGCCAATGGCGGGACCTTGCTCCTGGACGAGATTGAATCCATGACGCTCAGAACCCAGGTCCACCTGTTACGTGTACTGCAGGAGAGGACACTGGAGCGGCTGGGATCCAACAAAGTGATACCCCTCGATGTTCGGGTGATTGCCGCCTCTAAGACCGATCTTTTGCAGGCCGCGAAAGCAGGCTCATTCAGGGAGGATCTCTATTATCGTCTCAATGTAGTCTGTCTGGAACTCCCCCCGTTGCGAGCACGTCTGGAGGATATCTCGCTTCTTTTTCACCACTTTCTCCTTGTGGCCGGCCACCGCTATCAACAGGAGGTGCCCCTGCCCAAGGCCTCGCAGATGAATGCCCTGATGACCTATGCCTGGCCGGGAAATGTCCGTGAACTGCGAAACCTTGCTGAAAGATACGTGCTTCTGGGCAGTGAATGCGGATGGTCGCTTGATCAGCTGTTGTCAGGCACTGAGAAAGAGCAGAAGAACAACCTGGCCCACAGGGTTGATGGCTTTGAACGCAGCCTGATCGAGCAGGCCCTGCTGGCCAGCAACGGCAGTATCAAAGATGTGATGGATGCTCTGGAAATTCCCCGCAAAACGCTCTACGACAAAATGCGAAAGTATGACCTGAACAAGAGTGACTATAAATAACCGGAAATAAAAGGGAAAACGGGCAGACAGTTACTGAAATTACATTCGCGGTCGTGTGCTCGGTTCCGTTGGTAACAGAAAATATCCTCAAGAACGCACCGCATGGAGCATGGCGACATGCGGTGCGTGAACGATACCTTTCTGCACCTCCCTCCCAGGGGGTAGTAACAAAAACCTCTTTTCCATCCTCCCCCCTAGAAAAAGAGCGTCACATCATTCCTAGTATCTTAGGCAGCCAGATTGACAAGGTCGGCCAGTAGGTCACCATAACCAGGAAAACAATCATGGTCATGAGCCAGGGCCACACGGCTACCGTCAATTCGGTGATTCCCATCTTGGTTATTCCCGAGGCGACATAAAGGTTGAGCCCCACCGGCGGATGACACATACCGACTTCCATGTTGACCACCATCATGATACCGAAATGAACCGGGTCGACCCCCAACTTCATTGCCACCGGAAAAAGGATCGGGGCAAAAATCAAGACGATGGAGGAGGGCTCCATGAAATTCCCGGCCATGAGCAGGAGAACATTGACTGCAAGGAGGAAGGCGATCTGACCAAAGCCCATTCCCAACATCCAATTGGCCAATTCCTGGGGAATATTCTCATTGGCGAGGATAAAGGAAAACATAACCGCATTGGTGATGATGTACAACAGCATGGCCGACATATTGGCTGAATTGAGCAAAACCCTCGGCACATCCTTCAGCTTCATGTCCTTATAAATAAACACGGCCACGAAACAGGCGTAGACCGCACTCATTGCCGCGGCCTCGGTCGGGGTAAAGATGCCCGAATAGATACCGCCCATGATCACGATGATCAGCATCAATCCCCAGGCTGATTCGCGAAAGGTCCGTAAGCGCTCCTTCCACGAAGCCTTTTCCTGCCGCGGATAGTCGTTTTTCCGCGCCCGGTACCAGGTCATACCAGCGAGCATCGAGGCCATAACCAGCCCGGGTATGACCCCGGCCATGAACAGCGCGCCCACCGAGGTGTTGGTGGCCACCGAATACATGACCATGACAATGGACGGCGGAATCAGGATGCCCAGGGCACCCGAGGTCGTAATGACACCGGCCCCGAACTGCTTGGGAAATCCGCCTTTGATCATTCCCGGCAAGAGGATGGAACCAATGGCAACAACCGTGGCCGGTGAAGATCCCGATACGGCGGCAAACAGGGCACAGGCCACAACTCCCGACAGGGCAAGGCCGCCATACCAATGACCGACCAGCGAGGTGGCAAAATTGATCATCCGCCGGGCAACCCCGCCATGGGTGAGGAAATTACCGGCCAGAATAAAAAAGGGAATGGCCATGATCTCGAATTTTTCAATGCCGGTGAACAGCTTCAGGGCCACCGATTCAAGGGGAACCTGGGTCATGGTAAAGAGAAAGGTTAAAACCGTCAAACCCAGGGAAATAGAAATAGGCATTCCCGTCAGCATCAACGCAAGCAGGATACCAAAAATAATGGCGGCGCTCATTGTCCGTCCTCCTTGCTCTCTTTGCCGTTCTTTCCATTCTCGATATCATCCTGATCAAGGACAGCCCGCAGTTCAATAATCTCCCCTTCCAAAGGTATGGCCTCTTCGGTGATACCGTCGACATGGCCATGGTCGTGGTGCGGCAGCTCACCGGTTTTGATAAAACTGACCATAACCTGAAGAAAACGGAAACACATCAAGGTCGATCCAAACGGAACCGCGCTGTAAACCGCCCAGGTAGGCCATTCGAGGTCCGGGGTGGTGGGTCCTTGCGGCAAGACACCGGTATCAAAGCCGAGCATGCTGTAAATTGCGTAATGCATGCCGTTTTCCCAGATGAAACTGCCGCCGAGAGTAGCCACGATGGCCGTAAAGGTCGCGCCGGACGCCAAGCCGAAGATGATGAACTTACCTCGGGTTCTTTTTCCCATCTGGTTGATCAGTACATCGACACCGACATGAATGCCGGTCCGGACGCCATAGGCGGCGCCGAACTTGGCCATCCAGACAAACATGATGATGCATAACTCTTGCGTCCAGCCGAAATTAAGGGTGAGCAGCCAATCCTGCACCACAGGAATCGGCCATCCGGCGGCGTATCGATGGACGACCGCTATAAAAACAATCATGGTCGCCCCGCCCATGAGAAAGGTGATGAGCCATTCCTCGAGGTGATTTAAAAATTTCATTGTCGCTATGTCCTTCAGAACGGTGAGAGGCGGAAAACAAATGCCTTCCGCCTCTCACCATCGTTATGTAGAGGAAATCGTTATTTGCTGGAACCGACTGCCTTTCTTACGCTGTCAATGGTCTCCTGGCCGATGCGGCTCGCCATTTTATCAGCCACCGGTGCCAGAACCGCCTTGAAAGCATTCCGCTGCTCCGGTGTCAAGACAGTGACCTCGGTCTTGCCGGAGGCCTTGACTGATTCGAGATCCTTATCATTGCTTGCTTTGGCGATCTTGTTGGCGTAATCGGTCGATTCCTTCATTGCGATCTCAAGCTGAGTGCGGATATCAGCCGGCAGTCCATCCCAGAACTTCTTGTTGACGATGACCGCATACCCGAGATAACCATGGTCGGTAATGGTTAAATATTTCTGCACTTCAAACATTTTCTGGGTATAGAAATTGGAGATCGGATTTTCGGTACCATCAACAACGCCGGTCTGCAGCGCCTGATACACCTCGGAGAAGGCCATCTGCTGCGGGATAGCCTTCAGTTCGCGAATCTGCTCTTCCAGAACCTTGGAGGATTGGATCCGTAACTTCTTGCCCTTCAAGTCAGCCGGGGTTTTGATCGGGGTGTTGGCGGAAAAAGATTTGAACCCATTATCCCAATAGGCAAGCCCTTTAATTCCTTTTGCCTCCAGTTTGTCCAATAACTGCTGACCGGCCGGGCCTTGGGTTACTTTGTGCAAATCGGCATAGCCATCAAAGATAAAGGGGATATCGAAGACCTCAAACTCTTTGACTCCCAGAGGGCCGAACTTTGCCAACGAGGGCGCCAGCATCTGAACGGCACCGAGCTGCAGGGCCTCCATCTCCTCCTTATCTTTATACAGTTGGCTGTTCGGATACAGTTCAACCTTGACCTGACCCTTGGTCAACTCCTCGGCCCGTTTTTTGAAAAACTCCGCCGCCTGTCCCTTGGGGGTATCAACCGCGACAACATGGCTGAATTTGATGGAGATCGGCTCCGCGATCGCCGAGGTCGACAAGAAAAAAGCCGAAATCGATAATACCGCCAATGCCTTCGTTACCGTCTGAAACATAATTTTCTCCTTTTTCTGTTTGATTACCATGTTGCCTTTGTCATTCAACAAGTTGAATCGTTCTCCAAGATCCGAAGAAGTGTTGCACAGCAGACAACTTCCTCATATAAGATAGCAAAATGGAGACCATTGCCTGATAAATATTTAAAACTCCTTGAAATCGAAGAGTAACGACCGACATGCCCTGTAGGTCCAACTCCCAATAGGCGGATATCCGCCGTTTTCCATTCCGCACCATGCGGAAATCCACCCAATGCATTTAAAATTGTTTGATGAAAAAATCGGACAAACTCCGTCGACCATGGGTATACAAAGCGTAGAGTTTTATACAGATCACCGGTCCGCTTATTGCTTAAACAATGGAGCAGCGAGGGCAATTTCGACCTTTTGCCGGTAGCCACAAGACCGCTCTATCGGACGAATCTTGGGAAAGGGAGCGCGAGAAGGGCAAACCCGGAAATTGTCTCTTTCCAACTCTGTTATTTGTCCTGTCTCTAAACAGATCAACTTTATGGAGAAAAACATGCATACTCTTCCCACTGTAAAAACAATACTCTATACAACCGCACTCGGCACCCACACCCGTCCTGTCTTTCGTTACGCGATCAGTCTGGCTCGCCAATACAACGCGCGCATCATTTTGCTCCATGTAGTTGAACCTTTGAGCAGTGCGGCCCGCGCTGTCATCGAAACCTATATGTCAGCCGAGGCGGCCGACAAGGCTCAAAAGGATAATATGCAAGAGGTGTTGAAAGAGATAAAATCCCGGCTTCATAACTTCTGTACGGAGGAAATGGAATCGTGCAAGGCGGATGTCATCAAGGTGCAGGAGATACTGGTTGTAGCCGGGGATCCCAGTGAGGAGATACTTCGCGTCGCGGACAAGAATGCGGTCGACCTTATCGTCATGGGGAAATCCACCGGCTCCGTCTTTGGCAGCACGGTCATGGGATCGGTTGCCCGCCGGGTTACCCGACATGCCAAAGTACCGGTCCTCGTTGTCCCCAACAGTTAGGCTTCCGGCAGTATCGGCTCCGATACTGCCACTTTTTTTATAGTGATTTGTAATTTGCTCCTGGGAGAAAAAAAGGTAAAGACTACGAACAATAACAGCTATCTCCTCGCCGGCCGAAATATTATTCAGGCATCACGCAGCCGTTTTCCTTTACAGCCGGCGGGATTTTTCCTTAACCCCTCTATTCGTAGCCATGACCACCCAAAAACCTCTCACAACCGCCCTTATTTCTACCCCGGAGCAATTATCCCATGCGCTCGACATTCCGCTGGCACCGCTCCAGGCCATCCATGCAAAGTATCCGCTCAGGATCAGCCCCTACTATCTCGAACTCATCAAGAAAACCGGTTTGCCGCTCTGGAGGCAGGCCGTACCCGACATACGCGAACTTGACGATCCCATAGGACTGAGCGATCCTCTTGATGAAGAACATCTCAGCCCGGTTCCCTTTCTGGTCCATAAATATCCGGATCGGGCTTTGTTTCTCATCTGCAGCGAATGTGCCATGTATTGCCGTTTCTGCACCCGCAAACGAAAGGTGGGCAAATCCGAAATGAGGATCACGGACGAGACCATAGCGCTCGGCCTTGAATATCTGGAAAAAACACCGGCTATTACCGATGTGCTTCTCTCCGGCGGCGACCCGCTCATGCTCAGTGACGATCGCCTGGAACGCATCCTCAAAGCGTTGCGATCCATACCGTCCATTGCCACCATCAGAATCGGCACCCGGATCCCCTGTACCTTACCCATGCGGGTCACGCCAAGGCTGGCTGGGATGTTGAAGAAATATCATCCCCTCTACATCAACACCCATTTCAACCATCCGGCCGAGATTACGCCGGAAGCCACTCTTGCCTGCAAGCGGTTGGCCGATGCCGGGATCCCGCTGGGGTGCCAGACGGTTCTGCTCCGCGGAGTTAACGACTCTCCCGACATCATCAGGCAACTGATGTATCTTCTGCTGCAGATCCGGATAAAACCCTACTATTTGTTTCAGGCTGACCTGACTCAAGGTACCTCGCATTTCCGAACGACGATTGACACCGGCCTCGACATCATGCACCATCTCATTGGTCATATCTCCGGCATGGCTGTTCCGACCTATGCCCTTGATGCGCCCGGTGGGGGAGGAAAGATTCCCTTAACCCCGGATTATATAAAATCCCTGAACCAAACCCTTGAGTTCTCGACCTACCGCGGGACATCATGCTCCTACCCCAATGAGATTACCCCTTGAAAAAATTCCAGTTTTTTGGATAGTCACTTGGCTAACTTAAGAAAACATAATATACTGATGCCAAATGAGAGACTGCGAACGAACTTCTTGAGCAGGCATTGCAAACCGATCTTTTCGCACGACTACCGAAACATGCTCATACCCCACACTTCATTGGAATTAACGGGCGTCGGCAATGACAAGACCACCGGAAAAAACGCTTGAAGCTGTTCTTACCTCCAAAGAACTGCCGACACTCCCTATCATCGCATCAAAACTTCTGACCCTGACCGCCCGGGAGGACACTACTCTCACCGATATTGCCAGTCTTATCTCGCAGGATATAGCGCTTTCCGCAAAGGTGTTGCGCGTCGCGAATTCCGCGTTTTACAGCTTCCCGCAGCAAATCGCCTCGATCAACCAAGCGGTTTCCATTCTGGGCATCAACGCGGTTCGCAGTCTGGTTCTCAGCTTTTCCTTTCTTTCCATGGGCGGCAGACATAAGAACTCCCTGTTTGACTTTAAGCAGTTCTGGGAACATTCAATGGTCGAAGCTGCCGCGGCCAAGTTGATTCTTGAACAGGTCGCCAATGCCAATACGGAAGAGGCCTTTACCTGTGGCCTTCTGCAGAACATCGGTCAATTGATTTTCGCGGCTACGTTGCGTGAGGAATACAACCAGGTCCTGCAGAAAAAACAGGAAGACAACAAAACGAGCGAAGATACGGATGAAGACGAGTTGGAACAGGAAATCATCGGTATTTCTCATTCGGCAGTGGGATATGAAGTTACCAAGGCATGGGGGCTGCCCGAAAGCCTGCGTCTCACTATCAAGTACCATCACCGGCCATCTGCTTATAAAGAAAACAATCTGCAGAATAAACAGAATATACGCGCCGTTTATCTCGCTCATCTCCTTTCCAAGATCTTCTATTCCGACACGCCAGAGGTTTATCACAAGCTCTTCCGGAGCGAGGCAAAACAATTGCTCGGGCTTAAACCCTTGGAAATCAATACTGTCCTGAGAATGATCAACAAGGTTATCGATCAGTCGGCTCAATTCTTCGGGATTAAAATCAATCCCGTCAAATCAGTGGCGGAAATTCTTCAGGAGGCCAACCTTCGTCTCAGCCTTATCAACCTGACTTACGAAGAGATGAACCGTGAACTGATCAAATCAAAAATGGCCCTGGAAAAGTTGACAGAAGAGCTTGCACAAAAGAACCGCCTTTTGGAAAATCTTGCAAACATCGACGGCCTTACCGAAATCAATAATCACCGATTCTTTCAAAATTTTCTCGATTCTGAGATAAATCGTTCCATTCGTAATGAGCGCACCATCTCGCTGCTGCTCGCCGACATTGACCATTTTAAAAAATTCAACGATACCTATGGACACCAAACAGGAGATTTTTTGCTTAAGGAATTCAGTCGGGTGACAAAGGAAGTCATCCGGGAATACGATTTGATAGCCCGGTACGGTGGAGAAGAATTCGTTTTTGTTCTCCCCGAAACCGAATCGGCAGAAGCAATGGCGGTAGCGGAGAAACTCAGAAAAACAGCGGAAGATTATAATTTTGACGATGGCACGAGCACCTATCATATAACCATCAGCATCGGTGTTGCCAGTGCTCGCCCTGCAGGAGGCGATTTCAAGAAAGATGATCTCATCGGCCTTGCTGATGCCGCCTTGTATGAGGCTAAAAACTCCGGACGAAATAAGGTGGCCTTGTGCTGCTCGAAAAAGAAAAAAAAATGGTTTGCCTTCTGAAATTGAATCCACCCCCCACCTCATAAGGAGACTGCATGAAACCGCGTAGATCCAACTTGTCCGTACCCGGTCACCTAAAAAAAATGCATGGCAAGGCCAACGAAAGCCAAGCCGATGTGATTATGCTTGATCTTGAGGATAGCGTTCCCTTGACCGAAAAAATCAACGCCAGATCCCAAGTTATTGATTCACTTCTCAATCTCAATTGGAAAAGCAAGACGGTGACTGTCAGGATTAATGCATTGGACACACCTTTTGCCTATCGAGATCTTCTTGAAGTTGCGGAGAACGCCGGGCAGGTTATCGACGCCATCGTGATTCCCAAAGTCAATCATCCGGCCGATATCTTTTTTGCTGATCGCCTGCTCAATGGTATCGAGATGCACAAAAATGCCTCTCTGGCGATCGGCATTGAAGCTTCGATCGAGACTGCCGAGGGGCTGATGCGATCGGCTGAAATCGTCCAAGCCAGCACCCGGGTTAAAAGCCTTGTTTTCGGGATTGCGGATTATTCAGCCTCAATCGGGGCTCGCTTGGTTTCTATTTCAGGACATGGGGAGAAAGAGGAAGAATTGTATCCCGGTCACCGGTGGCATTTCGCCTTGAGCAGGATGGTGATGAATGCAAAAGCGCATGGAACTCTTGCCATCGATGCGCCTTACGGCAATTTTAAAGATCTTGAGGGGTTGCGACGCTCTGCTGTTATGGCCTGTGCTTTAGGATGTGACGGCAAATGGGCGATTCATCCATCACAAATCGATACGATCAACGAAGTGTTCACCCCTTCTCAGCAAGACATTGCGCTTGCTGCCAAGGTGATAGAAGCCAATGCCCTGGCTAAAGCGGAAGGAAGAGGAGCTGTGGCGGTGGAGGGCAGGATGGTTGACCAGGCAACCGTACGTCTGGCGACCCAACTATGGGAACAGGCGAAATATCTGCAATTAATTTAACTATATGACTGACACCACCTACCATTGGATCGCAGCTATCAGATTATAGGTCAAAAAAGAAGGGGAGCGCCGAAACCGGCACTCCCCTTCTCATTTAAGGCATTTAAATGTACAAATTATCCGATAACTGCAAGAACTGTGTCTTTTGCAACAGAGTCACCTGTGCTAAAATTGAGGGCTTTGACGGTACCATCACAGGGTGACCCAAGTGAATTCTCCATTTTCATGGCCTCAAGGATAACCAAGGCATCACCCACTTTAACAGTATCACCCACATTTACACAATTTTTGATAATCATGCCGGGCATGGGTGCCAATAAGGGGGTGCCACCCTCAACAACCGGAGCAGGTGCAGCGGCAGCTTTAGGTGCAGCAGCAGCAGCGGCAGGTGCAGCAGCAGCTTTCGGTGCAGCGGCGGCGGCTTTGGGTGCAGCGGCACGCGGTGCAGCAGCGACCATTGGCTGGAAGTCACCAGTAGGATCTACTTCAACGCTGAAATATTCGTTATCAACAAAAACGTTGAAGGTACGAACATTCTCAGATTTCTCTGGAGCATTGGCCTTGGGCTCAACCAGTTTGCCGGCCTTCGCCTTGGCAACCAGCTCTTCACGTTTTTTGACATCATCAAGGGTGATCGGCATAACTTCGGGAGGTGCCGGAGTTTTACCGTATTTCCACTCAAGGAATTTCTTACCAGTGACCGGGTAGATCGCATAGAGTACCAGATCGTCGATGTCCTTGGCGAGATCGCCAATCTCTTTCTTGGCTTTCTCTAATTCCGGCTCAAGTACCTCGGCAGGACGGCAGGTGATCGGCTCTTCACCACGGGCATAACCCTTGAGAGCTTTCTTTTGGACTTCAGGATTGATCGGTACAGCAGTTTTGCCATACAGACCGTAGCACAGGTCTTTAACCTGAGCGGTGATCATTTTGTAGCGCTCTTCCGGGGTGTCGAAAAGAACGTTGTTGACGGTCTGGATACCGACGATCTGGCTGGTCGGGGTGACCAACGGAATCTGGCCCAGATCTTTACGCACTTTCGGCAGTTCAGCAAAAACGTCGTCGATTTTGTCGAGTTTATCCATTTCCCGCAGCTGGTTGACCAAGTTGGACAACATACCGCCTGGAGTTTGATGAAGAAGAACGTTGATATCGATGATAGAGCACTTGGAGGTGTCAAGCAGATGCATGTACTTCGGCATAACCTCTTTTTCCAGCACCTCGTTGATGGCGAACAGTTTTTTGATATCAAAACCGGTATCGCGGTTGGTGCCGAGCAGGCTCATGACCAACGGCTCAACAGCCGGATGCGCAGTTCGGTATGCATAAGGTGTCATACAGGTGTCGATGATGTCGCAACCAGCTTCGATGGCCTTGAGGTGACTCATTGAAGCCATACCGGAGGTAAAATGGCTATGGAGATGAATGGGGGTCTTGGTGACCTCTTTCAGAGCCTTCACCAGTACGTATGCATCATACGGGGCAATCAAACCGGCCATATCTTTGATACAGATGGAATCAGCACCCATATCGTCAAGGGCTTTGGCCCGATCGGTATAATATTTCAGATCGTAAACATCTCCACCAAGACGCGGTTCGGTCAAGGAGTAACAAATACAACCCTGGAAATGCTTGCCGCTCTTTTTGATCTGCTTAACAACCGTTTCAAAGTTACGGTAGTCGTTGAGTGCGTCAAAGGTACGGAAGATATCCATACCGTTCTCAGCAGCCCGCTCAACAAAGGCAGTGGCGAGATCGTCGGCATAGTTACGATAACCGACAAGGTTTTGGGCGCGAAGCAACATGGAAAAGGGGGTTTTCTTGATGTAGCGCTTCAGGGTACGGAGACGCTCCCATGGATCCTCATTGAGAAAACGATGCATGGTATCAAAAGTGGCACCACCCCAGGTTTCAATAGCCCAGAAGCCGACTTCGTCCATCATCTCCGCAACTGGAATCATGTCTTCGGTACGTCCGCGAGTTGCGAACAGGGACTGATGCCCGTCACGAAGGCTTAAATCCATAATTTTGACCGGGTTTTCAGCTGCAGGCCGGTCGCTTGCGTAATTCATGGCGGTCATCTTCACTTGGTCGCTCATTGTCAATTTCTCCTGTTATACGTTGTATACGTTGTCGTTAGACGTCAAATAGTAGCAAAAGCCATCAAAATGCTTTCATTTGAATCAGCCTACGGAAATTCATAATATCCTGGCGGCCGGCAATTGCCCATAAACTAGGCCCGGTAACGGCAGGTTTGGCAGCAGCCAGTTGTGCCTGATAGGCTGCTTCCTCTTCTTGCTGCATATAGGCATTAACAGCTGCAAGTGCCGCGGCCATCTTTTTTTTCACATCTGCCATTATGTCATCCTCGGAGTCTATTGGCCATGCGTTGAGGCACAGACCATTACATGAAAGTGCTTACAGCGGAATATTGCCGTGTTTCTTCATTGGGATGGTGTCGCGTTTCCCTTGAATCGACTCAAACGCATTGATGATACGGAACCGAGTCTCAGCAGGCTCAATAACATCGTCGATGTAGCCTCGCTCAGCGGCGCAATATGGATTTGAGAATTGTTCGTTGTATTCGTTTTCTTTCTCAACCAGAAACGCCTTGGGGTCTTCGGCTGATTTGGCGCCTTTGGCATAGAGAACCTCAACCGCACCCTTAGAACCCATAACCGCGATTTCGCCGGTCGGCCAAGAGTAGTTGATGTCGGTCCGTAGGTGCTTTGAGGACATAACGCAATAAGCACCACCGTAAGATTTACGGGTAATAACAGTTACTTTCGGAACGGTCGATTCAGCATAGGCATAGAGCATTTTGGCGCCGTTACGGATAACGCCGCCGAACTCCTGATTAGTGCCGGGCAAGAAGCCGGGAACGTCGACAAAGGTGAGAATCGGAATATTGAAGCAATCACAGAAACGTACAAACCGGGCACCCTTGATGGAAGAATCGATATCAAGAACACCGGCATAATAGGATGGCTGATTGGCGACGATACCAATGCTCCGACCGCCGTAACGGGCGAAACCGACGATGATGTTCGGAGCAAAATTCTTCTTGATCTCAAAGAAGATACCGTTATCAGCCGTCTCGGTGATAACCTTCTTCATGTCGTAGGCAGCATTGGGGTTGTCCGGAATAATTTCGTTGAGAGACGGAGATTTCCGGGTGATCGGGTCGTCGCAGGGAGCATCCGGAGGATTCTCCATGTTATTCTGTGGCAGGTAGGACAGAAGATCCTTGATGTACTGAATGGCATCGTCCTCGTTCTCGGCGGCGTAGTCGGTAACACCGCTCTTGGTGGTATGCATGACTGCACCGCCCAAGGCTTCAGTGGTAACGTCTTCATGGCACACGGTTTTAACAACCTTGGGACCGGTGAGGAACATGTAGGACTGAATCTTGACCTGAATGATGAAGTCGGTGAGGGCGGGAGAATATACGGCACCACCGGCGCAGGGTCCGAAAATACCGGAGATCTGCGGGACAACACCCGAGGAGAGAACGTTCCGGGTAAAAATTTCAGTATAGCCGGCGAGGGCTTCGATACCCTCTTGGATACGAGCGCCGCCGGAATCGTTCAAGCCGATGACCGGCATGCCGTTCTTCACTCCAAGATCCATGACCTTGCAGATCTTTTCAGCCAAGGTACCGGAAAGCGATCCGGCCAAAACCGAGAAGTCCTGAGCATAAAGGTACACGCCACGGCCATTGACCTTTCCATAACCGGTGATAATACCGTCGCCGAGGAATTTGGTTTTTTCCATACCAAAATTGTAGCAGCGATGCAGTTTGAAGGCATCGTATTCCTCAAATGTTCCTGGATCGAGCAGAGCATGAATACGCTCGCGAGCCGTCTTTTTTCCTTTTTCGTGAATCTTGTCAATTTTATCCTGACCACCGCCCAACAAGGCTTTGGCCCGCTTTTGTTTCAGCTGCTCTAATTTTTCTTTTGTACTCATGCTTTCTCCTTGCGTCAGAATCCAGTGAAAATTCCGTGCTCGATTATAAAAGCAGTGACTGTTTCGAGTGCGATCGAAACAGTCACTCGATTGGTCAGATCATCCTTTAAAGACTTCTTTACAAAGTTTACCCATATTGCCGAGATTCTCACAATGATGCACGCCACTGGATTTCATGGCCGCAATCTTGGCTTCGGCAGTACCTTTGCCACCGCTGACGATGGCGCCGGCATGACCCATCCGGCGGCCCGGAGGCGCGGTCAGACCGGCAATAAAACCGAAGACCGGTTTCTTCATATTGGCCTTAATCCATTCACAGGCATCTTCCTCGGCATTACCGCCGATCTCGCCAACCATGACGACGGCCTTGGTGTCTGGATCAGCATTGAACTCTTTGAGACAATCGATAAAATTTGTGCCGTTGATCGGATCACCACCGATGCCTATGCAGGTGGTCTGACCGAATCCGACCTGGGTCAACTGATGAACAACCTCATAGGTGAGGGTTCCAGACCGGGAAACAACACCAAAAGGTCCGCCGGGTTTGTGCATCGGTCCAGGCATGATGCCGATCTTGCACTCGCCGGGGGTGATGATACCGGGGCAGTTTGGTCCGATCAAACGGGTAGTGGTGGTGGCCAGATAATTTTTAACCCGCATCATATCAAGAACCGGAACACCTTCCGTGATACAGACAACCAGCTCAACGCCGGCGTCGGCGGCTTCCATGATGGCATCAGCGGCAAAAGGCGGCGGCACCAGAATCATGGAGGCGTTACAGCCGGTTTTGTCGCGAGCTTCCTTTACTGAGTTAAAGATCGGGACATCATCCATCTTCTGCCCGCCCTTACCAGGGGTAACACCGGCCACAACATTGGTGCCGTAAGCAATGCAGGAGCGAGTATGAAATTGGCCTTCCTGACCGGTAATGCCTTGTACAACTAAACGGGTATTTTTATTAACAAAAACGCTCATTATAAATTCCTCTATGGGTTTAAGTTTTTTCTGCCTCTGAAATTTGAGTGTTCACTATCCAGTGAAGCAGTTAGCGATTTTATCGATCCGATCCCAGATCCGTCTGAATTACCTCAGCTATACTGACTGCGCCGAGGAGTGATCTTCGCCAACCACCGAGACTCATCTTTCATCAGGAAACGATCTTGGCCACCTTAACGGCTGCATCGGCAAGATCCTTGGCATTGATCAGGTCGAGTCCGGACTCGGCGAGGATTTTGCGGCCTTCGTCGACGTTGGTGCCTTCCATGCGGACAACAACCGGAACGGAGAGTTTAAGTTTGGTGGCAGCCTGGACAACACCCTTGGCCAAAATATCGCAGCGGAGAATACCGCCGAAAACGTTAATTAGAATACCCTTAACTGCCGGATCTTTCATAATCAGACGGAAACCGTTCTCAATGGCCTCGGCATTAGCTCCGCCTCCGACGTCAAGGAAGTTGGCAGGAGAAGCGCCCGCCATCTTGACGATATCCATGGTAGCCATGGCCAGCCCGGCCCCGTTGACGATGTTGCCGACGTTGCCTTCCAGGTTGATGTAGTTCAGGCCATATTGGGCGGCTTCGGCCTCGACAGGATCTTCCTCGTCGATATCCCGCATTTCCTTGACATCGGGGTGGCGGAACATGGCGTTGCCATCGACGTCCATTTTGGCATCCAAGGCAAGGATGTCGCCTTCGGCGGTAATGATGAGCGGGTTGATCTCGACCATGGAACAGTCGTACGCGACGAACAGTTCGTAAAGATTTTTGACCAGAGCGGACATCTTTTTCTGCAGATCCTTCTCGATCTCAAGGCCAAAACATATCTTACGGGCATGGAAAGGTTGGAACCCGGTGATCGGACTGACATTGACGGTGATAATCCGCTCGGGAGTCTTGGCAGCGACTTCCTCAATATCCATACCACCGTCCTGGCTGCAGATAATGGTAACGCTAGCGGTTTCACGATCGGGGATAACACAGAGATACAACTCTTTCTTAATGTTCAATCCCTGCTCGACCAAAACTTTGTTAACTTTCTTCCCCTGCGCACCGGTCTGCTTGGTGACCAAGGTCATGCCGATGATGGAATCGGCAACCGGTTTCACATCCGCTTTGGTTTTCGCTAACTTGACACCGCCACCCTTGCCGCGGCCACCAGCATGAACCTGGGCTTTGACAACAACCGGATAGCCGAATTCTTCAGCGATTTTTTCAACTTCTGCTGTTGTGTAGGCAAGTTTACCATTGGGAGTCGGTACATTGTATTTTCGGAATAGTTCCTTGGCCTGATACTCATGAATTTTCATAGACGCATCCTTTTGCGGTGAACCTGACCTTATGGGTGCAAGGTCCCCCAGAGAAGTAAAAGTTAATTCAAATCCCAGTTGACAAGTACAAAATAGGTGTTTCGAGTGATAAACGTTCGCTTTGACGGAAAGGGCTTCAGCGCAGTGCAAGGAGAAATTTCACACACCAATACCACAACCGGCATGCGCTCTAGAGCTCCTCAGCGCTTCTGCTTGGCCTTCCCTAAAACAATGTTCACCGCCTCCCCCACACCTTAAAAACCTTATAAAATGATGGCGTTATAACAAACCAGCAAAGTGTGAGTCAAGTGATAAGTCTGAACGTGACGAGTGATTGCTTTTCCGAGAGAGGAATAGGCAATGAGATGTGGAAGATATCGTGCTGAGACGAAGACGTGCTGATTCCCTGATCCAACATACGTCATGCAGCCCGTAGGGTGAACTCGAGTTTCTTCCGTGAGCACTAATTGCCGCTGCCACTTCCGAAAAAACCACTCAAACCTCTGCCTTATTTCATCCAACCGCAGAGGGGTGAGTCAAGTGATACCAGAAATGGGTAGGAATGAAAGGAAACAGATATTCCGGTGGTCTGGCGAGGGGAGTTTTAACAGGGATATTTCCGTACCTACGGCTAAAAGATCTGCCTCAGATACGCTCTAGAGGCCCTGAATACGCCCTAAAACCATTCCGACAACAACATTCACAAACAGCCACTTCCGAAAAAACCACTTAAAACTTCGGACTTATAACAAGACAGTTCAGCAGGAGTCAAGTGCTAATTGCAATTCGACAATGAAGGGTTCCAAAGCCTTGGTCTCAATTAACAAACTCAACCAATTCGGCTTTTCTGGAAAAGAGGGAAGAAATATTTTTCAGCCGGCACCTCGCTCTTCCCCTGCCAGCGGTTCTTTGATAATCCTGGCAGGTCGAGACCTACGGGTCGGGTCGAGGGAGCAGGCGTTTATTTTTTGGCTTTTTTTACCGGCTCTTTTTTTCTTTGGGAAATGTTATCGACCGAAATTTCCAGGGTATCGATCATGATTCCCGTATATTTTTGTATATTATCCTGAATATACGTCCTCAATTCGTGCAATTCCCCGGCCAGCGTTTTACCGTACGGCACGTCGATAAACAGATCAATACAATATCCTGCCCTGCCCATCTTCACCTTGATCTTTCTCACTAAAATCTCGCCGTCCTGCTCATCGATGCAGTGCAGAATCATCTGCGTCAGAGCAGCCTCGGAAATCGTGACCGTTCCGCCTTTTTTCTGTTCATGATAACTGGGCTGGACCACCGATTTTTCAAAAAAACGGGCCTTTTGGACGCCATCGGGATGATTGCCGCCTTTAAAGAAGATACGGATGGAATCGGAAAGAATCTGGGCGTAATCCCTCTTCACTTCAATAGCGGGAACCGGGATAACATGTTTTCCTTCTTCAAATCGGGACTTGATTGCATTTTCGATGTCTTTCTGGCTGGCGATCTCCTCGATAGTGACAATCTGACTGATAGGGGGCAGCTCAAGGGTTTCCGCCAATTTTGTGACCATTTTCTCGGAGGTGCCCAGAATAAGAATTTTCTTAATCTTCTTCTCCTGGATCATCTGCACCACGCTCTGCCGGTGGATCGGGTCGGTGAACAGGGCGGTCTTAATGGCGCTGATATAATTCTTTTCCTGTTTCGCCGAACGACCGGCCAGAATGGCGTTGTCATGAATCAGCAGGCCGTCATCGACGATATAGGGCACCCCGATCTTCTCGGCTAACAGTTTCGCGCGAAAACTCTTACCGGTGCCGCTTTTGCCCACCAAGGCATAGACATGCATGCCTTGGAGCCTGCCTTTGACGCGGCTGAAAAAATGATAAATCTCCTTGCCCGTTAGATAGACCCATTGATCATCTTTACTGGTTTTTTCCGTGGATGTACTCATGCCTTATAATGATAACTTATAAAAAAAACTTAGGATGACAATTGATCCCCTCTAGCTCCTCTGCGGAATCAAAAAGGGAAACTCCCCTTAACGACTCCGGGTCAAGCGACATACCAAAGCAGCCCCTGCCGCATAGTCCTGTCCCGACTTTCTTTATGCACAATATGCGCCATAATCGTACCCATGAGTATTTCGTCGGTATTGCTCACTGCCACCACCAGGTATCGAGCCACTGTTCATAGCTATAGTACAGCGGTAGTTTTTCAGGGTGCTTCAATTTGGCGACATAAGCCAATCGGTGGTTGGCGAGATACCAGTTCGGCACCACATAATAACCATGCCATAAAACCCTGTCCAACGCCCGGCAGGCCACAGTCAATTGTTCCTGGGTTTCCGCATAGATAATTGCGTCAACCAGGGAGTCAACCACCGAATGGCTGACCCCGGCGAGATTTCTCGAACCCTTGCTGTTCGCCGCCGAGGTTGTCCAGTAATCACGCTGTTCGTTCCCCGGGGATTGCGACTGCCCGTAGGTTGTCACCACCATGTCGAAATCAAAATTTTTAATCCTGTCGGCATACAATGCCGGATCAATGGTTCGATACGCCACCGTAATACCGAGTTTTTTCAAATTGCCGACATAGGGGGCAATAACACGTTCAAAAGCGGTGTCGGCCAGCAGGATATCAAAACGAAAGGTCTCCCCCTGGGCGTTGGTGAGCACACCCTCCCGGATGGTCCAACCTGCCCGCTCCAAGAGGTTTTTTGCCTCCTGCATATTGGCGCGCAGACTTCCGGGAGGATCGGTGTTGGGGGGCACGAGCGGCTCGGTGAACACCTCCGGAGGTAATTGGCTGCGGAAGGGTTCCAGCAATTTCAGTTCGCCTGCGTCAGGCAATCCCTTGGCTGCAAAATTCGAATTGGAGAAGAAAGAATCATTTCGGGTGTACTGGGAGAAAAACAGGGTTTGATTGGTCCATTCAAAGTCAAAGGCCAGACCAAGGGCCTTACGCACCAGCCGATCATTGAAGAGCGGCTTCCTGGTATTAAAGACGAAGCCCTGCATGCCCGCATTATTATGGTGGGGAAAAGTCTGTTTGACCAATTCACCCGAGTCAAAACGACGGCCGGTAAGATCCCGCTGCCATTGCTTGGCGATGTTGACCATCATAAAATCAAATTCACCGGCCTTGAAAGCCTCGATGCTGACAACCGGATCCTTGTAATATTTAACGGTAATGGTTTCGAAATTAAACATCCCCCGGCGCACGGGAAGATTTTTCGCCCAATAGTCGGGATTTTTTTTGTAGGTGATCGACTTCCCAGGAAGGACCTCGCTGACCAGATAAGGACCGGAGCCGACAGGAACAGCCATGGCCTCGTTGCCACCCGTGGGGTCGAACGGGTGTCGGGTATAAAACTGCTTGCTCAGCACCGGCAGTTGCGCCGCAACCATGTGGAGCTCGCGGTTGGGCCGGGCAAAACGAAACCGAATTCGCTGTTTGTCCAAAATCTCGGCACCGTCAATATCGCGATAATACATCTGGTAAAAGGGATGGGCCTTGTCGCTCTTCAGGGTGTCCAGGGAAAATTTGACGTCATCGACGGTCACCGGCGATCCGTCGGAAAACCGCGCTTGGGCATTGAGGGTGAAGGTCACGGATTTTTTATCCTTGGCCAACTCGATATCCTCGGCAATCAAGCCGTATTCGGCAAAAGGCTCGTCCAGACTCGGTACAGCCAGGGTTTCGAAGACATAGGGTGACAGTCCCTGGGGAGCCGCCCCTTTGAGGGTGAAGGGGTTCATTTTATCAAAGCTGCCAAGATCGTGCAGGACGAGGGCACCACCGCTGCGGGCCGCGGTCGAGGTGTACTCGAACCTTGAAAAATCCTTGGGATACTTCAGGATGCCGTCGATACTGACCCCATGGGCGGCATGGGACGGTATCGGCAGAAGACAGGCGAGCAGGAAAAGAGCAGCGGCGCACCGTTCCAGGAGAGAATGTTTCATTTGTCCCCACTTTTGTGTTGAGAAAGCCGTTATAAACCTATCATCCGGCCTGACCGGAGAAAATCGGTATATAGTATACGCAATCAATCCCATTATGTACAGGCGATATCCCCTCGCCCGGAACCGCCTCGCTTCAGGAAAAAATTGACGAACCCGGCCCGCGGGTGTAAATAATTCAATTTCATCAATAATAAGGGCAGAGAGGCCCTCCGCTTGCCCGGCTTTCCTTTTTCCGTTTTCACCTATCTGGAGTTGCTCAATGGGACAAACCATCACAGAAAAGATCTTTGCCGCCCATCTGCGGGACACCCCGACACCGGGGAACATGGTGCTTGATATCGATGTCATCATGTGCCACGAAATCACCACCCCCATTGCCATCATGGACCTGGTGGAAAAAGGCATGGACCGGGTCTGCGATCCGTCCCGGATCAAGGCGGTCATCGATCATGTCACCCCGCCCAAGGATTCCAAGACCGCTACCCAGGCCAAGATCATGCGCGACTGGGCCCGACGCCATAACATCAAGGATTTCTTCGATATCGGCCGCAACGGTGTCTGCCACGCCCTCTTCCCAGAAAAGGGTTTCATCCGTCCGGGCAACACGGTGATCATGGGCGATTCCCACACCTGCACCCACGGGGCTTTCGGGGCTTTTGCCGCCGGCGTCGGCACCACCGATCTGGAGGTCGGCATATTGAAGGGCGTCTGCGCCTTCCGCGCCCCGAAATCCCTGAAAATCGAGGTAACCGGCACCCTGCCCAAGGGCGTTGTCGCCAAGGACATCATCCTCAATATCATCAAGCAGCTGACCGTCAATGGCGGCACGGATCTGGTGATTGAATTCTGCGGCCCGGTGGTCGACGCGATGAACATGTCCTCGCGGATGACGCTGTGCAACATGGCTGTCGAAGCCGGCGCCACCTCCGGCGTCTGTCGGCCGGATCTGGTCACCGCCCAATACCTCTGGCCTTTTATCAAGGATGAATACTCAAGCCCGGAGCAGGCCGCCGGGGCCTTCACCCGCTGGCATTCCGATGCCGACGCGTATTACGAACGGACCCTGACCCTCGATGTCAGCACGCTTGCGCCGCAGGTCACCTACGGCTTCAAGCCGGACAACGTCAAGGACGTGGGCGAGATGGAGGGCACCAAGATCGACCAGGTCTACATCGGCTCCTGCACCAACGGTCGGATCGAAGACCTCCGCGAGGCCGCCGCCATTCTCCGGGGCAAGACTATTGCCAACTCGGTGCGCGGCATCCTCACTCCGGCGACCCCGGCGATCTTTTCCCAGGCCCTGGACGAAGGGCTGATTAAGATCTTCATGGACAGCGGTTTCTGCGTACTCAACCCCACCTGCGGCGCTTGTCTCGGCATGAGCAGCGGCGTGCTCGCCGAGGGCGAAGTCTGCGCCTCGACCACCAACCGCAACTTCAACGGCCGCATGGGCAAGGGCGGCATGGTCCATCTGATGAGCCCGGCCAGCGCGGCGGCGGCGGCAATCACCGGCGCGATCACCGACCCCCGCCGTTTTCTTGACTGAAATTTCCCTGGAAGCCTAAAGGATACGATATGAAACAGTTTGGTGGCCCCGCGGCCTTTATCGACAGAAACGACATCAATACCGACGAGATCATTCCCGCCAAATACCTGACGGAGATCACCAAGAAGGCCCTGCAACCGCACCTGCTGGAGGATCTCCGCCTGGAAGGTCAGCAGTTCGACCCACACTCCCCTGAGATGCAGGAGGCCAAGGTGCTGGTCACCCGTTCCAATTTCGGCTGCGGCTCCTCCCGGGAGCATGCGGTCTGGGCCCTGGAGGTCAACGACATCAACGTGGTCATCGGCGAGAGCTTTGCCCGTATCTTCCGCCAGAACATGTTCAACTGCGGTATCCTCGCCGTGGAGGTGAGCAAGGCGGATCTGGACCGGCTTTTTGCCCTGAAGGGCAAGGTTACGGTTGCTGTAGATTTGGATGGGGAGAAACTGACGGCGACCAGCAGCGAGGCTACTGTCGAATGCGGCTTCAGCCTCAATCCGTTCGATAAAAAATTGATTGGTGCCGGGGGTTGGTTGGCCTTTGCGGACGCGAATTATTGAGGTTTTTCATTATGTTCACGGTGGGCACAGCTGCGTGCCCACTCTTGCCCGGCTGAAAGAAACCGATCATGATTACATCTGACGTAGCAAATAGTATGTAGCCCGGATGAAGCTAAAGCGTAATCCGGGAAAGGACATGGGCAATCCCTGCGGGCTTCCTATTCTTTTCTTTGCGTGCCCAAAGAAAAGATACAAGAACCAAAAGAAAGGGCAGCCAGGCCGCTGAGACGACCCCGAACATCTTCCGAGCAATAAAGGAACTCCCGGCGGGGCCGACATTTGTGGATGGCCTTGCCTTGATTCATAAATGGTAGGGCGCAGCGCACCTTGCCGAATCTGAGAAATCGCATCATGATCAATCCCGACATTGCTGCCCATATCCGCAAAGATGCTTTCGCCAACTGGCTGGGCGCCACCATTGAAGCCATCGAGCCGGGATACAGCCGGGTCTCGCTGGTGGTGACCGAGTCGATGCTCAATTTCCACGGCATGACCCACGGGGGCCTGCTGTTCAGCCTGGGAGACATTGCCTTTGCCGGAGCGAGCAATTCCCATGGGCAGATAGCGGTTGCCCTCAACGTGGCCACCAGTTTCCTCCGGGCCACCGGGGTGGGCGATCATCTCGTCGCGGAAGCGAAGGAGGTGCATCTCGGAGGCGCCACGGCGCTCTATGACATTGTGGTCACGGAAAAAATCAGCGGCCAAATGATTGCCAAGAGCCAGGCCACCGTCTATCGCAAACGCGACTCCTTTGTCTGATAAACAAATCCATCTATCTCCTCGGGGTGACTGACCGCCCCGCCCATCCGAACCGCGACACTCCCATGGAAAACGCCTTCTCCGATCGCATCACCGATGTGCCCAAGTCCTTTATCCGGGAAATCCTTAAAGTTACTATCGATTCCTCGATCATCTCCTTTGCCGGCGGCCTGCCCAACCGGCTCTTCTTTCCGGTCAAAGCCCTGCAGAAGGCTGCCAACGATGTCTTTGAGGAGGCGGGCGCCGAGATCCTTCAATACACCAATTCGGAGGGCTACCTGGGACTGCGGCAGTTCATTGCCGAGCGTTACCGGCAACAGGAGGGGCTGGAGATCCCGGTGGACGATATCCTCATCACCACCGGTTCGCAGCAGGGCCTGGACCTGCTGGGCAAGACCTTCATCAATGAAGGAGACGACCTGGTTATCGAGGAACCCGGCTATCTCGGGGCGATCCAGGCCTTTTCTTTGTACCGGCCCCGTTTTCACCCGGTCGCGGTGCGCGAGGGCGGCATGGATACCACCGCGCTCGCACGGGTGCTCCGTGAACGACAGCCGAAACTGCTGTATACGGTGACCAATTTCCAGAACCCAAGCGGCATCAGCTATACGGACGAAAACCGGGGAGCCGTTGCGCACCTGATCCGCGGGACCTCCTGTCTTCTCATCCAGGACGATCCCTACGGCGACCTGCGCTTTTCCGGCACCCGCAAAATCTCATTCAAGCACCTTCTGCCGAAAAACACCGTTCTGCTGGGATCCTTTTCAAAAACCGTGGCCCCGGCCCTGCGTCTGGGCTGGCTGGTGGCCCCGCCGTTGATCATGGACAAACTGGTGATCGCCAAGCAGGCTTCGGATCTGCATACCGACTATCTGGCGCAACGCATCCTCCACCGCTACCTCGCGGACAACGACCTCGATGCGCACATCGCCACCATTATCCGCCAGTACGGCAAACAGAAGGAGGCGATGTGTGCCGCTATCAGGGAATATTTCCCGGCTGGCGTCCAGGCCACCAATCCGGAGGGCGGGATGTTTCTCTGGGTGACCTTGCCTGCGGGGATGTCGTCAATGGCGCTCTTTGAGGCGGCCATCAAAAAAAAGGTGGCCTTTGTTCCCGGCACCCCTTTCTATGTGGATCGCAAGGACAGCAATACCCTGCGCCTCAACTTCTCCTGCTCCGACGAAGCGACCATCGTCGAGGGCATCAGGCGCTTGGCCGAAGCGATGAATGAAGGGGGGGTAAGGTGAGCTGTTGGAGAGATGTCAGGGGAATATTTGGGCCTGCACCGGGCAGGCGACTCGCAACTCCCCGCCCTTTTACAGGGAGACGGCCGCCAGCATTTTGATGACCTCTTCCTGTTCCGGGGTCAGGGCCGTTGGAACCTGAATGGCAATTTTAACCAGCATATCGCCGCGATGCCCGATGGGGCCCGCGGGCAGACCATGCCCTTTGATACGAAGCTTGGCATCCTGCTGCACCCCGGCCGGGACCTTGACATTGAATTTCTTGCCGCCCAGGGTCGTCACTTCCACGGTGGTGCCGAGACAGGCCTCACTGAAAGGAATCCGTCGCTCGATCACCAGATCGTCATCCACCCGTTGAAAAACCGGGTGATCCGCCACATTCACCTTTAAATACAGATCGCCGGCCGGTCCTCCGTGGGGAGAGGCCCCCCCTTTTCCGGATAAACGCAGCCGTTTGCCGGTCTCAATCCCCTTGGGCACCCTGACCGACACACTCTGCGTCTGTCCGTTCTGCCGCAGGTTGATGGTCTTTTCCGCACCGTGCAGGACCTCTTCCAGGGTCACGGTCAGCTCGTAAGTGAGATCGTTGCCCTTGACCGCTTGCTGTGAACCGCAGCCCCCGCCCTGACAGCCGCCCCGCGCCCCGGATTGATTGAAAATGGTGTCAAAGGGTGAGCCCCCGCCGCTGGTTGTGCGGAAGCCGCCCGTGCCGCGAAAGCCACCGCCGAAGCCGAACTGGCGAAGGATATCGTTGAGATCGAAATTGCGGAAGATATCTTCCTGGGAATAGCGTTGATGGAAGCCGGTGGAGCCGTAGGTATCGTACTGCTTGCGTTTTTCGGGATCAGAGAGCACGGCGTAGGCCTCGCTCATTTCCTTGAATTTCTCCTCCGCCTCCTTGTTGCCATGGTTTTTATCCGGATGATATTTGAGGGCCAGTTTGCGGTAGGCTTTTTTAATCTCGTCGGCGGTGGCTGTCTTGGCGACACCCAGAACTTGGTAATACTCCATAACGCTCATATCGATTACAAAAGATGAATTTTTGAAATAACTTTCCTAATGGGTGTAACTATAAGATCGAAGTGCGGATTGTCTATTCATGCTCCGTTATTCCCTGCCATTTTTTTGGCACCCCGCCAAGAGCAGCGTGCCCTGATTTACCGCAGAGGCGCAGCCGCGTATTGCCGTTTAAGGCGTTCCAAAACAGCTGCCCGGGAATTGGCCTGCTGATTGAGAAGAATGACGAAGGCTTTGCCGTCCGGCAAATAGCCCGCATAGTTGTAGACACCGGTGAGCGTTCCGGTTTTGAGCGCCGTGCCGTGTTCCTTTTTGAGCAGATCCGCATGGGGCCGGAATGCTGCCAGCAACTGCAGCATGGCCCGGACCGTCACCCGGTTCCGCCGCGACAGCCCCGCGCCTTCCTCCTGGACGATCGTGGAGGCGGCGGGTTTGCCCAGCTGCTGGACGAGTTCCCGATGAACCGCCTGTTGCGCCTTGTTCCAGGTGGCGGGATACCCGAACTGTTTGGCGCCGCAGGTCAGGAAGACCAGATTGGCCATGAAATTGGAGGAATAGTGCAGCAGGGAATGGCTGATCTCGCGCAGGGTCTTGGTGCTGTGATGGGCGTACAACAGCTGCATCCCCTGGCCGGGAACCGCGCGCACCCCGCCAAGCGCAGCGACCGGGACACCCGCCTGCCGCAGCAGCGCGCTAAAAAGCTCCCCGGCATATTGCGCCATTCGAGCGTCCGGATCACCGCCCTGGGCACAGATGTTGACCCTATCCTGACCGGGCGGCCGCCCCTGGCCCAGTTGCCGCATAATCGGCAGGGTCGGGGTCAAGGGCTCGCCGGACTCAATTCGCCCCGCCGCATCCTTGCGTAAAGGAACACTGTTAAAATTGACCGACAGCGGCCCCACCGGAGCGTCGTAGGGATTGTCGCTGTTTTCCCGTCCCGGCACCTGCATGGCCAGGGAAAAGGCGGAGGTGTCGATAAAGAGGTTCCGCACCCGGCCCAGACCCCTCTGACGCAACTGGTCGACAATGCGGACAATCTCCTCGGACATCAGGGTCGGATCGCCCAACCCTTTGATATAGAGATTGCCATCGGTATCAGTGTAAAATTCGGTGCGAAACCGGTATTCAGGACCAAGGATGCGGAGGGCGCTCAGAACGGTGGCAATCTTGAGCACGCTGGCCGGCACCAGCGGCTGATCGATATTGCAGGAATCGATAGCCCGACCGTCCGCATCTGCGACTCCATAGGCACCTTGGACGGCAAGATCGGCCATGGAGCGGCAGGTTGCGCACCCAACCCGCCACCCCAAAAGCAGCACCAGTATTCCAACGAACAGCGGCAGGACCTTGCGCCGGTGCGCGCACTTCATCCGCCCCGCCTGTTCCGCAAAAATCTCAATCAATCTTCGGCAAACGGGCGAGAGAGGCGGCTATCTGCTCGGTGGGATAGGAATAATCGTGCAGTTTGCCGCCCAGATAGTTGTCATAGGCGGCCATGTCGATCAAACCATGTCCGGAAAAATTAAAGAGAATGGTCTTCGGCTCCTTGGGATCTCTCATCGCCTCAATGATCGCCCCGCGAATGGCATGAGTGGTCTCGGGTGCGGGAATGATGCCCTCGGTTTTGGCGAAAAGGATGCCCGCCTCAAAACACTCCATCTGATGGACCGACTTGGGAGTGACAATGCCATCGCGGATCAAGGCCGAGATGATCGGCGCCATCCCGTGGTAGCGCAGGCCGCCGGCATGGATGCCGGGGGGCATGAAGTCATGGCCGAGGGTGTACATGTAGAGCAGCGGCGTCATCATGGCGACGTCGCCGGAGTCGTAGGCAAGCTTGCCGCCGGTCATGGAAGGACAGGAGGCCGGCTCGTAGCCGATAAACTCGATCTTCTTGCCCGAGAGATAATCCGGCACATAGGGCGCCAGCAGTCCGGCGAAATTCGAGCCGCCGCCGCAGCAGCCGATGATGACATCCGGATATTCCCCGGCGATCTCCATCTGCTTCTTGGCCTCCAGCCCGATGATCGACTGATGGAGGACCACATGGTTGAGCACCGAACCCAGAGCGTAGTTGGTGTCGTCGTGGGTGGCGGCGTCCTCCAGGGCCTCGGAAATGGCAATGCCGAGCGAACCGGGGGTATTGGGATCCTTTGCGAGAATGGCCCGCCCGGTGTTGGTGTCCATGCTGGGGCTGGCAACCACCTGGCCGCCGAAGGTCTGCATGATGAATTTGCGGTAGGGCTTCTGGTCATAGGAGACCCGGACCATATAGACTTTGCACTCCAGGCCGAATTTTGAGGTCGCCATGGACAAGGCCGATCCCCATTGCCCGGCCCCGGTTTCGGTGGAGAGCCGTTTAACGCCTTCCCGCTTGTTATAGTATGCCTGCGGCACCGCTGAATTGGGTTTATGACTGCCGACCGGGGAAACGCTTTCATTCTTGAAAAAGATCTTGGCCTTGGTGCCCAGGGCCTCTTCCAGTTTGTACGCCCGCACCAAAGGCGTGGGCCGCCAGATCTTGTAGACCTCCTGAACCTCCTGCGGAATCTCGATATACCGCTCCTGGCTCATTTCCTGCTCCAGCAGGCCCATGGGAAAAACCGCGGCCAGCTTTTCCGGTCCGATGGGCTGGAGGGTTTCAGGATCCAGTGGCGGCATCAGGCCATTGGGGATATCGGGGACCACGTTGTACCAGCTGGTCGGCATTTCATCTTCACGTAGAACAATCTTCTTCATGATGTCTCCTTGGTTATCTCGTAGGGAAAGGCGGGACTGGGTTCGATCCGGTAAGCAGCCGCTGCCTCAATTCATTCCGGTCTGAATAGATTCAATTCCATCATCCTTTGGCGCAAGTATCAGTCGGCAGTATCTACAATAATCCTGCAAAATTCTCAAGAAGGCGAAATCATTTCCCGGACGCCCGTTTTGATTATCCGTGCCAGCAGGGCTTCCCTTTCCGAAAACCCCAGGACCTTCTGCAAAACTTCCCTGGGATTGGCCCCGGGCTGCCCCTGGTGGCTCAACAGCTCCAGGGAAAGAACCTCTCCCTGCGCCTCCATGCCGATCACCAAGGGTCGGAGATCCAGGTCTTTGTGCCTGTTTTTGCGGAATCGATCGATGATAAAAGTTTCCTGCGCAAAGAAATTCGCTATCTTGTCCTTCAGGTCCGCCGACGGGCAGGCCCGGCTGCGAACTTCATACCGGGCGACGCTGCTCATCGCCACCTTGCGGGAAGAGGTCTGCACAGCGGTGACTCGAACGGTCTCGGGCAACTGGGCATTAAGCTGAACCACGGCATCCGCCATGGAGGGCAACGGCTGGGCCAGATCCATGTCGAAATATTCCTCCATGCTTTCAACGCCGACCGGCAGGGCCTGGCTGAAAGAGACGCGGGGAGTGGGATTGAATCCGCTGGAAAAAAGAAGGGGCAGGCCCGCCCGGTGCAGGGCCCGGAACACCAGCTGCAGGAATTCCAGATGCCCGTAAAACCGGCTGTCGCCCAGTCGTTGATACTGTACCCGGTAGGTGACAACCAGGGGCGGCGGCTCCCTTTCCGGTCGTGGTTGCTGCATTGGCGTCAGAGGCTGATTTTCCGGCAATTCCGGAGGCGTATTCACCACCGGACGAATGGTCGTGAAATCGCAGAGACCGCAGCCTTGACAGCCATGGTTCCGGCAATCCGGGGTATACTGCTGCCGGAGGGCCTTGGCATTTTCCTGTTCAAGAAAAGAGCGGTCCACGCCGCTGTGCAGATGTTCCCAGGGCAGCACCTCGTCCAGGGACCGCCTTCGCAGGTACTGCTCCAGGTCGATATCGCACTGAGCCGCTGCCTGTCGCCACCGCTCGAGGCTGAAATGTTCCGACCAACTGTCCAAACGGGCCCCGTTTCTCCAGGCGGTTGCTATCAGCCGTCCCAGCCTGCGGTCACCTCGGGAGAACACGCCCTCCAGCAGCGACTGCTCCGGGTCATGCCATTTCATCTTGAAGCCCTGACGGGGCAGGAGCTGTTTCAGCCGGTTGATCCGTCTTTTCGATTCTTCCAGGCTGAGTTGGGGTTCCCATTGAAAAGGGGTGTGCGGCTTGGGCACAAAGGTAGCGATGCCGAGATTGACCTGAACCGGCCGGCCCTTACCCTGCCCGACACGGGCGCGAGCCTTCTTCGCCAGATCGATAATCGCCTCGAGGTCTTCTTCCGTTTCGGTCGGCAGCCCGACCATGAAGTAGAGCTTGATCAGTTTCCAGCCCAGGGCAAAGGCATCCCGGCAGGTGTTGAGCAGATCCTCTTCGGTGATGCCCTTGTTGATGACCTCCCGCAGCCTGTCGGTTCCGGCTTCCGGGGCAACGGTAAAGCCGGTTTTTCTGACACGCTTGATCTGCTCCATGATCGCCGGTGTCAAAGTTCCGACCCTCATCGACGGCATGGAAACCGAAACAAAATCCTGCGCAAAACGATTCATGAGTGCGGTCATCAACTCCGCCAGGCAGGAAAAATCGCCGGTGGACAGGGACAGCAAGGCCAACTCTTCAAAACCGCTGTGACTGATTCCCTGATCGGCCTGCTCCATGATCTCGTCCACGGTTCGTTCCCGGACCGGCCGGTAAGTGATCCCCGCCTGGCAGAATCGGCAGCCCCGGGTGCAGCCGCGGGCGATTTCCACAGCCAGCCGGTCATGAACCGGTTTGACGATGGGCACCAGCGGGCGGTGCAGATAAGGCGCGGCATCCAACTGGGGCAGCACCCTTTTCCGCACCGAGGTGTATCCCGGCTGCAGGGCCTTGATCGCCAGAAGGCGTCCCTCCTGATACTGCGGTTCGAAATATGAGGGAACATAAACCCCGGCCAGGGCCGCCAGCTGTTCGAGGATTTCTTTTTTACTCGATTGGCCATCCTTGGCCCGCAAGAGGAGTTGGGCAATCTCCACAATGACCTCTTCACCGTCACCGAGGACAATGGCATCGAAAAACTCGGCCATTGGTTCGGGATTGAGCGAACAGGAACCGCCGCCCAGAACCAGGGGGTGCTCTTGGCCGCGCTCGGCGGCCAGAAGCGGGATGTCCGCCAGATCGAGGATGGTGAGAATGTTGCTGTAGCAGAGCTCATAGGGCAGGGTGATTCCGAGGACGTCATACGCCGCCAGGCTGGCCTTGGCCTCAAGCGAGAAAAGAGGCTGGCATTGATCGCGAAGCTCTTTTTCCATATCGATATCAGGCGCATAGCAGCGATGGGCCACAACCCGGTTCTGGTTGTTGAGGATGTGGTAGAGGATCTGCAATCCCTGATGCGACATGCCGATCTCATAGAGATCGGGAAAGATCAGACAAAATTTCAGGTTGTCGGCATCCAGGCGGCTGTTTACTATATTTAATTCGCCGCCGACATATTGACCCGGCTTGCGCACTAAAGGGAGAATCCGGTCAAGGTCGAGCTGTTTGTTCATAGACATGGTAAAAGAGAGGCAGTGCCTTTAATGAAAAGAGAACCGGGCAATCGACTGAAGATCACCCGAGTTATTGCGTAAACTTGCAAAGAGACAGAAAAAAAATCAGGCCGCTCATTTGATGTTCTTAAACCGGCGACCAAGGGATGAGGTAAGCGGGACACGCCTCTCGAAATTGCGGCATAGCTTTTGCTAGAAAACAGACGAAGTTGCCATCATAAACCCAGGAAAATGAAAGTCCGATTTTCTCTACCCGATACCAAAAAAAGAATGAAGAAAAATATTCTGAGCATTATCTCCAGCCAGCTCCTCCCCCTGCTGTTGGCAGGCGTCCTTGCCGTTGCCGCCGACAAACCTGAACTGCAAGACCTCCGGCATACCGTCCAGTCGACGACCTCCGAACAGGTAGTTCTGCAGCTCAACGGCTCCTATATCCCAAAAGTATTCACTTTGAAAGGTGAAACGCCCAGGATTATCTTTGATTTTCCTGACATGACCTACGGTCGAAAAATAAAAGGCAGCACCGCTACAGACGGGGCCATCGTCAAACGAATCCGGGTGGGAATGCACACCGACGCGGGCTTAAAAACGCGGGTTGTCTTTGATGTGGCCGCATTAGAAGGTGTTACCTACACACAAAAATTCGATGAAAAATCATCCGCACTGACCATAGAGTTTACCTCGTCTGCAAAGGCCGCCGCATTGGCGACTGATGCGAAAACGGAGAAAACCGTTAAAAAAACCGGTCCCGAAAAGAACCCGGTTAAGGCTGTTGCGCAACC
>Ga0074197_1000671_pt1 | contig 38288 bp, 31 predicted proteins | sample EPASupsiteSAE305_FD_64526 | JGI IMG/M metagenome (GOLD analysis project Ga0074197, IMG submission 64526) | Bioremediated contaminated groundwater microbial communities from EPA Superfund site, New Mexico - SAE3-05 reassembly with SPADES | ecosystem: Environmental > Aquatic > Deep subsurface >...
TGGTCGGGGCTGGTTCTGTTGTTACAAAAGATGTTCCAGATTTTGCACTTGTTGTTGGAAATCCAGCAAAAGTCGTTGGTTGGTGGTCAGAAGCTGGCGAAAAGTTAAACTTTGACGAAAACGGTTTGGCGACTTGTTCAAGAACAGGAATTAAGTATAAACTTGAAAACGGAAAAGTATTGGATTTAGGCAAAGAGTAAATAATTATTTACATGTTCTTTTTTAGCTAAACCTTAATCTCAACCTCAACCTTATGGTAAACGGTTTGGCGACTTGCTCAAGAACAGGTATTAAATACAAACTCGAAAACGGAAAAGTTATAGAAATTGAATGATATATTAAGCTAAATTAAGGATTTTTAATGGGTGGAATTATTTATTGGGGATTGCTTAGAACGGCAGTATTAATAATTGTACTTTGGTTTTCGTTCGATTACATTGAAGAAAAATATTTTTGGATATTCTTCAGTTTGGCTGTTTACCTGGTAATAATTCATCCAATAATTTCTGAATATAGGGAGTTTGTTTTAAAAAATAAAAATGTAATAAACAACTCCCTTTGTGCAAAATGTAAGCATTTTGATGAAACTGCGGTTATTTGCTTAAAATGTGACGAACATCCAACCGATGATTTTACTCCATGTGATGGCTTAGATTGGGAAGCCAAAAACTGAAAATCTACAGCTATTATCGCAATCCAAATATTTAAAATGGCAATCTATTTTTGATAGTCTAATTCTTTAACCTTATTCCATAGGTCTTCAACAGCTTCAGAATATCGTGGACCAGGTCTGAAAAATAAATCTGGGTCAACAAAAATTATTCTTTTCTGCCTAATTGCATCAATTTTTTTCCATTCTGGATAGTTTTCGGAAATTTCTTTATTTGCGTTTTTGCTAAAAATTGTGTGAATAATAATCTCTGGATTTCTTTGTAAAATTTCTTCCCTACTAAAAATTGGATAATTTACTTTGGAATCAAATGCAATATTTTTTATTTCAACGTTTAATAAAAACTCATTAACAAATGTTTTTGGGCCAGCAAGCATAACTGGTTTTAAGCTAATCAAAAACATTCCGTTATAACTTTTGCTCGCTTTACTTTCAAGTCGAACTTGTTCAATCTTTTTGTCCCAAGTGGAAATTCTATTTTTTGCAACATCTTCAATCCCAAAAATTTTGGAAATATCAAGCACCGTCTTTTTTATTCCATTAAAATCTCTTGGATTTGACACAAACACCTTAAATCCTAATTTTTGTAGCTTTTCGTATGATTCTTTCGAATTTCCTTCAGTGGTTATAAATATTAAATCGGGTTTTAAAAGGATTATTTTTTCGTAATCCACCGTTAGCAAATCGCCAACCTTTTCAACATTTTTAGCTTGTTCGGGATAGTTGCAATACTTTGTATTTCCAATTAATAAGCTATCCAAACCAAGATTGTAGATAATTTCGGTCAAATTAGGAGCCAAGCTAATTATTTTTTGAGGAACAACATCAGATTGGAAAGCAACTCCCAAATCATCAGTTACATTTATTGAAAATGTGTTTTTTTCACTCGTTTTTTCATTTTCGTTGGAACAGCCAAAAATAATTAGCAATAATAAGGCTATTTTTATCAAATATTTCATATCAATCTCTTCAATTCAAAGGTCAAATTTAATAAACGTATTTAAAACAATTGTAATATTAAATATTTTTGAAAAAAAAGGGAAAAAAGGTATATTTGCGACGCATCCTTAGCTCAGTTGGTAGAGCATCTGACTCTTAATCAGCAGGTCGCCGGTTCGATCCCGGCAGGGTGCACTAGTAAAATAAGAAAAACCGTCAGATTTGACGGTTTTTTTTTATCTAAAATAAAATCCACATAAAATCATACTTAACATTTTATTTAACTCTGTGTGCATTTAAGAAAATAAAACTAATTTCTTGTGAATAAATAGGATTGCCTAATTTCCAAATGTAAAGTGATTAGTTAAAAAATCTGAGGAATAAAGAAAATTCACGATAAAAATTATTTTTCAAATAAAACAATGTGATTTCCATTTTGTAAGTCTCGAATGATTTAATTTATATAAACTTATTTAGAGAATTTAATAGTAGTAAATTGAAGTTCTTTCATTATTTTAATAGGCAATAATTGGAAAAGTTGTAAATAGGAAAAAATTGCAAAAAAAATGATAATTAAATAATGGAATAGTAATAAAAAAAATCAAAAACATAATAGCTACTTCAACTTTATCAAGAGTGAATATTACAAAAAAGCTTTTTCCCAATTTAAAACAAACCATCTATATTTATTTTAACAAGGAATTTTAATGAAACTCACTAGTTATTTAATTCTGCTAACATTTTTGTTAACAACCACAATTTTTGGACAAACAATAAATGTTGGAAAAGGTAGTTATGGTACAGTTCTTCCTTCGGGTGCTATTGGTCCAAGATTGGCTTCGGGAGCTGTTGCAATTCCAAAAATTTCTGCAAATTTTCAAAAACCGGTTCAGACTTGCGATTATTGGAGCAGTTTAATTTTTCCTTTTTATGGAAATCAACATTCAAATGTAATTTATGCACATCCTTTGAATTATAAAGCTATTAATAACGGGTTGCAACTTGGACACACGATAAATCCAGTTTTTGCCGCACAAGATTATTTGTTTCCTTTTTCACAACAATTAACAGTTGGTGTAGTCGGATTGAGCGCGACAAAAACACAAACTGATGATTATGGTGATTGGACAGTTACGGCTCTTTGGGATGATGGAACGCAAAAAATGAAAGCTACTTTTGGACACGGACTTCCGTTTGTATTTTTCACAATATCTGGCGGAAACGCTTCAATAACTATGTCTTCAACTCCAAATATTTGGTTTAATAATAATGGTGTTATTGGATTGACAGTGGAAGGTCGTCATTATGGAATTTTTGCCCCAGAAAGTTCAATTTGGACAGGCGCAACTACTCTTTTGTCATCACTAAATGGTAAAGATTATTTTTCCGTAGCCTTACTTCCAGATAATGAAATTACCACATTAGAATTTTTCCAAAAACATGCTTATGCTTTTGTTACAGGCAGCACGGTAGCTTGGGAATATGATGAACAATCGGCAAAACTTACAACAACTTTTAATTATACTACCGAGTTGAAAGACTCAAATAATGAAAATATAAACGAAACTTTAACCTCGCTTTACAGACATCAATGGTTAAATACTTCGGTTGAACTTACGAATTTTGAGTATGCTTCAGTTGCAGGAAAAATGAAACTCTATGCAGGTAATCAATTTACAACAGATTTAATTTTTGAGGGCGTTTTGCCAGCACTTCCCGATGAAGGAGATTATAATAAGGAAGAATTATTGGAAATGGTAAATTTAATTGCCACCGAAACTCTTCCTTCAAGCGGAGATAATTCCGGTACATATTGGAACGGAAAAATGATTGCAAGATTTGCACATCTAGTAAATATTGCAGACCAAATTGGTGCTATAAATGCGCGAGATCATTTTCTTTCTGAAATTAAAACACGTCTTGAAGATTGGTTTACATCTGGAGGAGAGCAGAGCTATGTTTATAATTCCACTTGGAAAACTTTAACTGGTTATCCTTCGGAGTTTGGTGCTGATAATCAAATTAATGATCATAATTTTCATGCTGGCTATGCAATTATGGGTGCAGCAATTGTTGCTCAATATGATTCAGCTTGGGCTTCGCAAGATAATTGGGGCGGAATGGTTAATTTGTTAATTAAAGATGGAAATAATTATGACCGAAGTGATGAAAGATTTCCATTTTTGCGAGCTTTAGATGCATATGCTGGACACTCTTGGGAGTCTGGGCATGGTGATTTTGGTGATGGAAATAACGAAGAATCTAGTTCTGAATCAATGAATTTTGCAACTGCTGTAACGCTTTGGGGAGAAATTACACATCAAAAAGATGTACGTGATTTGGGAATTTTCCTTTATACTACAGAACGCTCGGCAATTGAACAATATTGGTTTGATATTGATGACGAAGTTTTTCCAGAATCGTATCAATACAAAGCTTTAGGTATGGTTTGGGGCGGAAAAGGTGTTCACTCAACTTGGTTTGGTGCTGATCCCGATTTTATTCACGGAATTAATATGCTTCCATATAACGGTGGCTCATTATATTTAGGACGAAATCCCGATTATGTATTAGCAAATTACAACGAAATTATTAGCGAACTTAATGGAACTCCTGCAACTTGGAAGGATATTATTTGGAAATATTTAGCATTGTCCGATCCAGCAGCCGCATTATCTTTGTTTTTTGCAGATCCAAATTATATTCCAGAAGATGGCGAAACCAAAGCTCATACCTATCATTGGCTTGGCAATTTAAAGAAAATGGGACAGTTGGATATTTCAGTTACTGCAGATATTCCAACTTATTCAGTTCTTAAAAATAAATCCGATGAAAAAACTTACATCGCTTATAATTCTCAATCAGATACGACAAAAGTAAATTTTTCAGATGGATTTTCAATGAACGTTCCTCCGCGACAAATGAAATCTGTAAATACTTCATCCAGCAATACCAAAGCTCCTGTTGTAATTTTGGTAACTGATAAAACTTCAGGGAAATTGCCTTTAACGGTTAATTTTTCTGGAAGTAGAAGTTTTGACCCAAATAACTCTAAACTAACTTTTGAATGGAATTTTGGAGATGGAACAATTTCTGACTCAATAGATACAGAGCATCAATTTTTGGAACTAGGTGAATATAATGTAATTTTGAAAGTTACTAACGAACTTCAACTTTCCACAAAAGACAGTATAAAAATTAATGTTATTGGAAATGGAACGCCATATTTTAGCACCCCTAAAATTGTTCCTGCATTAATTCAAGCCGAAAATTATGATAAAGGTGGTGAGGGAATTGCATACCATGATGTGGACGCAAACAATATTGGATTAGCTTATCGCCCCGATGAAGGAGTTGATTTAGAGGCTTCAAACGATCAAGGATATGATATATATTGGACAGTTGCTGGTGAATGGTTGGAATATACAATTCAAGTTTCTGCCGATGGATTGTATGATATAATTCCATATGTATCAACTGTACCGGGATTTGGAAATTTTAGAATTCTTATAAATAATGTTGATGTGAGTGGAAAAAAACAAGTTACAAATACTGGTGGATGGCAGTCGTGGACACCAATTACTGTTCCCGAAGTTCCTTTAAAAGCTGGTGTACATGTTCTACGTTTTGAGATTAATACAGATTATCAATCGGAAATCAAAAATTGGTTGTTCAGTTTAAATTCCATCATGGTAAAACTCTCTTCATCAATTGATGTTGAAGACAGCGTTCCTGTTCCTATGGAGTTTTCACTTTTGCAGAATTACCCAAATCCATTTAACCCAACTACGAAAATTAGTTTTCAAATACCGGTTAACGGATTTGTAACGCTAAAAGTTTATGATATTCTCGGAAACGCCGTTGCAACTTTAGTAAACGAGAAAAAAAGTGCGGGAAATTACGAAGTAAAATTTGATGCTTCCAATCTGGCTAGTGGATTTTATTTCTATGAGATAAATGCAGATAATTTTAAACAAGTTCGGAAGATGATGCTAATAAAATAGTGTTTCATTAAAGAAACTATATCGGATTGTTAATCGCATGCTTAAATATAGTAGAAACTTTCCAGTTTCTACTATATTATGTATTACCAAAATTTAATGTTATGTGCTGTTACTATTTCAGTAAAACCATTTTTCTGTTTTGTGAAAAGCTTCCAACTTGCAAACGGTAAAAATAAATTCCAGAACTTAAATTTTTGGCATCAAAAGTTACTTCGTAATTGCCAGATTTTTGTTGTTTGTTAACAAGCGTAGCAATATCATTTCCAAGAATATCATACACCGTTAGTCTCACTTCTTGCATCTCACCTCTCACATCTGTTGGAATTGAATATTTAATTACCGTGCTTGGGTTAAACGGATTTGGGTAATTTTGAAATAGTTCAAAATTGGTTACAGAATAATCATCCGAAACATTTACAAAATCAAAATTTTTGGCTTCTGGGGATGGATCCATAAATTGCCAATTATTCTCTCCATCTGGGAATCTTCCATACGAAATATTAGTTGATTGCTGTGGAAAAGTGATTGAATCAATAATAGTCGTTCCATCTTTGTCAGTAATTGCAAGAAATTCACCATCAACACTGAGTTTAAAATTTGCGTGAATCCCTTGTTGACTTCCATCTTCATCGCACCAGACAATTATATATTGATTTGGGCTTATTGAAGTGCCGTCACCAAATTTCCATTTAGTGAGATTTGCTTTATCGTCGGTTAAAAATAAGCCCGATAAATCAATTGTTTCATTTGTGGAATTATAAAGTTCGAGCCAATCTTCAAACTGGCCGTTTAAGTCTTGATTTAACGAATCGTTTTTAGCTAAAATTTCGTTAATTACTATTTGGTTGTTGGTCAACTGAGGTGCAGAAATATTAATTGATTTATTTCGCGGAAAATTGCTAACAGTAGAATTTGAATCAATAATTTGAATTTGGAAACTACCAAATCCATTTTCGCCTAATGGTGGAATAATTCCAACCCAGCGGTCAGCCTCTTCTATAATCTTTGTTCCAGCAATTGGCGAAAAACTCAATGGATACAAATCAGAAGTAGTGGAATTTCCAATATTGAATAAAATATTTACGTTTTTAATTCCAAGATGGCTAAAGGCAGAAACAGTAACGTGAATTGTATCATTTGGAGAAGGAAATTTTGGTTCGTAATCAATTTTATAAGCAATTGGTGCGGCATTTTGATATGAAATCATGTTTGGAATGGAAGCACCGCGAACAGCTATAAATTCTTTAATTCCCCTTTTTACGTGCTTTTCATCAAAACTGATGGAAGAATAAGACCAATGAAATTGATTAATGGTAAATTGGTAATCCCGAGTTCTATAACTATCTGCTTCGGCAAAAGGCGTAATCATTGTATGGATAGTATCAATGTTGCGGTCAAAAGTAGCATCCAACAAAACATTTGAATTTATAAACTCAATAAAATGAGTATAAAGATTGCGATATTGTGGATTTTGCATAATTTTATCCGAAAGTGGACGCGAACCACTATTTACTTTGGGATAGCTGTAAGGATTTGCGTATGCCCAATCAACATCAAACCAATCTATTCCAAAAGTATTGTCGTAATCATAAGGAATCCATCTAAAAATTTTGGAATTTGGCTCATAATAAAGATAATAATTATTCATCAGTGAGCGATATTCGTCCCAGCCACCAACAAGAGTGTTTACAGCCAAGTATTTAAGAAATTCTGGAATATCCAAAATATTTTCAAGCGAATCAATCCAATATTGAGTTGGAGTTAAATTAATTGTGGAAATTAACTTGGTAAGCATTGAATAATCATATTCATTCTCGTTAGTTTTCAAAGCATAAGGCGTTTCGGCGCTACTATATGGAAAATAATCTGATGGATTTGAGCCACGATAAGTTAAATCAGCAGGCCAAAGACAGCGCCATAAATTACCCGAATCATCAGCAAAATTCTTTTGAAGAAATTCTTCATCAACATGTTCGGTTGAAATGTAAAGCCCATAATATTCGCCATTGATATAAACAGCGGCATGTGCAGAACGCGAGGCTGGAGTTCCAATTTTATCATAAATATCCCAACATAGCTTGCTTCTAACAATTGATGGGTCATTATGCTCGCCATTTAAGTTTAACTTTTCAATGTTATAAAATTTCTTTCCGCTAATAAATGAATTAAACGAAACTTTAAAAGACTTTTTAGCTGCTTCTCGCGATGTATTTCCTCGCAAACGAAAGCCAATAGAATCAACGGTTTCGTCAATCCACTTGTTTTTAAAATGAAAAGAAGCATAATGTATTGAATCACTTTGAACATTATCGTAAATCCAAACTAAATTATCTGGATTTATTGTTATTTCGATAATTGCGACTTCAGAATCGTCATAAAGTTTCCAACTTTCATCAACAGATTGTGCAAAAATGATATTTCCAAACATTGCAAAAAACAAAAACGCTCTTAATTTCATCGTATTCCTAATATATACCTTAACAGAGGCTAATTAATCAATTAAATTTATGTATAAATGAAAAATACAAAATTTAGTGATTATAAACGTTCAATAAGTAAACTAATGCGGAAGGCTAAAATAAATAATTATACTAATTTTACTTGTTTTTGCAACGTCTTTGCTTTATTTTCAAAGTCCAATTATTAGAAAAATGAATTATATATGCTAAAATTATGAGTGATAAATTTTATAGGATATCCATTGAACGTTTGTTCCAATGGATTATGAACGAAGAAAAAGAGGGGAGAATATTTGGGATTTATAAGGAGAATATTTTTATTCCGCCAACAGACAATCCTTTTAAGGTAGAACGTTATGGGCATATTCTTGAAACACCTCTTGGCGTTGCCGCTGGACCGCACACTCAAATGGCTCAAAATATTATCGCTGCTTGGCTAACTGGCTCAAGATATATTGAGCTAAAAACCGTTCAAACCCTTGATGAACTTGAGGTTACAAAACCTTGCATTGAAATGGAAGACGAAGGCTACAATTGCGAGTGGTCGCAAGAACTTAAAATTAAAGACTCTTTTGACGAATATTTAAATGCTTGGGTTTTAATTCATATTCTTAAACATAAGTTTGGATGGAATAATCCAGAACTTGGTTTAATATTTAATATGAGTGTTGGATATAATTTGGAAGGAATTCTCAAACCAAATGTTCAGTGGTTTTTTGATAAAATGAATGATTGCTCAATTGAGCTTGAAGAAAAAATATCGAAACTCGAAAAGTTATATCCGCCAATAAGAGAAATTACTATTCCTAAGCAAATATCTAATAATATTACGCTTTCTACAATGCACGGCTGCCCTGCAAATGAAATTGAAAGTATTGGTAAATATTTAATTGAAAATCGCAAACTCCACACAAGTATTAAGTTAAATCCAACTCTTTTAGGTAAAGAGCGATTGAGATACATCCTAAATGAAAAATTGGGATTTGATATAAACGTTCCAGATGAAGCCTTTGAACATGATTTGAAATACGACGATGCAATTTTAATTATTAAGTCATTACAAAAAAGTGCTGATAATAGTGGAGTTCAGTTTTCTTTGAAACTTACAAATACTCTTGAGGCAATTAATACAACAAACTGGCTTCCAGAAAAGGAAAAAATGGTTTATGCAAGCGGACGTGCTTTGCATCCAATTAGCATAAACGTTGCAAAAAAATTGCAAGAAAGTTTTGATGGAAAACTTGATTTATCATTCTCTGCTGGAATTGATGCTTTTAATGTAGCTGAAACTTTAGCTTGTAATTTAAAGCCGATAACTGTTTGCACGGATTTACTTAAACCTGGTGGATATTTGCGAATGACTCAGTATTTTACTGAGCTCCAAAAAGAGTTTGATAAACTTGGTGCAAAAAACATTGATGAATTTATAATATCAAAAGGTAATAAATCAACAGTCAGTGATTCTGGAATGGCTAACCTCTTTGAATATGCCGATAGAGTAGATGATAATAATGCGTTTCACAAAAATAGTTTCCCATATCAAAACATCAAAACATCGCGAAAATTAACAACTTACGATTGTGTTCATGCACCATGTTCGGAAACTTGTGCAATAACGCAAGATGTTTCAGAATATATGTGGCATACGGCTAATGGTAACTTTGAAAGTGCATTGCATTCGATAATGAAAGATAATCCACTTCCAAATATTACAGGAAATGTTTGCGATCATCTTTGCCAAACAAAGTGCACGAGAATGAATTATGACAATTCGTTGTTGATTCGTGGAATAAAAAGATTTAATTCAGAAGAAGAAAACGTTGATGTATCCTCAATTGTAAAAGAAAATAATGGATTGAATGTTGCAATTATTGGAGCGGGACCTTCGGGGTTATCGTCTGCTTACTTTTTGGCTTTGGAAGGATTTAATGTAAATGTTTATGAAACCAAACCTTTCGCGGGTGGAATGGCTGCTGATTCAATTCCATTTTTTAGATTGACAGATGCCCAAATAAAAGCTGATGTTGATTTGATAAAATCTCTTGGGGTAAACTTTAGCTTTAATTACAAAGTTGATTTAACAAGATTTAAGACTATTAAATCAGAGAATGATTTTATTCACATTGCTGTTGGAGCCCAAAGCAGCAAATTGTTAAATATTCAAGGGGAAAATTGTGAGGGTGTTTTTGACCAATTGACTTTCCTTTCTAAAGTACGAAGAAAAGAAAATGTAAATCTTGGAAAAAGTGTTGCGGTAATTGGCGGTGGTAATTCCGCAATCGATGCAGCGAGAACAGCTAATAGATTAGTTGGTGTTGATGGAAAAGTAACAGTAGTTTATCGCCGAACTAAAATGGAAATGCCTGCTGATGCTGAGGAAATAAAAGCTTTGTTGGAAGAGGGAATTGAGCTTCTGGAACTAACTGCACCACAAAAAATTGAAAAAGAAAATGGCAAATTAAAATTCAATTTAATGAAAATGGAGTTGGGAGAAGCTGATATTAGCGGAAGAAGAAAGCCGATTGAAATTCCAAATTCGGAATTTAGTTTGTCTTTCGATTCAATTATTCCAGCAATTGGACAAGAAGTTAAATTGGATTTTCTCGAAAACTCAACATTAAACTTAAATTACGAAACTCTCGAAACAGATATTCCAAATGTTTTTGCCGGTGGAGATGCAATTCGTGGAGCAGATTCGTTGATAAATGCTATCGCGGATGGTAAAAATATTGCAAATGAAATTATCAAAAGAGCAAATGCATTTAGTAAAAATCAAGTCCCGCAATTAGATAAATTAACATTTGCAGAATATCAACATAAACAAGCAATTCGCGTTTATGGAAATTCAATGCCAGAAATAGCCTTGATTGATAGAAATAATTTCGAATTAGTGCATCCTTCATTAAGTGAAACAGAATCGATTGCTGAAGCGTCCCGCTGCTTATTTTGCAATGATGTTTGTAATATCTGCATTGGCGTTTGTCCAAATTTTGCCAATGTTTCATTTGAAGCAACTCTAGAAAATATTCCAATTTATAGGATAGAAAAAAGGAATGAAAGGTTTGTTAGCTTTGTTGAAAGTTATTTTACAATAGAGCAAAAACCACAAATATTTAATATTGGTGATTTCTGTAACGAATGTGGAAATTGTAACACATTTTGTCCAACCAACGATGCTCCATATTTAACTAAGCCTAAGTTTTATCTTACGGAATCTAGTTTTAATAATGAGGATAATTGCTACTACTTAAGCGATAACGTTTTGGTTTACAAAAATAATGGAGTAAAACAGACACTCAAAATTGAAAATAATAAGTTAAAATATTTGGCAGAAAGTTTAGAAATAGAATTTGATATGAGCGATTATTCACTAATTGAAACCAAAGTATTGGACAATAACTTCACTTCGATTGTGACTGATAAAATTGCAGAAATGATTTTTCTAATAAAAAACATAAATAAGAAAATTGTATTTAATTAAAAAGAAGTAACTATATGAAATTTGTACTTAACGGAATTGAGAAAGAATTTAATGGCGATTTAGATTTATCGCTATTAAAATATTTGCGAAATATTGAAGGCATAACTACAGTTAAAGACGGTTGTTCTGGACAAGCTACTTGTGGCTCATGCACGGTAAATCTAAACGGTGAAGCGGTTCTTTCATGTGTAACTCCAATGAAAAAAGTAGAAAATGTGAATATAGTTACTACCGATGGACTTGGAGATTATAAACAAAAAGTATTTGCAAATGCCTTTGTAGAAAAAGGTGGAACTCAATGCGGATTTTGTACACCAGGTATTGTAATGAGAGCAAATGCTTTAATCCTCAAAAACGCAAACCCAACTCGTGAACAAATTGTAAACTCACTTACTCCGCATTTATGCCGTTGCACAGGCTATAAAAAAGTAATCGATTCAATAGAATATGCAGCTGAAGCTATTCGCGAAGGAAAAGAAATACCTACTCCAAAGCAAATTGGGAAAGTTGGCGCTCGTCAACCCAAATACGACGCTGATAAACTAACTCTTGGAATAGCACCTTATGTTGATGATTTACGTTTTGATGGAATGTTATTTGGAGCATTAAAATTTAGTAAATATCCACGAGCAAAAATATTAGCAATTGATTTTACGGAAGCTGAAAAGTTAGGTGGAGTAAAGAAAATACTAACAGCCAAAGATATACCTGGCGAAAGAATTACTGGAATGATTGTAAAAGACTGGCCAATGATGGTCGCTGTTGGAGAAGTTACAAGATATGTCGGTGATGTAATTGCATCAGTAGTGGCAGAAAGTGATGATATTGCACGAGAAGCGCTGGAATTAATTAAAATTGATCATGAAATATTAGAGCCACTTACAGATATGAAGAAAGCATTAAGCGATGATGCTCCACAAATTCATTCAAAAGGCAATTTGCTATCCGAAACCGTTGTTGATAGAGGCAATATTCAACTTGCAAAAAGTAATTCGAAATACATTTCATCGGGAATATATGAAACGCAAATGATTGAACATGCTTTTATGGAAACAGAAGCTGCTATTGGTCGTCCATTTAATGGTGGAGTTGAAGTATATTCTCAAGGACAAGGCGTTTATGAAGATAGAAAGCAAATTGCTAAAATATTAAATCTTGATGAAAGCAAAGTCCGTGTTCAGCTCGTGCCAAATGGCGGTGGTTTTGGAGGGAAGGAAGATTTAACAGTTCAACATCATGCAGCGCTGGCTTCATATTTGTTAAATGAAACTGTAAAGTTTGCCTTAACTCGTGATGAGTCAATAATCATGCATCCAAAACGCCATCCGTTAATTTTAGATTATACTGTTGGTTGCGATGAAAATGGAATGCTAACTTTTCTTGAAGCTGATATTATTGGCGATACTGGTGCGTATGCTTCTGTTGGAATGAAAGTACTTGAGCGTGCGGCTGGGCATTCTACAGGTGCATATACAATTCCAAACGTAAAAGTTAGTGCAAAAGCTGTTTATACAAATAATTTGCCTTGTGGTGCTATGCGTGGTTTTGGTGCAAACCAAGCTACTTTTGCAATTGAAGGCTGTGTTGATGATTTGTGCACACAAGGAAATTTTGATAAATGGCAATTCCGTTTTAACAATGCAATTAAAAATGGTGACCAAACTGCTACTGGGCAAACAATACGCGCCGGTGCTGGAGTTCGTGAAACTTTACTTGCGGTTAAAGAGGTTTTCAAAAATGCAAAATATGCTGGAATTGCTTGTGGAATTAAAAATACTGGAATTGGAAACGGAATGCCTGATGATGGAGTTATTAAAATTGAAGTTATTTCTGAAAACAAAGTAATCCTAAATCATGGTTGGACTGAAATGGGACAAGGTGTTAACACTGTTGCTATTCAATTTCTTTGTGAAGAAACTGGCATTGACCCAAATATAGTTGAAGTGACTGTAGATACTGCAAAAGAAGCTCGTTCTGGAATGACAACGGCATCGAGAGCTACATCCTTAATTGGTAATTCAATTAGAGAAACAGCACAAGATTTCAAGATGGATTTAATGACAAAATCATTGGCTGAACTAGCTGGAAAAGTTTATGTCGGTGAATGGACTTGTGATTGGACAACTAAACCAGGTGATAGCTCGAAGGAAGTAATTACACATTATTCCTATAGTTATGCTACCCAAGTAGTTATTCTTGGCGAGGATGGAAAAATAGAAAAAATAGTTGCAGCTCACGATGCTGGCAAGATTGTTAATCCAACATTGTTTGAAGGACAAATAGAAGGTTCTGTTCATATGGGTTTGGGATATGCAATTTCTGAAGAATTGGAATTGGAAAAAGGAATTCCTAAATCAACTAAACTGCGAAAAATGGGAATTTTGCGAGCAAAGGAAACTCCAGAAATTGAAGTTATTGGAGTTGAAGTTGCCGACCCACATGGTCCGCACGGAGCAAAAGGCGTTGGTGAAATTGGTCTTGTTCCAACAGCTGGTGCGGTAGCTAATGCATTTTTCAAATATGATGGAACGCGTTATTATAAATTGCCGATTAAAAATCGCAGAAAAATATAGTTACATAATCAGCTTTAAATAATTATCAACTGTATCAACATCATTTAATATTTGTGGATGTTTGCAAAGCCAATATTTTTTTCTAATATCCGTCTGGTTTGATAATATTTTTAAGTTGCTGGTCTTTGGCGATGAACTAATTACGCTAATAATTCTTTTATTTAAAAGAATTGGATGTCCATTCTTTTGGTCATACTGTGGCTGAATCCAATCAAACGAATCATCAATTTGAGAAAATAAGTCTTCGTAAAATTTAGTTGGCAAGTTGGGTTGGTCAATAAAATGATACAAAATCCAATCTGAATTTAATGAATTATTTAATCCAACTTGAAGCGACGAAAACATTCCGTCTTTAAAGTTTTCGTTAAAAACTGTTTTGATTTTGTCATTTTGTGGAAGTGATTTTAATTCAGTTTCAATCAAACTCGCTTTATGTCCTGTAACAATAACTATTTTATCGCAAATTGGATTTAACTTTTCAATAATATTAACTAAAAATGATTTTCCATTATATAAAAGAAGTGGCTTAAAAGCACCCATTCGGGAGGAAAGTCCAGCAACAGTTATTAATGCAGTAATATTATGTTTCATTTAATCATGATTTATGAATCGTAAATAAGTTCTAAATAATTAGGTTACCGTTTTAAAGATTCAATATCTTTTAATCCATTTCCAGTAATAAGTAACAAAACTGATTTATCTAGCAATTTATTTTCGTTAATTAGCTGTTTATAAGCTGCATAAGTTGCCGCACTTGACGGTTCGCACAAAATTCCAGTTTTGATTATAAACTCCTTTTGGCTTTGTAAAATATTATCGTCCGAAACAGATATTCCAAAACCACCGCTTTGATTAACGGCATTGGCAGCCATGTATAAATTACGTGGCGCTCCGGCGCTAATACTATCTGCAATTGTTGTTGCGGGTTTGTACACAAATTTGTTGCTACTTAAATAGTTAACCACCGCATCACTTTTATTGGATTGAACAGCAATTAGTTGAGGAAGTTTATTAATCCAACCTAGTTTTAGCAGTTCTGTAAATCCTTTGAAAATTCCAGCAATAATAACTCCATCGCCAACAGGAACAAAAATAACATCTGGAATATTGCCTTTGGTTTGGATAAAAATATCGTAAGCGGCGGATTTTTTGCCTTCAATTGTTAAAGGATTATAAGCCGTATTTCGGTTGTACCAATTGTTAATTCTTGAATCTTCGAGACATTTATCAAATGCAAAATCATAATCACCATCAACGACAACAATATTTGCTCCATAAGCTTCAATTTGAATGCGTTTTGCATCGGGAATATTTTTAGGCACGTAAATATGTGATTTTAATCCAAGACGAGCACAAATTCCAGCAAGTGATGAACCAGCATTTCCTGTTGAAGCCGCCGCAATTCTGTCAATTCCTAATTCAATTGCTTTTAATGCAACAAGACTCGAAGCTCTATCTTTGTATGACAGAGTTGGATTTCTTGTTTCATCCATTATTAAAACACTATTTCCGTTTATTGTTTGATTAATAATATTATCTGTTGGAAGTGTTAATTTATCCAAAATGTTTTTGTTAAAAGTATCAAATTTAACGGGCCAGAGTTTTGGATAAAGCCCAAATTTACCCGACTCCATATTCCAAAAATCATTTGGTGAAATATGTTTGCTAATTGAAACATAATCATACTCAACTTGTAAAACCCCAACAAGCGGTAGATTCTTTTCTGCCGCACCACATTTTGGACAGAGATAATGAAAATTATTCTCAATAAAACTTGAGTTGAATTCCGAATTGCAAGTTGTGCATTTGTAAGTATAGCTCATATTTTGTCTTGAAAATGAAAAATTTGTCAATAAATTAAATTTGAATTTCAATTTAATGATTTATTAGGTTATTTTTCCAATTAGATGATATTGATTTAACAACAATATAGAGTGTGAAAATGAAAAACAGAATATTTTTAATAGCAATAGTGCTTTTACAACTATCATTTAGCAATATTTTTGCTCAAGATGTGACAACTGTAGAGGCTTTAAGTAAAGATATTAGCGACAATTTAGATTTAGAGGCAGTTGCTTCAATTTTTGGCAAATCGGAAGATTTGGAGGATTTTGAGCGACGATTAAACGACCCAGATACTCAGATTTGCAATTTGGATTTGAATGAAGATGGCGAAGTTGACTATCTTCGTGTTTTGGAAACTGCCGAGAAAAATACGCACCTTATAACAATTCAAGCTGTTATTGGTAAAGATTTGTTTCAAGATGTAGCAACAATTGATGTAGAAAAGGACAATTCCGGCGAGACAAGAGTGCAAGTTGTTGGTGATGTTTATCTTTATGGAAATGACTACATAATTGAACCAATTTATGTGCATCATCCAGTATTTTTTGTTCATTTTTGGACTATTGGTTATCATCCATGGTATTCGCCATATTATTACAATTATTACCCAACATATTACAATCCATGGCGTCCTTATCCAGTTCACAGATATAGAAGATTTGTTCATAATTATGTTGATAAAAGCTATAGTTACAATTATGTAAAATCTCGACGAAGCAGAACGTCGGTAGTTTTACACGAAAAAATTAAGCGAAATGATTATGCAAAACGAAATCCAACAAAATCATTTACTGAGCGTAATAAAGGAATTGAGAATAAATCTCAGTTTGATGCAACAAGAAAAACAAGTAAAGTTACCGAAGCGAAAACAAGTAGAGAATTTACTGGAAAAAAAGTACAAAAAGATTGGACTCCAAGTTCTTCCAACGAAAGGAAAGAGACAAATACGCTTAAAAGAGAAGTAAAATCGAAAGATATGAATAAGCCAAAAGTTGAAAGTAAAAACGAAAATTATAGAAGTAAAATACCTTCTGTTGATAGAAAAGAGCAAACAAGAACTAAAAATGAAGTAAAAGTTCAACAGAAAAGAGTTGAAACCAAAACTAAAGAAGTTCAGCGAAGTAAGGTTAATAGCAATTCATCAAAACCAAGTTCCAACCGACAAACTGCACCAAGTAAATCGGTGCGGACAAAAAAAGATGACAGAAATTAGTTCAAAGAAAGCGTTAATGAATAAATCCACTAACGCTTTTTTTTTAAGTAAATTTTACAATAAATAATTATTTAACAAAAGATATGTTATCTTTTAATAATCAAAATAATTGAAAAATATATTTAAGATAAATTAAAAATTATTTAGTGAAAGAATAAAATGAACAAAAATATAATTCTGGATATTTCGCAATTAAGTTTTCCATGGAAAACACATAATCCATTTCTATTTTGCGCTTATCACAAAGATAAATACCCCAAAGGGAATGAAAATTTAGGACCAAATGTTTCTTTGAAGGGAAGAGATATTGGTCAGGATTTCGTTATAAAAGATGGATTTAGAATGTATCATGGTGATACGGTACCTGGATTTCCAAGTCATCCGCACAGAGGATTTGAAACTATTACAATTGCTGAAAATGGAGTTGTTGACCATGCAGATTCTATGGGGGGTGCCGGGCGTTTTGGAAAAGGAGATGTGCAGTGGATGACTGCTGGCAAAGGAATTCAACATTCTGAAATGTTTCCGCTGCTAAATAAAGATTTCGAAAATCCATTAGAAATGTTTCAAATATGGTTAAACTTGCCAAAAGCTAATAAAATGGTTGAACCACATTTTTCTATGATTTGGTCAGAAGATGTTCCAATAATAAATGAAAAAGACAATAATGGTAAATCAATAAGCATCAGACTTATTACTGGTAAATTGAAAAATTCAGAAGCTCAAACTCCAGCACCTAATTCTTGGGCTTCCAATCCAGAAAACGATGTTACAATTTGTACAATAAGAATTGAAGCTGGGGCAGAATGGATTTTACCCAAAACTAGTGCTGAAGTTAGTAGAACTTTATACTTTTATAAAGGAAACTCATTAGAAATAGATGGCAAAAGTATTTCTGTCAATAATTCTATTTCTCTAAAAACGGATGAAGATGCAACTATTCAATGTGGTAGTGAAGATTGTTTCATATTAATGCTACAGGGGAAACCCATAAATGAACCAGTTGCACAATATGGTCCTTTTGTTATGAATACTAACGCAGAACTTCAACAAACAATGAGTGAATATCAAAGAACTCAATTTGGTGGATGGCCGTGGCCAAGGCGCGATCAAGTTCATGCAAGGGATAAAGGTTGTTTTGCTCTCCACTCAGATGGAAGAGAAGAACTAAAACAATAGATTAAGTATTTTGTATAAATTAAAAACAATATAAAGTTAGAGAATGAATAAATTAATTAATATTTTATCTGCTGAAGATATTTTGCCAGAATATCGAGAAACACCAATAGGATTGTTGCTCGAATATCACAACCTTAATCGTGAATACGAAACTTATACCGAAGCACAAATGTTAGTTGGAATGTGTATGGACAATCGGAAACATTTACACATTCCAGAAAATTTTTCGTACATAATTAGGTCTGGCGGTGCAAATTTACGTCACAGCGAATTTAAAGTTTCATACGCAATTTCTGTTGGAGGTGTGCGACATATTGCAGTTATTGGACACAATAATTGTGGAATGGTGAATCTTAAATCGCGCGAAAGTTTATTTATAAATGGACTTGTGGAATTTGCCGGCTGGAAAAAAGATGATGCAATTGCTCACTTTAAAGCCTCAGAACCAATTTTTGAAATAGAAAATGAAATTGAATTTGTACTTAGCGAAGTAATCCGTTTGCGAAAAAGATATCCCAAAATAAAAGTTGCACCTATGTTTTATCAAGTTGAGGATAACAAACTGTATTTGATAAAGGAAAACTAAAGTTTTGGAAAGCTTGATTTTTAAATAAAAGTCAAAGTTCTTCTTCTTTTATAAAAAAAATAGAGGCTCATAATTAAATTAAAAACATTTTAGTTTTTCAATTTATATTTAATCTTGTATATTAAGTACCACGTAAATTTTAAAAACAATTAACAATTAAAGAAGTAAGCGATATAAATGAAGCTCAAGAAGTAAATGAATTATATGAATATGATTGATACAAAAATATTATTCGGAGATAGTAAAGAAATTTTAAAAACTATTGAGGATGATTCTATTGATTTAATAGTTACTTCACCTCCTTACGCCGATAGCAGACAAAATACTTATGGTGGAATTAAACCAGACAAATATGTTGAATGGTTTTTAGAAATTTCGGAAGAATTATTAAGAGTTTTAAAGCCAACCGGAACTTTTATCCTAAATATTAAAGAAAAAGCAAAAAATGGAGAACGTCACACTTATGTAATCGAACTAATTTTGGCATTACGAAATCAAGGTTGGTTTTGGACTGAAGAATATGTTTGGCATAAAAAAAATTCATATCCAGGTAAATGGCCAAATCGTTTTAGAGATGCTTGGGAAAGATGTATCCAATTTAATAAATCAAGAAAATTTAACATGTATCAAGAAGAGGTTATGGTTCCCGTTGGTGATTGGGCAAATGGCAGATTGAAAAATTTAAGCGAAACTGATAAAATGAGAGATAATTCCAAAAATGGAAGTGGTTTTGGCAAAAATATTTCTAATTGGATTGGTCGCGAAATGGTTTATCCTAACAACGTTTTGAATTTTGCTACTGTTTGCAATAATAAAAACCATAGTGCAGCATTTCCTGAAGAGTTACCAGAATGGTTTATTAAACTATTCACAAAGGAATTTGATACAATTTTGGATCCATTTGCTGGTTCAGGAACCACTCTATTTGTTGCTGAAAAAATGAGACGAAATTCTATTGGAATAGAAATTATTCCAGAATATTACGAAATGATTAAAGAAAAGTTAAATGAGGTTGAACTTTATTTACTTGAACCAAAGGTAAAATATGAAAAAACTAAACGTAGAAGCAGTAAATAAGTACGTTGAGCAAAATATTGGTAATTTTCATGAAAAGAGAATTAAAAGCTTGGATTCTTTAGAACTCTCAAAAGTTATTAAAAGGAAAAATCCTTATTTATTTAAAGCAAAAAATGTTTTAACCGCCGAGCAAATTATTAGAGGGATAGTTGATGCCCATATTTCTTCAAACGAAGAAACAATTTTTGGCGATTGGTTAGAAGGACTTGCTATTTTTATTAATGGACAAGTTTATGGAGGCTACAAATCGGGAATTAATGGTATTGACCTTGAATTTGATAGTGAAGGCGTTAGAAATGTTGTTAACATAAAATCTGGACCCAATTGGGGAAATAGTTCTCAAATTGCAAAAATGATTTCTGATTTTAAAACGGCTGGAAAAACTTTAAGGACGAGTAATTCTGGTTTGCATGTCGTTTTTGTTAATGGTTGTTGTTACGGAAGGGATAATAATCCAGATAAAGGAGATTACTTTAAGTATTGTGGGCAAAGATTTTGGGAGTTTATTTCTGGTGAATCGAATCTTTATATAGATATTATAGAACCTTTGGGTTATAAGGCAAAAGAAAAAAATGATGTGTTTATGGAATCTTATTCCAAAATAATAAACCGATTTACTAAAGAATTTATAAATCTTTATTGTGATGAAAGTGGTGCAATCAATTGGACAAAAATTGTAAGGCAAAACTCTGGAATAAATTCAGAAACTTAATTTCAATTTTAGTTAAAAATAACTCTAAAATATTAAGCTAAACTAATCTTTTCTCTAATATTTTTTAGCAATTCGGGAAATTCGGTAAGATTTTTAATGAGCAACGAGTTAGTTTCTTCTATAAATTTCAAATATCCAATTGCTGATTGACCGCTTATAATTATGCTCATATCCTCACCAACATATTTTCGTAATTTGCGCAATTGTTGACCAGTTCTTGGGTCATCGGAAGGATAAACTAAACTCAACAAAATGGCGTTTACATTGTTTGCTTTTGCAGCTGCGGATATTTCTTCAGCAGGCAAATTTGCACCAAGAAATATTGCATTCCAACCAAAATCCATTGCAAATAATGCGGCAATTAAAGCACCCAATTCGTGCAAAAATCCTTCGGGAGTTGTGGAAATAATTTTAGGTGAGTTTGGCGGATTTAAGTTATTGTCTATCAAACTTCCTAAGAATGTGCGTAAAACTGAAACTGCAAAATGTTCGTGAGTAACTCTAATTTTGCCATTTTCCCAAAGATTGCCAATTTCTTCAAGAAGTGGAATTACAAAATCAATCAATAAACTCTGTTTGGAAAAATTAACAGAGCATTCTAAAAGTAATTTTTCAAATTTTTCATAATCATAATTTGAAATATGTAAAGTGGATTGATCTATTAAACTTTGGAATTTGCTTAAATTTTGAGCACTTTTTAAGGAAAAATTTGATTTATTTGTTACCAAATTCTTTATTTCTTCAATTGATAAATGGGCAACTGAGCCAATTGAATGTCCGTTTTTCAATGCTTCAGAAAGTAGATTTAGTTTATCAACATCTTCTTTTGAATACATTCTTCTATTGGTTTCAGTTCTTTCGGGAGTAATTGCCGAATAACGTTTTTCCCACGCTCTTATTGTGTGAATATTTAAGTTTGTCAAAAAAGAGACACTTTTTATATTGTATTTTGATGTATTTTCCATATGTAAATATAATAAATGTCTAGGAAATATCAATAGAAAATTTCAAAAAACTTGACAAATAGTGAACAAAAGGCTAAATTGAGTCTAAATAATTTTAATAACTATACAACATCTATACAAACAATAATATATTGATTTATAATATAAAACAATTAAAGGAAATAAAATGAGAGATCCTGGAGTAGCAAATATAAAAGAATTTCACTTAGAAGAAAGTGACCATATTATGCATTCAATTGAAACACCGCTTAGAAAAGATGCATTTAAACTTGATGACGAAATAAAAATTGAGTTAATTCAGTATAAGTTTAGAGATATTATGGAAATATTGGGGTTAGATTTAAGTGACGAAAGTTTAAGAGATACTCCCAAAAGAGTTGCAAAAATGTACGTTCGGGAAACTTTTAGCGGATTAAATCCAGACAATAAACCTCAGCCAACTCTATTTTCGAATAAATTTAATTTTAATGAAATGCTGGTTGAAAGAGATATTACAATTTATTCATACTGTGAGCATCATTTTGTGCCAATTATAGGAAAAGCCCACATCGCATATTTCCCAAAAGATAATGTAATTGGGTTATCAAAATTAAATAGAATTGCACAATATTACGCAAAACGTCCACAAGTTCAAGAAAGACTTACAATCCAAATAGCAAATGAGTTGAAGGAAACTTTGCAAACAGACGATGTTGCAGTTGTAATTGATGCAAATCATTTATGCGTTGCATCTCGCGGAGTAACTGATGTAAACAGTTCAACTGTTACATCAAGCTATTCGGGCAAATTTATGAATAATGATGTAAAAAAGGAATTTCTTGCTTACGTAAATAATAAATAATTATTTTTTTGGAAACCATGGAAAGAAAGAGTTGGTTTTTTGAATATATTCCAAATATTCTAACTTTTTATTCTTTAGGGATTTTTCCAACAAAGCAACGCCCGAAACTTTAACGATTAATAGTGCCATAATTATTGAGCCAATAAATGACCAATAATTTTGTGATGCAATTGAAAAAATAGCATAAGCCAACCAAACCATTGTGTCGCCAAAGTAGTTTGGATGGCGTGTGTATTTCCAAAGACCGGTGTTTAGAACTTTCCCATTGTTGTTAGGATTCAACTTAAATTTAGATAATTGGTAATCACCAACCGATTCAAAAAGAAATCCAATTATCCAAAGAAGTAGTGCTAAATAATCAAAAAGATTTAGATTATTGTTTTGTGTTTCAAAATTTGTTGCAAGCAAAGGTAGTGAAACTAAAGAAATTAATACGCCTTGAAGTAAAAAAACTTGAAAATAACTCACCCACCAATAACGTTCTTCGCCATATTTTTTCCTAAATTCTTGATATCTATAATCCTCGCCCTTGCCAATATTTCTCCAAGCAAGGTAAACGGAAAGGCGAAATGCCCAAAGAATAACTAGGATTAGCAAAATAAGTTTTCTCGTGTAAAACTCACCAGAAACTAAAAAATAGTAAAGGTTTATAAATAAAAATCCCATTCCCCAGAAAATATCAATAATACTTACATTTTCAATAACAACACTTATTAACCATAAAATAGTTAAAAGCGTAGTTATTAAAAGCAAACCTTCAAAAAATAAATTTAGCATAATTTGCCTTAATTGTTAAATAATAATGAAATTGCAATTGAACCCTTGCCGGCATGCATTCCAATTACTGGAGAAATGTCAACGATTGATATTGCCTTTTTGCTCGAAATATTAAACATTCTATCTTCTGCTTCTTTTGCACCATCAGAATTGTGTGCATGCAAAATAATATAATTCCAAATTGATTTAGATTTACTCAATTTTTCCACATGCTTAAATACTTTATTTAAACTCGAATTTTGGCTAAATGTATTTCCAAATAATAAAGATTTACCTTCATCATCAATTGAAATAACTGGGTTTACTCCAAGTGCATTTGCAATAAATCCTTTCGGTTTTGAAACACGTCCACCTTTTATCATGTATTTTAAGTCTTTAACACTAACGAATATTTTTGCGTTTTTTCTCCACGTTTCTAGTGAATCAATTATGCTTTCTAACGAATTTCCAGCTTCAATACTTTGAGCAGTTTTTAGAACTAAAAGCCCCAAAGCACCTGATAAATTTTTAGAATCGAAAGAAAAAATAGGCTTATTAAATTCTTTTGAAATTCTACTAGCAGCTTTTTGGCTACTTAAAAAGGTCCCACTAAATTGGGATGTTAAATGAATTGAAATAATAGCATCGTAATGTGAAGCAAGATGAGAATAAATATTTGTGAAACTTTGTTCATTAATTTGAGAAGTTTTGGGAAAATCATCACTACTTTCAAGTAGATTATAGAATTGATTCGGCTGCATTGTAATTTTGTCTAAATAATGGTTATCACCAAAATTAATATTGATTGGAACCATATTTATCTGATAAAAATCCAAAAGTTCTTTGGATAAGTCACAAGTAGAATCAGTAACTATAGCTATATTCCATTTTCGTTTAGTTGCAATATCAAGCTGCCGAACCATATCATCAACTTTTTGAAATGTTATTGTTCCAAAATCTTTTAATTTATAAAATAGTTCAGCTGGTTCATTGGTGTGTATGTGAATTCGACAAATACTTTCGGAACCAGCAACAACAACTGAATCTGCATCATTGTTTAGAAACTGTTTTAATTCTTCTTTTTTGATATTTATGTTTTTTAAAATTGCTTCAGTACAATATCGGTACTCTATGTTTTCATCTAATATTTCATCAGAATGAACTATTGAAATATTTTCGCTTATTTCGGTGGATAATTCCCTAATATTCATATTATTAATTAGGTTAATTACACCTTTCATAAATATGACAAATCCTTTTGCCCCAGCATCTACAAATTTGTGTTTGTTTAAAATGCTTAGCTTGGTGGTAGTTTCAATAAGAGATTTTTCAAGGACTATTATAGATTCATTCATAACTGTTTTTAAGTCGTGAATTTTATCCATTTTGGAATTTAGAAAATCAGACCAATCTTTAATTACTGTTAAAATTGTTCCTTCTACGGGATTTGCTATTGATTCGTATATATATGGAATTGCTCCTTTAACACTTTCGGCTAATTCTTTTACTGTTATTACATGACTATTTTTTGTTTTTTGATTTAATCCATAAAAAAATTGAGCAAATATTACACCCGAATTTCCGCGTGCACCCATTAGTGAAGCAGTTGCAATGTCGTTAAGGGTTGTTTTATATGATTTATTAGGTTTAATGTTATCAATTACCGACCTAATTGTTGAGGCTAAATTTGTTCCAGTGTCTTTATCGCTAACTGGAAAAACATTTATTTGATTTAGCTCATTTTGGTTTTGTAACACTTGTTTTCCACCAGCAATAAAAGCATAATAAAGATGTTTTCCATTTATTGATTGTTCTTTAATATTTTCCATAATCTATATGATAAATTGTTATTTGATAAATTTAATAATATAAAAACCAGCAAGACTAACGCTTGCAGTAAGAAATGAACCCCAAAGTATATCAATTATGACTATCGAAATAGGCCAATCCTTTAGAGTTGCTAAATTTGTTAAATCGTAAGTTGCATACGTGAAAAATCCAAATAAAAATCCAAGAATTACTGCATTCAAGCTCGAGTTTTTATTTACTGCGGGATAAATTGCAAATATTGAAATTCCAATTATAAAGAGTAAATAAAATATTATTGCGGCAACCCAATTAACGCTATCAGTTAAATAGTGACCTAAATATTTTTTATACAAATCTTTTGCAATAAATCCCAACCAAGTTAAGTCAATTATTAAAAAAACAATGGTTGTTAAAAAATAACTGATAAATATCTTTAAAATGCTCATATTAAATTTTCCTAAATCTAGTTTGTTAATTTTTGTCTTAGTTCGTTCAAGGCAGAAACAGCAAAACCTTTATCGTAGAAATAAATAACTTTTCCATTTTCATCTATTATTAAAACACGGGCATTATTACCGTTTTCATTTCCAGTAAACTCTTGTATAACCGAGCCATCGCGATAAATTGTAATTACTCCGCCCCAAAGTTCTTTAGGAATTCCTTTTCTCATTCCATTATCAATAAAAGTTGAAAACATTCTTGGAAATAAGCCTTGAATTGTTGGAAGCTCATAAATTTTAGCTTTTGTCTCGGTTTGGTCAAGTCCAATTAACCAGCGATCTATATCAAATTGTGAATCTTGTTTATATCCTAAAAGCAGAATAACTTTTGAGCCGTTAAAATATTTGGGCATTTCTATTTCAATTTTTTCTAGTGATTCGCCACTTACAGTCGGAAATATTTCACCAACTGGATTTCTGTTTGTATAAGTTGTTGAGCATCCAACAGAAAAAAGAGCAATTACTACCAATAAACTATATTTTTTCATATTATTTCCCTTTTAATTTTTAGACAAATAATTACATTATTTACTTAACTCAAATTCAATACTTGATTTAATTTTCTTACTTGTCGGTTCGGTTAAACTTCTGAATCTTTCAACTACATTTCCATTTTTATCAACCAAAAATTTCTCAAAATTCCATTTAATAGAAGAAGTTCCAGTTCCAAAATTATTGGTCAAGATATCAAATAAAGGTGATCTATTATTGCCTCTAACATTAACTTTGTGAAATATTGGAAACGTTACATTATAATTCAACGAACAGAATTCTATAATTTGCTTGTTACTTCCAGGTTCTTGAGAGCCAAAATTATTGCACGGAAAGCCTAATATTACAAATCCTTTGTCTTTATATTCATCATAAATTTTCTGCAAACCTTCGTATTGTTTTGTAAATCCACATTTGCTAGCAACATTAACAATAAGTAATACTTTTCCTTTGTAACTTGATAATTTTACATCATTTAGGTGAACATCCTTTACAACTATATCGCTAATATTTGGAGAACTTTTTGCTGAGTTTAAGTTAAATAATCCAAATATTGATGAAAGAAATCTATTTTTCAATTTAATTTTCCTTTTTTGTTGAAGTTATATTTTTTGCCATATTTTTAAAAATTATGTTATGAATGGGTAATAGCGAAAACCAATATAAACGACCGAGTAATCCACTGGGTCTGAAAGTTGCTCGTTGAATAAAAATGTTTTTTTCACGGTTAATATCAAATTCGAGCCAAGCCTCACCAGGAAGTTTCATCTCGGCATAAAGTACCAAATGACCAATTGCTTTATTTGCGGAAATTACACGCCAAAAATCAAGTGCATCGCCTGTATGAATTTCTTTGGGATTTTTTCTACCACGACGCAATCCAACTCCGCCAAAAATTTTATCGACAAAACCTCTTAAAGACCAAGCCCGATTCCAGAAATACCAACCATTTTCACCGCCTATTTCCCAAACATTTTGCAGAGTACTTTCAAAATTATTTTTTAGTCTAATCTTGCGTTCATCAACTAAACAGCCAAATTTTGGAACCTCAATTTTATCTATTAAAACATTTTGTAGAGTTGCAGAGTTTGTAGCATCAATCCAACTAGATGGAACTTGATTGGAATCGATAACTTTGAAAGCTCTTTCAATTGCTTCGCTATATCCAATTAGTTTTGTTTCAACAATATTTTCGATTCCAAAAATATTACAAACAACTTCATTTTTCATACTGTTTACAAGACTTCTGGCTAATGAAAAATTTGTTGAAGTGACAAAATATAACCAGTAAGATGAAAGCCGTGGAGTTAAAACTGGAACCGTTATAATTAATCTTCTTAAGTTTCTAACTTTGGCATATTCAAGCAACATTTCTTTATAAGTCAAAATATCAGGACCGCCAATGTCAAATATTTTATTAAAAGCTTCTTTTTTATCTATAACGCCTAATAAATATTCAATCACATTTTTAATAGCAATTGGCTGGCATTTTGTTTTTAACCATTTGGGAGTTATCATAATCGGTAATTTTTCGCCAAGATCTCTTATAATTTCAAAAGAAGCACTTCCAGAACCGATAATTATAGCTGCACGAAGAATTGTAAAGTTAGCATTAGCATTTTGTAAAATTTTTTCAACATTTAGTCTTGACTTAAGATGCTCAGAAAGATTTTCCTTTTTGCTTATTATTCCGCTTAGATATATTACTTGTCTAACTTTTGTTGTGTTTATTGCAGTTACAAAATTATTTGCAGCTTTTGCTTCTAAATCAGAAAAATCTGAATTTGATGAACCCATTGAATGAACAAAATAATAAGCAATATCTATATCTTTTGGTATATTTATTAAAGTACTTTCATCTAATAAATCTGCTTTTACTAAATGAACATTCTCATTCTGAGGAAAATTATCATTAAACCGCCTCGTATCACGCACAAGGCAAACTACTTCGTGTCCATTTTTTAGAAGAAATGGTAATAGTCTTTTGCCAATGTAGCCTGTTACTCCAGTTAATAAAATTTTCATAATGTTTCTTTAATTATTTTTTTTACAAAACAGTCTTATTTATTAAAATAATAAATATAGACAAAAATATGTAATGTCTAAATAAATAGCAAATAAAATTAGACAAAACCTTGACAAAGCCATATAAGCTTTGTATAATTGAATATGAAATTAAAAAAATTAGACAAAGCGATAATTATTTTGTTTTCTTTGAATAACTTCTAACTTTTATATACTGAACAACAATAAAACCAATTTTTATTGAATGCACAATAAAAGAATATTATTTTAGGAATTTTATGTACATATTTGAACAAACACAAAAAATCAATAAACCATTGGATGAGGTATTTGAGTTCTTTTCCAAACCAGAAAATCTTGGTAAAATTACTCCAAATTGGCTCAAATTTGAAATCAAAACCGCACCAGACCAAATAATGAAAAAAAATGCTGTGTTTTTATATAAAATTAAATTTCATAATGTGCCAATGAAATGGAAAACTTTAATTACCAAATATGAACCTCCATATTTGTTTGTTGATGAACAAGTTAAAGGTCCATATAAAAAATGGATTCATACGCATACTTTTGAGGAAGTAAATGGTTTTACAATAATGAATGACAAATTGGAATATGATTTATATGGAGGAATATTTAAGTCAATTGTGCATTCAGCCTTTGTGAAAAACTCAATTGTAGAAATATTTAACTATAGGAAAAAAATTATTTCTGAGGTATTTGAACGTGAATGAAATATTTTCATACGACACCAAAAGGCGAATAAAATCAATCAAGAATGTTAAAGTTGACGAAGCTAAAAAGACAGTTTTTTATTGGATGGAACGCGATCAAAGAGTCTCTGACAATTGGGCTTTAATTGCTGCTTCTGAGTTTGCTGCCAAATATGAGATGAGTGTGAAAGTTGTTTTCTTCTTAACCAAAAATTTGCTCGGAAACGAATTAAGAAGATTTCATTTTTTAATCCATGGTTTGGTTGAAACAAATGAAAAATTGAGACTTCTGAATATTGAGTTTATACTTAAAATTGCCGAACCTGAAATTGAACTTCCAAAATTAATTGAGGAATATTCTGTTGGGGCTTTGTTTACAGATCAAAATCCACTAAAAAACAAACGACAAATTATTAATGAAGTAAATGAAAGAATTAATATTCCATTTGCTGAAGTTGATGCGCATAATATTATTCCAATTTGGCAAACGAGTAATAAAGAGGAATTTGGTGCCAGAACAATTAGGCTAAAAATTAACAGACTTTTTGATGATTACTTAACTGAAATTCCACAAATTAAACCGCAGGCAACTGCTAAAAATCAATTTTGTGAAATAAATGTTGATGATTTATTGAACAAATTAAATTTAGATTTAAGCGTCCAGCCAATATCGTGGATTAAACCTGGAGAAACCGCAGCTTTTAACATTTTGAAAGATTTTGTTGAACATAAACTTTCGAACTACAGTTTATTAAGAAACGACCCAACAAAAGAGTACATTTCAAATTTATCAATCCATTTGCACTTTGGACATATTTCCGCGCAAAGAATTGCCTTAATTTTAAGAAAATTTAACAATGATGAAAACGCATCTTCTTTTTTAGAAGAAATGATTGTCCGAAGAGAATTATCGGACAATTTTGTTTATTATAATAAGAATTATGATAATTTTAATGGATTTCCCAATTGGGCTAAGATGAGTTTAAATATGCACAGAATTGATAAACGAGATTATATTTATTCAATTTCACAATTTGAAAATGCTGAAACCCACGACGAATTATGGAACGCAGCGCAAAATGAATTGCTATCTTCTGGAAAAATGCACGGATATATGCGTATGTACTGGGCAAAAAAAATACTTGAATGGACAAAATCACCAGAAGATGCTCAAAATATTGCTATCTATTTAAATGATAAATATGCTCTTGACGGAATAGACCCAAATGGTTTTACGGGAATTGCATGGTCAATTGGCGGAGTTCATGATAGAGCTTGGTTCGAAAGACCAATATTTGGAAAAGTAAGATACATGAATTTTAATGGTGCAAAAAGAAAATTTGATATTCAAAAATATATAACAAAGTTTTAAACTAATTTATAACAAAAAATAAAAAGATGACAAAATGAAAAATATAAAAGCAATTTTAATAATATTATTTACTTCGGTAAATATATTTGCTCAATCTAATTCAATTATAACTGGCTCGGTAATTGACAAAACTACAAAACAGCCGTTGGTTGGCGTAAATATAATTCTTGTTGGAACAACAATTGGCGCAGCAACAGACATTGACGGAAATTTTGTAATAAACAATCTTGAACCAGGAACTTATATTTTAAAGGCATCATATCTGGGTTTTAGAGATGAGTCAAAAACAGATGTTATGGTTTCATCATCGCGACCTGCAAAAGTAAATTTTGAATTGACCGAATCGACAATTAACTTGGAAGGCGTTACAGTTACAGCCGGATATTATAATCAAGAAGTTACAGAACCACTAAGCGTTACAAGTTTTAGTAACGAAGAAATTAGAAGAACTCCAGGCGGATTTGAAGACGTTTTGCGTTCGTTGTCGCTAATTCCTGGAGTCGCAAAACAATCTGGTGGAAGAAATGACCTTGTTGTTCGTGGTGGTTCGCCATCCGAAAATCTTTATTTGCTTGATGGATTTGTTGTTCCAAATATAAATCACTTTGCAACTCAAGGTGCAACAGGTGGAACAAATAGCTACATTGATTTGGATTTTGTTGAAACCTCCACTTTTTCAACCGGTGGATTTTCGGTTAAATATGGCGATAAACTTTCTTCAGTTCTTGGCATTGATTTACGCGAAGGTAGAACTGATAGAATTGGTGGCAAAGCTTTAATTTCAGCAACCCAATTTGGAGTAAATTTTGAAGGTCCAATAACTCAAAATGACAATTTTATCTTTTCAGTTCGTCGTAGTTATCTCGATTTTCTATTTAATGCTTTCGGATTTTCATTTGTTCCACAATATTATGATATGCTTTTTAAGTACAATTATAATTTTAACAACAACAATAAATTATCAGTCCTTTTTGTTGGAACGCTTGATGACGTAAATTTTAACAACGAAACAAATGAAGATTTAGTAGATAACGCACGAATTTTGGCAAACAGTCAAAGACAATATACTTTTGGCGTTTCTTATCAACTTTTACTTAAAAATGGATTTGCAAATTTTAGGTTTGGAAGAAATTATATCACTTACGATAATTCGCAAAGAGATAGTTTATTAAATCCAATTTTTCTAAATAAATCAAAAGAAGCAACCAACGAGTTTAGTGGCGATTTAATTCTTAAACTAAACAGAAGTTCAGAAATTAATTTTGGAATGGGCTACACACTTATTAGAAGTCAAAATGAAGTTGAATTTCCAGACGATTTTGTAACTTCGTTTGGTGATGTGCTTACGTTAAATTATGTAAATAATGACAATTATTACCACAAAGCAAACATTTATGCACTTTATAACACAACTTTGTTCGAAAGATTTGTGATAAATGCCGGTTTACGAGGCGAGTATTTTAATCCACTCGAAACAAAATTTACTATTAGTCCACGAGCTTCGTTTAAATATGTTGCATCGTCAGTGGTTTCGCTTAACTTAAGCGTTGGAATTTACCGACAAACGCCATCATATATTTGGTTAGCTTATCCAGGAAATAATAATCTTGAACCGATAAAAGTTGAACAATTTATTTTTGGCGCTGATCATATTTTTAATGAATCCACACGATTCAAAATTGAATTGTTTTATAAAAATTATAGCAAATATGCAGCAAGTCAATTACGCAATTATTTAGTGCTTGCAAATGCTGGTTCTGGTTTTGGCGGTTCGGAGGATAATTATTCATCTTTTGGATTGGAGCCTTTAGTTAGCGGTGGAAGTGGAATTTCCAAAGGAATTGAAATTTCTGTCCAAAAGAAGTCGTCAGATTCGCCAGTTTACGGAATTGCGAGTTTAACTTATAGCCAAACAGAATTTACAGCTTTGGACGAAATTAAGCGAGTTGGTCAGTATAATCAAAATTGGATTTTCAACTTATCTGGTGGTTACATTTGGCAAAATTCTTGGATATTTTCTGCCAAATTCCGATTTGCTTCGGGATTTCCATACACACCAATTCATCAATATGGCTCACAAAATGTTTCGGAATATTTAACAGAGCAATTACCAATAAATCATGCATTGGATATAAGAGTTGATAAAATTTGGAATTTTTCGAGTGTTACATTAATTACATATATTGATATTCAAAATATCTATAGTAGAAAAAATATTAACGGTTATCGTTGGGATTTTAACGAAAACAAAGTTGTGGAACAAGAAGAATTTGGAATTTTGCCTTCAATTGGCGTAAGTATTGAATTTTAATAGGTGAGAAATGAAAAAAACGATCATTTTAATTCTGTCGCTCAGTTTACAAATATTTGCTCAAAATAAAGCAAATGCAGAACCCAAAACGGTAAAATCTGTAAATCTTCAAAAATATATTGGACTTTGGTACGAATTTGCAAAAATTCCAAACAGATTTCAAAGCGATTGCCTAAAAAACACTTCCGCCACATATTCTTTGCAAGAAGATGGAAACATAAAAGTTGTAAACAAATGCGTTGAAGAAGATGGCGAAATTAACGAAGCAATTGGAGTTGCACGCATTGTTGATAAAGTAAACAACACAAAATTGGAAGTCAGTTTCGTCTCGTTTTTAGGCTGGCGTCCATTTTGGGGAGCTTATTGGATAATTGGTCTCGACGAAAGTTACAAATGGGCAATTGTCGGTCATCCAGAAAGAAAATATGGTTGGATTTTAAGCCGAACAAAAACAATTTCGGTAGAAACCAAAAAAGAGATATTTGAAATTTTAGTTGAAAAAGGCTATAATCCAAAAGATTTTGAAATTACAAATCACGAGTAGAAAATGGAAACAGTTCTAATTGCCGGTGGTTCGGGAACAATTGGCAAATATTTAAGCAAAAAATTGATTGAAAATGGTTTCAATGTAAATTTATTAAGCAGAACCAACAAATCAATTAACGGAATTACAACCTATTTGTGGAATGTTGAAAATCAGTATTTGGACGAAAAGGCTATTGAATCAGCAGATTATATAATCAATTTATCGGGTGCAAATATTGGCGAAAAAAAATGGAGTTCCAAACGGAAAAAAGAAATAAATGATAGCCGAGTTAACAGCACAAAATTATTATTTAATAAAGTAGAAAAGCAAAATAAAAAGTTAAAAGCATTTATTTCCGCATCGGCGGTTGGTTTTTATGGAATGACAACAAGTGACAAAATTTATGCGGAAAATGATTTGCCAGCAAGTGATTTTCTTGGACTAGTCTGCAATAATTGGGAAAATAGTTGTAATTCGTTCGAAAAAATGGGAATTAGAACCGTAAAAATTAGAACAGGAGTTGTTTTAAATAGTGGAAAAGGTGCTTTGTCTAAAATGATGTTGCCAATAAAAATGTTTGCTGGCTCAGCTTTGGGATCGGGAAATCAGTTTATTCCGTGGATTCATATCGAAGATTTGTGCAACATTTACTTAAAAGCTGTAACTGATAAAAACATGAATGGCGTTTATAATGCCGTTGCTCCAGAGCATATTTCAAATAAGGAATTCACTCAAATTTTGGCTGGAATGTTAAAAAAGCCAATTATTTTACCAAACTTACAAGCATTTGTGCTAAAAGTAATTTTAGGCGAAATGGCAAAAATTGTTCTCGAAGGAAGCCGAATTTCATCCAAAAAAATTGCAAATTTGGGATTTCATTTCAAATATCCAACTTTAAATAGTGCGTTAAAACAAATAATTTTGAATAAATAAGAACAGAATTTAATATTTTATTCCACTCAATAGCTTAATTATGGATGATTTATGAAAAATATATTTGAAAATTTGCCTTCTGATTTATCCAGCGAAGATTTTATTGATTTGGTTAAATCGGAGAATGTGCGAATTGAACGCATTGTTTCATTTGGACAAACTTCGCCAGAATCAGGTTGGTATGATCAGAATGAAAATGAATGGGTTATTGTTTTGGAAGGTTTGGGAACAATCCAATTTGAAGATGGAAGTGAAATAACTTTGAAAAAAGGTGATTTTGTTAACATTCCCGCACACAAAAAGCACAAAGTAATTGAAACTGACAAAAATAATATTACAATCTGGTTAGCTGTTTTTTATAATTAGCTGTTAAATTATAGCTAAATAGGTGGCAGATTTTCAGTAATCTCCATTTTGAAATGGGAAATGAACAAAAATTAAAATAAATTGCGAACATAATTAATTATCTTTTTGAAAAATGAAGACGAACAAAGAGCTAAAAGCCGAATACAAGCAAATGAAATTTCCAATGGGAGTTTTCCAAATTAGAAATAAAGTAAATGGAAAAATTCTGATTGATAAAAGCACAAATATGAATGCTAAATGGAATAGACACAGATTGCAATTATCGGTTGGCAGCAATTTTGCACAAGATTTACAAAATGACTGGAAATTATACGGCGAAGAGAATTTTGAATTTGAAGTTTTATCATATTTAGAAGAAAAAGAAGGCTCTAATTTGGATTACAAAGACGAACTAGAGTTATTGGAACAAATGATAATTGCAGAAAAACAGCCTTTCGGTGAAAAAGGATATAACACAGAGAAAAAAAAGTAAACAAATTTTTCAATAATTTGCAGATTAACTGTTATTATTTATAATTTGCATTGCAAACAAAAAATATTTTTTAACAAATTTTTATAAAAATGGAGAAATCATGGGTGGAATAGTAACATATAAAGATGAAATTGAATTGGCAACTGCTGAACACGGTAAAATATCTGTAAGTGTTGTTGAACAACCTTATGGCCCTAAAAGTGACCCCGTTGCAAGCATTGGAATTTTTCTAAAAAAAGACAGTAAAGAACCAGATTGGAAAGTTCATATTCCAAAAGAAAATCTTGACGAAGTTCTTGCAGCTTTGCATTTTGCAAAAAGCAAATTAGAATAGAATGCATTTTAAGTGATTTTGCCATATTTTATGCAAAATATGGCATCGTCTCTAAATTTGCTCCTCAATCACAACCTTAAATCGCTACTTAATATCTCATTTCTCAAATAATTACTATATTTATAAAGTTATTTTTGGAACAATAATAAGAACTTAAAAATGATAGAAATGAGAAAGTATTCATATTTCATATTGGTTTTCGTTTTTTTTATGAAAATCAATTCTTTTGGAAGTGACAAAAAAAGCGAAATTGATTCGCTAATATCTATGCCCTACAATGTAATTGTATCCGAACCCCGAAAAATTATAACTCCATTACTTAAAGCAATTGAAATTACAAAAGAAACAAAATCCAAAATTAAAACAGCAAAATTATATAGCAATTTGGCGCTGGCATATTCGTCAATTAGTGAATATGCCAAATACCGCGATGCAGCAATAAATGCAATTAAACTATTTGAGGAAACAAACAGTGAACATGATTTGGTTTTAGAATATGGATTATTGGGTTTCCATTTAAAAAGTTCTAACATAAAACGCTCAAAATATTATATGCAACTTGCCATAAAATTGGCTGAAAAAAATAATTTGGTTAAAGATATAGGCGGCATTTATGATAATTATGGAACTGTATTAGAGCTTTCAAATGATTTAGATAGCGCACTTTTTTACTATAAAAAGTCGTTAGATATAAAATATGCTGCGAACGATCATATTGGAATTCCTTACACGTTAAACCATCTTGCGGGTTTGTATGCAATTCGCGGAAATATGAAAGAAGCTTTTGCTTATATGGAAAAATCGGATAAATACCGAGCCAAAGAAAAAAGTAGCTATGGACGGGCAGAAAATGCTGTTATTTATGGTGAACTTTATGAAAAGGTTGGAAATTTCAATTTGGCAATTAAGAAGTATAACGAAAGCTTAGAAGTTGCCAAAGTGATAGGTAATAAGCATTTGGTTCAATACAATTATGAAAAACTTTCAGGCATATATGAAAAAATGGAAGATTTTAAGCGAGCTTATTCCAATTTAGTAAATCATAAAAACTACCAGGATAGTATTATAAACGTTGAAACAAGTAAAAGAATTGCTGAACTTGAAATTAAATTTGAGTCAGAAAAAAAGGACAAAGAAATATCTGAAGCTAAATTGAAACTAAAGGAGCAAAGAGAACAAATACTTGTTGTTACTGTTTTTTCAGTCATACTTTTAATTGGAATTATAGCCATTTATAGATTCCAAAAATTTAAACGTAAACAAATTAAAAACGAATTAGAATTGAAAAATCAACTTGCTAAGGTGGAGTACGAAAATAGGATTTCGGATGAAAAATTACGTATTTCGCGCGAATTACACGATAATATTGGCTCACATCTCACATTTATGATTAGCTCTATTGACAATCTCACTTTTGCAAATAAAGACGAGAAAAATTACACAAAACTAAATAACTTAAGCAGCTTTGGCAGAAATACGCTTAATGAATTGCGACAAACTATTTGGGCGATGAAAAAAAGTGAAAGTACTTTACAAGAACTTATCCTAAAACTAAACGAGTTTAAAAATCATATTTTAACAGATCTTGATATTCAGATTAACAACAACATTATTTCCGAAATTAAATTAACCTCAACGCAAACGTTGAATTTGTTCAGAATTATTCAAGAAGCAATCCAAAATACTATCAAATACGCAAACGCAAGCAAAGTTGAAATTTCATTTAATCTAATTGAAAACGAGTTAATTCTTTCAATTGAAGATAATGGAAGCGGATTTGATATTTCCAATTCAAAAATGGGAAATGGAATAAGCAATATGAAATTTAGATGCGAAGAAGCTGGAGCCACTTTTGAAATAGTTAGTAATAATAATGGAACAAAGATTTTTTGTAATATTAAAATTAAATAGTACAAATGACTTATTGAGCATAACTGGCTAAAGTAATAGATTGCGATAAGAATATTAGGAATTATGATGAAAATTAAAATAGCAATTGCTGAAGATAACGATTTTTTAGCAGCATCTATTAAGGAAAAATTAGAACTTTTTGAAAATGAAATTGAGTTTAAGTTTCGTGGCAAAAATGGAAAAGATTTTCTAGAAAAATTGGACGAAAATCATAATATTGATATTATTTTGATGGATATTGAAATGCCCGAAATGAATGGAATTTTAGCAACAGAAATTGTCCGCCAAAAATATCCTCAAATAAAAACAATTATTTTAACAGTATTTGATGACGAAGAAAACATTTTTAATGCAATTCAAGCTGGAGCAATGGGATATTTATTAAAAGATGAAACTCCAAATTCAATAATGGATGGAATAACAATGATTATGAATGGCGGAGCTCCAATGTCACCCATAATTGCTGCAAAATCATTAGAAATTTTACGCAACCCAAATCGCGTTACTTTTGATGAAAAAAAAGAGGATTTTAGTCTATCAAAACGCGAAATAGAGGTTCTTGACCAATTAAGTCAAGGATTAGATTATAACGAAATTTCAGAAAATCTTTTTATTTCACCATCTACCGTTCGAAAACACATCGAAAATATATACCGAAAGCTGCAAGTAAATAATAAAATGAAAGCGGTTAAAAAAGCTTTGAAACATAACATTATTTAACTCAATATTTTTAATTCTGGCACTTCTCCACCAAATTCTGGAAAATTCTTTTAATTATTAGTCAGTTTTTACAATTTACTTGTCCTTTTATTTAGTGTTATATTATTTGGGTTAAAATAAAAATTGAAGAATGGAGTTTTAATTCGTAAAAGGGAAAAAAAATCCCACCTATTAGAGTGGGATTTAATCTTTAATCAAAAAGGGGTAAAGCTAAAAATTATAATGAAAATTTATAAACTGCTGTTAAACTAAGAGATGTAGCATCAGTCATGAAACTGCCATATTTTACTAATAAATCGATATCGCCCATTTCATAGCCAGCGCCAACAGCGTATCCAAATTCAGTTCCACTTTCTGTGACTTCAGGAGTAGTAAAGAATCCAAAATCAATTGCTGGAATAGTGTAAGAAACCATGTTTAGACCAAGTTGAACTGTTCCATACATGTTTTCAGCAAAAAAGTATTTGCCACCAACCATTAAAGGAATAATTGAATAATCAGGATAAA
>Ga0074197_1000672_pt1 | contig 38285 bp, 37 predicted proteins | sample EPASupsiteSAE305_FD_64526 | JGI IMG/M metagenome (GOLD analysis project Ga0074197, IMG submission 64526) | Bioremediated contaminated groundwater microbial communities from EPA Superfund site, New Mexico - SAE3-05 reassembly with SPADES | ecosystem: Environmental > Aquatic > Deep subsurface >...
CTCCCTGTTTTGGAGGCAAATGCTGTGGGAATTCCTGTGGTTTCATCAAAAATCCAGGCTTTAGTGGAAATAGCTGAAAATGCCGCACTTTTTGCCAATCCTGAAAGTCCGGAAGATTTGGCAGAAAAAATAAAGTTGTTGATCAATGATTCAAAATTAAAAAATGAATTAATTCAAAAAGGATCGGAAAATGCCAAAAAATACAGTTGGAAAAAGACAGCCGAAGAAACCGATATGGTTTATCGGAAAATTAACAACTTCTAAAATGCGATTTATAAAAAAAACTACGGGCTTTTTCTATATACATTTTGACTGGATTGTCTACTTGTTTATTATCATATACACAATTTTGGCTCTTTCGGTATCTCTGGGAAGATTTTGGCAATTCCAAAGTTTTTATTATGACTTTGGAATTTTTGATTCTGCTATTTGGAAGGTGGCTCATTTTCAAACCCCAATAATAAATCACATAAATTTTGCAGGAGTTGATAGGATTATCTTTGCAGACCACTTTAATCCGAGCATCTTTTTACTTTCTCCGCTTTATTGGTTTACCGATAGGTCCGAAATGTTGCTGATAATTCAGGTTTTAGCTGTGTCAGGAGCAGCGATAGTAGGCTATCAAATAGCTAAAGGTGTACTAAAAAGCAAAGTGGCTATTTTGGCCTTGGTGGTGGCCTTTTTGGGATATGTGGGAATGCAGAATGCCCTTATCTCAGATTTTCATGAAGCTACGATTGCAGTACTTTTCCTGATGTTGGCTTTCTTTGCTTTGTCAAAGAAAAAATGGGGTTGGTATTTTGTTTTTCTTTTAGTAATTTTGGGTTTTAAAGAATCATTTGCTGGTTTAGGGGTTGGGTTGGGATTGATGCTGCTTATTAGGAAAACTAATTGGAAAGTTGCACTGGGAACAATTCTTATTAGTTTTGTGTGGGGATTTGTAATAATAAAATATATTATTCCTTATTTTTCCGGTGGAGTGTATTATTTTGCCCCGGTCACTCTACCTCAAACGCTGGGGGAGTTGATCACTGCCTGGACAGTTCCTTCCATCAAAATCAAAACAGTAATATACTCATTTGCTACATTTGGATTTTTACCTCTGTTTGACCTGTCCGTTCTTCCCGTAATTTTTGAAAACTTTTTTGAAAGATTTGTTCTGTCTTCTTACAAAGGAGTAGATCTGGGAATGCATTATAATGCCACCCTTTCCCCATTAATGTTTATGGGAACCTTAAGAGTCTTGGGTTGGATTGAGAAAAAGAAAAAATTTACCAAAATTTCAACTATTTTAGGTATTATTATCATTTTAATTGTTGGATTTTTCCATAGGTTTACTCTCAGAGGTCCATTGGGTTTGGGCTATAATTCTGTCTTTTACCGGCAGTTTGCGGCAAGTAAGTATGTTAGAGATTTTGTAAAAGAAATACCAAGACAGGGACTTGTCATGACTCAAAACGATTTAGCGGTCAGGTTTACCCACGGAAAATTGATGCTTTTAACCTTGAATTATAAAAGATATGAACCGGACAGTATCGCGCTTAATTTAACCCCGGGTCAGAATCCAAATAGTTTTTACCCTCTGGGATACGAGGAGGCGGGTAAGCTTAAAGAAATGTTAATTAAAGACAACAATTACCAACTGAAAAAATTTGCAGATGAGCTTTATCTTTTTTCCAAAAAAGACGCTGTACAATAATAAGTATGACTGATAAAAAAATATTCTGGAAGATATTTAAATATTTTATTAGTTGGAGAATTACTCTTTTTGTATTGGCCTTTCTGGCGGTATTTTTTATAACAAAGTTTGGAGACAGATTCCCTTACGTCGATAGAGTTCTTTCCATCACCAATCTACCAAGTTGGATTTGGAGTTTTGGAAACTTTGACGGAGTTCATTATTTGAGGCTGGCCCAAAATGGCTACAACGCGGAGTTTACCCAAGCATTTTTTCCTCTTTTTCCGACCTTAATCCGCTTTTTCTCATTTATTTTTCCGAAGATTACAAATCTTGATATTAATATTTATACAGACCCGTCCTATTTTTATTCTGGAATAATACTTTCGAATCTTTTTTTCCTGGCAGCCCTTTATATTTTTTATAAACTTGTAAAAATTGATTTTAAGGAAGACGTTGCTTTTTTGTCCGTTGTTCTTCTTTTGGTTTTTCCAACATCATTCTTCTTCGGCTCCATATATACGGAAAGTCTGTTTTTACTCTTGACGGTTTCCTCGATTTATTTACTTAGAAAAGGCAATTTCTTTTGGTCCGCGGTTTTAATTTCTCTCTCAACCGCTACCAGGATAGTCGGGGTTTTACTTATTCCGCTATACCTGATTGAAGCCTTCAAAAGTAAAAATAAGATTAATTATATTTGGGCTTTAATTACCCCTTTGGGAATTTTTACATATATGCATTATTTAAAAACAGCTTTTGGCAATCCTTTCTACTTTTTTACAAGTTTGCCGGCTTTTGGAACAGGGAGGAGTACTAATCAAATAATTCTTCTCCCGCAGGTTGTTTACAGGTATCTGAAAATGTTTATGGCAACAAAAATCCTAACGCTCCCGTTTTTTAATGCTTTTACGGAATTTGTGTTCACATTGGTACCGTTGGGTTTTTTGATACTTTTTATTAAAAAGATGAGACTAAGTTACTGGGTTTTCTCCGTTGGAGCGCTCATACTCGGAACTCTAACCGGAACACTGACTTCGATGCCTAGGTATGTGCTTATCTCTGTAATTTTTATTTTTCCGCATTTAATTATTCGATTTAAAAAATATGTCAGACCATTCATTTTTATTTCGGTGGCACTTGGGATTCTGTTTGTGATGCTTTTTGTTAGAGGCTATTGGGTAGCCTGATGGAATTTATGTTGGGTGTGGGCTATACTTCATAGATGAATATGACGGAAAATTTTTGGGAAGGTAAAAAAGTTGTAATTACCGGCGGAAACGGCTTTTTGGGCCGTCATCTGGTTGAAAAAATTAAATCTCAAAACCCAAAGAGTGTGTTTGTTCCCGATCGCTCCGAATATGACCTTCGGAAATATGAAGACTGCCTTAAAGTTGCCAAAAAGGGCGACGTTATAATCCACTTGGCTGCAAATGTCGGAGGAATTGGCTATAACAGGGAATTTCCGGCAACACTCTTTGACGATAATATTCTGATGGGAACTTTCATGATGATGGCGGCGCGTGATGCAGGAGTTAAAAAGTATATTGCTCTGGGAACCATCTGTGCATACCCAAAGTTTACCCCGGTTCCATTTAAGGAAGAAAATTTGTGGGATGGGTATCCCGAAGAAACAAATGCCCCCTACGGGCTTGCCAAAAAGATGCAATTGGTGCAAGCGGAGGCCTACAGGCAGCAACATGGCTTTAACGCAATCTTCCTTTTACCGGTAAATCTCTACGGTCCCGGAGATAATTTTGACCCGAAATCCTCACACGTCATTCCTGCGTTAATCCGAAAATTTGTAGAAGCAAAGGAGAATGGGGATAAAGAAGTTGTTGTTTGGGGAACAGGAAAAGCCTCAAGGGAATTTCTTTATGTAGATGATGCAGCCAAAGCTATAATGCTTGCTACTGAAAAATACAACAAGTCCGAACCTGTCAATTTAGGAGCCGGATTTGAAATTACAATCAAGGATTTAGCGAATCTGATCAAAAAACTCACAGACTATGGCGGAAAGATTGTTTGGGATAGAGAAAAACCCGATGGGCAACCGAGACGAATGCTTGATGTTACAAAGGCCAAAAAAGAATTCGGATTTCAAGCCTCGACCTCATTCGAAGATGGTTTAAGAAAGACCATCGATTGGTATATTGATCAGAGACAATGAAAATATTTATCGTTATCCCCTTCAGAAACGAGAAAAAACATATAAGTTTGGTTGTAAAAGGAATTTCCAAATACAATCTTCCCGTTGTTTTAGTGGATGACGGATCTATAGACAATCCAAATTTAAGATTTAAAAACGTCAGACTTCTGACGCATAAAATTAATTTAGGAAAAGGAGCGGCCATGAAAACAGGGGCAGACTATGCATTTGCGAATGGTGCTGATGCAGTCATTTTTATGGACGGGGATAACCAGCATATGTCCAGCGATCTTCCAAAATTCGTAAAAAGTTTAGAATCTGGCAAGTGTGATATAGTACTAGGCTCCAGGAATTACAGTTATGGAGTACCTCTGATCCGTTTTTTGGGCAACAAATTTGCATCCGTTGTTCTTGCGATTCTTTTTGGTATTTACGTTTCCGATGTGCTCTGCGGTTTTAAGGCACTAACCAAAAAAGCCTATCAAAAAATCCGTTGGGACTCTGCGGGGTACGGGGTTGAGACTGAAATGGTGGCCAGAATTGGAAAAACAAAACTGAACTTTTGCGAGGTTACCGTTCAGTCAATTTATCACGACAAAGTAAAAGGTGTTACAATATTGGATGCGGTGGGGATAATGGGCGAGATAATTAAGTGGAGGTTCACGATATAAAAAGATGATCATCGGTTTACAAATTATTGCTTTAATATTCGCTTTCTCGATGGTCTATTTTGTGGTTCTTCATTTTAAACGTGGTGAGATCAGTAAATCTGAAATAATTTCCTGGATCATTATGTGGGCAGCGGCAATTGTTATAATTGTTTTCCCTGAGCTTTTAAGAAAATTTGCCAGTACATTTTTAGTCACCAGGGTTTTTGACTTAATGGTGATTGCCGGATTTATTCTGGTGATAAGTCTCGTGACAAGTTCCTATATCAGGACAAAGAAACTGGAAAAAAAACTGGAAGATATGGTTCGACGCGAAGCCCTCAAGAAATCTAAATGAAACCTTTCATTTCCGTTGTTATTCCCTCTTTTAACAAGGTTAAATACATTGGGAAAACTTTAGACTCAATTATCAAACAGGACTACTCAAACTTGGAAGTAATAATAATGGATGGTGGTTCAACCGACGGGACGCTTAAAATTATAGAAAAGTATGCCAAGAAATACCCGGATATTATTAAATTTGAAAGTAAAGCCGACAAGGGACAAAGAGACGCGCTCAATAAAGGGTTTAGAAAAACCAGGGGAAAGATTTTAACTTATATAAATGCGGATGATGTTTATCAGGAAGGGGCTTTTAGGGAAATTGAACGACTTTACCGCCTGAACATTGACGCACTTTGGTTTGCAGGAAGGGGAAAGATTATAGACTCCAAAGGTGTGACAATCACTAAGTGGGTTACACGCTATAAAAATTTATTTCTTCTTTTGAATCAAAAATATTTACTTCTAATTCTCAATTACCTAATGCAGCCCTCAGTTTTTATTACAAGGGTAGCCTGGAAGAGGTTTGGACCGTTTGTCGGTACCAAGAAATTTGTTATGGAATATGATTTATGGCTTAAAATATCAAAAATTAAAATGCCGATTATTACCAATAAATACCTATCCAGTTTTAGAATTGAGTCATCGACCATTACTAAAAAATCTTCCAATATTCTTTTGGAGGAGGATGAAAAAATTGTTAAAAAATATACTTCAAATCAATTAATACTACTTCTTCATCGGTTTAATAATCTACTCCGTGTTGCTACAATTAGGACGATAAGGTAAGGATGTTCACATATGATGATTAAGTTTTTTAAAAGAAATTGGCAATTGTTGTCTACTTTTTTAATCTCACTTGTAATGTTCTTTCCGTCGCTTCTTAAATTTTATACACATGACGATTTTTACTTTTTAAAAATAGCCAACACCACATCACTTGGCGGTTTCTTAAACTTCTTTAACTTACTAAAAGATACGGAAGGGATAGGCGTGTATAGGCCCCTGACCCTTCGCGTTTACTATTTTTTAGGATCCAATCTTTTTAATCTTAACCCCATCCCTCTTCGTATAATTTCGTTTATTACCTTTTTTGCAATAATCTTTTTAGTAGGGAAGTTGGTAAAACTTTTGACGGGGAATGCCAAGGTTGCCGTCCTTTCATCATTCCTTTATGCCGTAAGCGTAACTCATTTTGGCCAGCTCTACTATATTGGAGCATTTCAGGAGCTCTTTTTGACTATGCTATTTCTCGCCTCGGTTATATTTTTTGTTAAGTATGAAATTAACATAAAGGCCAAGCATTCTTTCCGAAATTTAATTTTATCTTTCCTGTTTTTCATCCTGTCCCTTATGAGTAAAGAGACGGGGGTCATGCTTCCGGTTATCTTTGTCTTGACTCACTTTTATTTAAAAATCACAAGGCAGACCAAAGTTTCAATAAAAAAATTGATATTTTTCCTGTTTCCCTATGCAGTGACCCTGATTATTTATCTGACCCTACACTTTTTTAGCTTTGGTCTTATAAAAGGGGATTCATACGTCTGGGATTTTTCGATTAAGAGGGCGGTAAATACGGCTGTCTGGTATTTCTTGTGGTCTTTAAACTTGCCCGAAATGCTGATTGATTTTGTCGGACCGGGAATACACCTGAACCCCAACCTTCTCAAGTATTGGTCAAAGGACATTGTTCCGATCTTTGTTTTGTTTGTAATTCAGATGAGTCTTGCAACCTATGCATTTTTTAAATCAAAAATCTTAAAGAATAAGCCCGTAATCTTGTTTAGTATTTCATGGTTTTTGGTTACGCTTTCACCGATTGTCTTTTTGCCTCTTCATAAATTTACTTATTATCTGACACTACCCCTAATCGGTGTAGTATTTCTTTTGTCATATATATTCCTGAATCTTAAATCAAAAATCTCTATTCTATTTTGTATTGTTTGGCTGTCCGTCTCCATATTTTCTCTTCGTTTAACGGTTGAAACAAATTGGATTACAAGAGGGGTGGATACATCAATAAGGGTTTATACATACTTTGAAGAAAACCAATCCAACCTAATCTCAAAAAATATTGTGTTTGTTGACACTCCTGAGGATGAAACACTTCCCTGGTCGCCGACGGAAACTCTTAAAACAGTTCTTTCGGGCAATAATTTCTTCGACGTTTTTTACCCCGATCTTTCCTCCCGGGTTTTGTATTCCGGTGAAGGGGATATTGAGATAGGTTCCCGCCAATTTTTAGGATACTAATATGTCAAAAACAAAAGTAGAAAAACATTTTGATAAAGTAGCAAAAAAGTACGATTTCTATAAAAAGAAAAATTCATTCTATTATGAGAATCTTAAAAAACTGCTGAGTAGCGAAATTCCCAAAGGCGGCAATGTTTTAGAAATTGGCTGTGGGACGGGAGACCTTCTTAATCATCTCAAACCAGGAAAAGGTTATGGCTTTGACGTAAGTTCTGAGATGATTTCAATTTCCAATTATAAATTTAGAAATTCAAAGAATCTGACATTTTCCACCAAGTGGCCGGATGTTTTTACGCCGGAAGGCGAAAGATATGATTATATCTTTATGAGCGACGTGATTGAGCACCTTGAAGAGCCTGAGGTGACTTTCAGACAGATATCGAAATTAATGAGTGAAAGATCTAAATTTATTATTACTATGGCAAACCCCATCTGGGAACCGGCTTTAATGCTGGCGGAAAAACTGAAACTAAAGATGCCGGAGGGACCGCATAACAGAATTACGAATCATGAATTACAAATTATGATTGAAAAGGCTGGAATGAAGATAATAAAACATGATTACAAACTTCTTATACCGGTGGAAATCCCATTTGTTACAAATTTTGCGAATAAATATTTGGAAAAATATTTGAAGCGACTGGCTTTTATTGAATATTTTATTGCGGTTAGAACTTGAATTCCTTTAAGGCTATCCATGCCAGCTTGAAAAGAAGAAGCCCGTGATAAAACCTTCTGATATTGGTTTCCCCGTATTCCCTTTCTTTATAACGGACGGGGATTTCAACAACTTTCAAATTGTATTTGATTGCCGAAAATATCAGAGCAAAATCTCCAAAGGGATCTACCTCTAAATACTTCAGATAATCCCTTTTCATTTTCAGGTAGTCGCTTCGAAAGATGGCTTTTGTTCCACAAAGAGTATCTTTAAAGTGCTGTCCGAAGATTTTGGTGAATACCGAACTGAAAAATTCATTTCCAATTTTGTTGAGTGTCTGCATAGCTTGTCCTTCCATAGGGTAAACAAGTCTGCTTCCGTTGGCAAACTCACCAAGGTTGCCGGCAAGAACGTTATAAAATTTTGGCAAGTCTGAAGAGGGAACGGTACGGTCGGCATCATAAATCATCAAAACGTCTCCTGTGGCTTTTTCAAACCCAAGTCTTACCGCATCCGCCTTACCCTTACCTTTTTGCTTCAATGCAATAACCTTTATGTGTTTTTGGTGTTTTTTCCTCGTTTCTTTTTCAATCTCAATTCTGGTATTGTCTTTTGATCCTCCTTCTACAAAAATTATTTCTTGCCATTTGCCAAACTTTGGAATACTAGGGATAATTTTGCCGATGTTTCCCCCTTCATTTCTCGCCGGCACAATTATCGATACTGAATATTGATTCTTGTTTCTTGTAGTTTGTAATTTCGGTTTTACCACTGTCACAGAAGTTATTCCGAAAAATCTAGACTGGGTGTTTACTACTTCAAATCCGCTAATGTACAAGATATTTTTCAGGTCATCCTGGTCAAGCCAGTTTTGCACTCCAACTTTTTTCCTTAGGCCCAGGGACGAGGCAAGGTTTAGAATCGGCTCCCATTTATGGTTGTGGTAGGATATCAGTACTTTGGTTTCGGGAGGAATTATTTTTCTTAAATCCTCAAAATATGTCTGTAAATCGGGGATGTCGCCGATTACATTGTCCAAAATTATTTTACCCCCCGAGGCGGAAAAACTTTTATAAACCTTTTGTAGGTCGCGATGGTATAGTTTCTGAAAAATGTTTTGGGACATCTGAATTCAAGCGTATTATATCAGAGAAAGTAATAGTGTTTTAATATTTCTGTAAGTGATAATATATTTTTATGAGTAATACAGTTTCGATTATGAAAGACTTTGATGGCTGGATTGAAAAGAAAAAAGATTGCCATTATAAAACCTCATTGCCGCCGATGTTTAAGGAAAGAGATATCTGGTGGGTTTCGATCGGTATAAACGTAGGGTTTGAAGAGGATGGAAAACATGACAAGTATCTGAGGCCAGTTTTGGTAATTAAAAAATTTAATCGCGATTTATTTCTGGGGATTCCCATGAGTACTAAATTAAAAGAAAATCCGTACTACGTAAAAGTTACGGTTGGTAATCGGTCCGTTTCCGTTTTAATTTCACAAATCAGAACTTTTAGTGCAAGAAGGATTCAGGATAAACTTGCGGAGATAGACACTGCCGACTTTGGGAAAGTCAAAGAGAGTGTGGTGAAGATGGTTTCTTTCTCTCCTCCGCAGAAGCAGAGGAGCCGTGGCTAATGCCAATTTGACTAGATTATACTTGGAAGCCGATATTTTGTCAATAAACTTTCTCAAGATCTCTGTGGTACAATTTCTGAAAGAGGTTGGTTTTCTATGAATTCAAGAAGATTGTATCAAAAACCGTTTATTTTACCCCTCGCCATTTTATTCACTTATTTTAGTCTTCTACTGGATACTATCAAATATCCGGGTTTTGTCGGAAACCATTTTTTGATCGATGCCAAGGTTTATTTTACTGTCACGGTGGTGTTTCTCATCTTTTCGGATGCTAAGTCAAATTTTGCAGGATTTGTATTAAAAGTTAATCGTTTAGTTTTGGTCCCTCTTTCTCTTATCTATCTTGTTTTTTCCTTTCTTGAAGGAGCACATTTCACCAACTATGTTCTTTCAACTTTCAAATTTCATCTCGACGGCTTGGTTTTGGTAGTACTTTTTAGCCTTTCGATTTACCTTGTCGACAAATTCAAAAACACTATACCCAGGACTTTTGGAAAACTTGGACTAATCTATCCAGCAATGATATTTTTAATCACTTTTTTCATGATTAAAAATATTGCCTATGCTGCCGATGCAGGGATAAGCCGGAACTCTTATATTCTTTTTCATTTGAGAAGTTCCTACGATGACAAAATGTTTTATGAGTGGGGAGTCTTTTACAGATTTATGGTTTTTGTTAGAAACAATACCCCACAGGATGCAACCATTATTATTCCACCCATGGAGGATCCTTGGCTGATGGGGAGCGGGAATGATCACTTTGTCAGAGCATTTTTATTTCCGAGAAAAATTGTTCCGGAAACCAAAATTATTTCTGAAACAAATCTGAAATCTTTTGGCCCGAAAACTTATATATTGATTACCTGGGGTAAGGAAGCGTGTAAACCCGATCCTGAATGTCACGGCTGGCCCAGACAGGATATCGCTGCCAAAAGAATTATTTATAAGGATCCAGACTCAACAGAAGTAATAGAGACGAGAGAAAATTCCGTTTACAAATTGGAAGATGATAAATATGTATATGGGATCATCGAACTTTAGAATTATATGATTATCTCTGTAATTTTTGTCTTATTAATAATTTTAGGGATAGGGTTGCCGCTGGCTTTGCTTGCTTCTCCTAAGCTAAACCACGCGGCGGCAATTGGAATATCCTTTCCTCTGGGGATCGGTGTTTTTACTTTGCTAATGTTTGTTACGAATCTTGCCGGAGTCCGGTTTAGTCTTTCAAATGAATTATTGCTGCTTTTTCTAATTTTGACCCCACTTAGTATTTTGCAATGGCCGAGGATGAAGAAATTTTTTGTCGGGTCGGTTGATGCTATGAAAAACTTAAAATTAATGCCGATTGAAAAGGTGATGTTGGGTGCTTTGGCATTTTTAATTGTTACCAGCTTTATAAACACATTCTACTGGCCAGTTCACATATGGGACTCTGTTGTTTTATATGATTTTAGAGGTCGTGTTTTTGCAGAGACTGGATTTATGAAAGAAGCGTTTATTGACGGTTATTACTACAACTATCCGCTTCTGACGTCTTTGGCTCATACTATTGTCTATCTGGGGGGAGGAAGATATCCACAATTCTTATACTCTATTTTCTATTTATCCCTGGGAGTAGGTTTTTACGGTTTCTTGAGGGAATTTGTTTCCCGTAAAACAGGCATCTTCTTCACACTAGTACTCTTACTTGCGCAGCCGCTTTTTTATCACTCTTTGATTTCTTACACAAACTTACCTTTCACTGTCTACCTTTCATTGGGGGCGATTTCTACTTATCTTTGGGATAAAAAGAAAGAAACAGGGTATTTAATACTATCCGCACTTTTAGTTGGACTTTCTACATGGACCAGATCAGTTGAGCCATTTTGGCTTGCGATCCTTCTTATTGTTTTTATAGTTTCTATTTACCGGAAAAAAGTTTGGGATTTTGCAATATTTTCACTAATATTTTTCCCAATCCATGAAATATGGAAAATATTTCAAAGTTTCTTATTTGGTAATAGTGCTTCAACTGTTGGAGAGATTGCGGGTTATTCTAAAATTTTACCGTTTTTATTTGATACACAAATATGGATGCAGGTGATTAGTTATCTTTATAAACACGTAGTGATCCCGTGGGGTGCTATTTTTGTGGCTTTTGTTATTGCAACGATATCCTCATTTTTACTCAAAAGGACCAAGGAACTCTTTTTGATATTTTTTATTACTTTTACACTTCTCTCTATAATGATTGTCGGGACTATTCAATTAAGTATTGCTACGGATTATTGGTACCGAATAGGGGACGCGGCCCAAAGACTGTCCATGCTTTTTTATCCGCTTTTTACATTTTGTATAACATTAGTCATGCAAAAGTTTGTTAAAATGAAGAAATGAACAAGTTATTTTCTTTTCTAAAAAACAATTTAACTATTTTTATATTGTTTTTAGTCTGGTTGCCTATAACATTTTTTAATACAAAAATTTATTGGATGTTGGTTGATGATGGATGGGATGTAATTTTTTCCAGAACTCTTTTTGAAAAACTATCAAGCCTTAATCTGACTGGATTTGTTTCTCAACTTCTGGAAAGTGGTGGAAGGTTTAGGCCTGTTTATTGGATGTATCACATGGGAGTTTGGTTGGTTGGCGGCAACAGTTACCAATTTCAGCATTTTGCTCATATGGTGGTCATTGGGATTACAATACTTTTTATCTATCTGATTATTAAAGAATTAACTAATTCAAAGTTGACTTCTTTATTTGCTGCTCTATTTTATTTATTAATACCACTCAATACGGAAAACATCTTCAGACTAGGTCCGCAAGAGCCGTTGTTGGCGATGTTTCTAGGGATTCTTTTCTATTTGGTAATCAAGAATAGAAAAATCTTTTTGCCGTGTTTAATACTTGTACTCGCAATATTTACAAAGGAAACCTCAGTGGCGTTACTGCCGGTCTTATTCTTTTATTATATTTACTTAAAAAGGAACAAACTTATTAAAAATAAGAAACAGAGCTTCTACTTATGGATAACAGTCTGTATTTCATCCCTTACCCTGATTCTTATAACTTTCTTAAGAAGGAGTGGATACAGTAGCAACTACAATTTTGACATACTCATGTGGATGGACACTTTATTGATATATATTAAAGAATTAAGTAATAACACGCTTTATATTTTCCCGCTGTTCTTTATTGTTTATTTAGTAAGAAATGGAATTGGCCTATTTAAAAAACAAAAAATAATTGCAACAAAACTTGATTTGTTTGAGTTTTTGTTCTTCGTAGGCTTTCTTTGTTTTCTTTTCATACAAATTCCTTGGAAATATGCACTTACGCGATATTTAATGCCCACAATATTCTTCTTGACGGTATTTTCCTTTGTTGAGATATATCAGAATCTTAAATTGGCATATAAGCTTAAGATTGTCAGCAACCGTACAGGCATGTTCACTTTCCTTGCAATACTCCTGGGTTTTTATGTGTTTTCCATATGGGGTATGGATGTTGTATTTAAAGAGATGTCCAGTATTTCAACTTACGACGTATTTAAAAAAATGGCCAGTTATCCCAGAAACACAGTGCTTTTGATGAATATGAGGCAAGGTGAATCAACTATTGAACTGGTAGACGAAATTCAAATTCATCTGTCTGAATTTTGGGACAGGGGCGATATCAAATCTAAATACTTGGATCTGCAAGACTTGCCAAAAGACAAATATGTAATAGTGGATTCGAATCAGTTTCCAAGAGGTTATCCTCAGGAAGAGTTAAATTTACTTTTTGAAAACAAATTTACGTCTATAAATAAAACCTCAAGCAGATTGGTGACGACAACCCCGTTAGGATTGATAACGCAAACTACCAAAAAACTCCTGAATCTGCTGATTCATAATAAGAAATTTACTTCCGACGGCATATATACCTATTACCATGATTACAATAATTGGTATTTCTACAATGAATAAAAAAAGACTTCAAAGTCTTGTAAACTCAATATTATCAATTTTATTTTTGATCTCAGTATTAGAAGCTTTTACATATTCCGGTTTTTTCGTCAAGTATTTTAGCTTATTGGTGGGGGTTATATTCTTTCTAATGTTTGTAATCCTGTTTTTGATTTTTAACAGGATATATGAAACAAAATTTTTGAAGAATGTTTCTTTCGGCTTAACATCCTTGATCATGTTTATATATCTCTTGGTGGACACTTTAGAAAAGGTTAAATACCCCAATTATGTATTTAGTCATTTCCATCTTCATCCGTTTTTACTGCTTACATCAGTAATATTAATAACGGTTATTTTTTTATTGAATAACAATGAAAAAAAATCACACGTTTTGTTGTGTGTAATTCTATTTTTTGTTTTAGTACAATACATAATAGTTGACTTTAAGGGCATAAAAAAAACACAACCTCTTTTTATATTGAAGAATTTTGGACTGAGCTATGACCAGAAAATGGGAATATCCATAGGGAAGGTCCCTTACGATTACATAATGTTTGTAAAAAAAATTATTCCTGAAGATTCAACAGTATTGATACCCCCCCAGGGTTATCCATGGCCCCAGACAGGGAATGTGGCATATTTAAGGTACTTTATATACCCAAGGAAATTAATTAATGGTAATGAGAAAGATCCAAAAGTTGATCTTAAAAGTCTTGATTTTGTGCTAATTGATTACGGAGAGACAACTATATCAGAATATGGCTTTACCAATGTGTGGCCAAAATTTGATGTCGATGGGGAATATATAATTTATTGGAATCCTATGGATGGAACAACTCAAAAAGCTGAAGGTGGGAAGTATGTTTATGAGTCTGACACTAAGTTGTGGGGTATTATAAAAATTAAGAAATAACATGCTACTCATACCGTTTCTAACTTTACTGTTATTTTTGGGACTGGAGATAACTATTGTTTTGAGGACAAAAATGCATGTCCTTGAAAGATTGTCAGTTTCCTATCTTCTGGGAATTGGTTTTCTGACGTTTTTTGTTTTTTTGATCGACTTTATATTCAATTTAGATTTCAGCTCGACTAATACATTTATAATATTAATCTCTTTATGCTTTGCTCTTTTTGTTTTTGATTACAGGGGGATAGGTAATTTCGTTAAGGATATTAAATTTAAAAGACCAAAAGTCAGATTAGATAAAAAAACTTTTTTCTGGGGATTTATTTTAACAATTTTTGTCTATACGTTGCTCGTCAACTTGTTTTGGCCAATTTCCGATTGGGATGCGTTGGTTTTGTATGATTTTAGGGCAAAATTGTTTTTGACAGATACTGATTTAATCCACGCAGCTTTATCTAATGGATATTTTTTATCCTATCCTCTTTTAACATCACTGACCCACCTTTTTGTGTATCAAATTGGATTGTCTAATCCAAAGTTCGTTTACAGCCTTTTCTATCTGTCTTTTGTTGCCATTTTCTATTATTCACTTAGAAGATCTGTTAGCGAAAGTAGAGCAATGTTTTTTACGGTGATTTTTTCTTTGGTGCCGGAAATTTTTTCTCATGCGACAGTGGCTTACACAAATCTGACGTATGCAGTTTATCTCTGCTCAGGTATCTTCTATCTGTATATTTGGATTAAAAACAAAGAACGATCGTATTTGCTATTGTCCGTCCTTTTAGTTGGTCTTTCGTACTGGACAAGATCAGCAGAGCCTTTCTGGATAGTTCCTCTGTTGATAGTATTTTTGACAACTATGAAAAACAAGAACTGGAAGGAGTTTGTCTACTATTTCATCGTCATTTTATTTTTTCATTTACCTTGGAAAATCTTTTTGCACAATATAAACAAAATAACAATGCCATCTTCGAACGTAAACGTATTAAGATATCTCGATATTTTGAAAGGTGTCAGTTTTAAAGGAATATTTTTGGTTGTTAATTACGTTCATAAACACATCTTCTCCACATGGGGATTAATTTTTGTGGCTTTCATACTGTTGTTTATTAGACCCGCATTTCATTGGAAAAGAAAAAATAATTTATTCTTGTATATAACCCTATCTCTTTTCGTTCTTATTTTTGCTGGAACTTTAATTTTTTCAATTGGTTATCCCGAATGGCAGGATATTTCCGATTCAGCCAGAAGAATGAGTATGTTTTTATTGCCCTTAATGATATATTCGATTGCGTTAGGAACAAATTATGAAAAACATGAAAGATAAAAATTTTGATGTTCCAATTCTCCTTGTTATTTTTAGAAGAAAAGATACCGCTTTAAGGGTTATGGATGCTATTGCAAAAGTAAAACCGGAAAAGCTTTACATTTCGCAGGATGGCCCTAGAACATTTGAGGAGGCGAAACAAGTGAATGGTACAAGAGAAGCGGTTCTTTCAAAAATTACTTGGGAATGTAATCTAACGGTTTGGATACACGATAGAAACCTTGGGTTAAAAAAACATATTCCAGAAGCTTTTGATAGATTTTTTGAAAAAGAGGAATATGGGATATATCTCGAGGACGACACTTTACCGAGTAAGGGATTTTTTTATTTTCAAAAACAATTATTGGAGAAATATAAGAATGATAACAGAATTTTTTCTATAAACGGAACCAATTTTTATCCCAGATTAACAAAATCAAAACATTCTTATTATTTATCGAAACTTGGAGATATATGGGGTTTTGGTTTATGGAAGAGAAGCTGGAAATTGTATGACGGTGATCTAAAAGATTTTGCCAACTTATCGGACGATTCAAAATACAATTCCTACTTTTTTAGCAAAAAACATAAGTATTATTTAGAAACTTTTTGGAAGGCTATTGTTAATGGAAAATTGGATAGTTGGGCGATGCAGCTGGTTTACTCCGCGTTAAAAAATAAAATGTATTTTATCGCGCCAAGATATAATATGGTTAACAATATTGGTGTGAATAAGAGTGCGTCAAACATATCTCTTCAAACTTATTATCAAACTTTTGACAATCCTTTTCCGATTAAACATCCTAAAAAGTTGATATATAGTAAAACAAACGATCTGAAGTATTTTCGTAATATGTTAAAGGGAGGGTGGATTAGATTAATTTTAATAAGAATTTATTTGCTATTCTCCAATAAATTGAAGATAATAGTGAATAATTTTCTAAATAAGATATTTTTAAAAAACAACAATGAACATATTTAGTTACGGGCGAGTATATTCCAAATTGGCCTCCGATCATATAAAAGCCCTTAAGTTTGGCTCAAATTTAAATGACAAATTGTTATCTTTATCAAAACTGTATTTTTATTTGTTTGGTTATCCCGACGTTGCTAGCCAAAGAAGATATTTAATTGTTGAAAAGCTGCTTCATTTGAAAAAGGGTGAAAAAGTTTTGGACGCTGGATGTGGTAATGGAATATATTTGCAGGAATTTGGGAATAAATTTGGTGTTAGCGGTTTAGGGGTTGATGTTCGAAAAAATCGAATTCAAAGTGCAAAAAGAATTAATAAATATTTGGGGAGAGATGATGTTTTTTTAGCGTCGACTCTGGAAAAAGTTAATCTAGGAAAAAATAAATTTGATAAGGCAATATGTCTAGAAGTTTTAGAACATATTGTAGATGATGGCGGAGCAATAAAGAGGCTTTCTAAGAACTTAAAAAAAGGTGCAATTTTTGTCGTGTCGGTACCAATGAAAGGTACCGCATTATCAAAGGAACAGGAAAACGACCCAAATTTTAAACCGAAAAAGTATGAGCATGTTAGAAGTGGATATGAGATTAAAGACATCAAAAGATTAGCCAAAGTTTCGGGGTTAAAAATCGTTTCCATAAAGAAATACTTTTTCCTGGTAAGCAGATATATGGTTAAAATTCAACAGTTAATTTATAAAAAGAATCTCACCTTGTTAAATTTGTTATCTAGCCCAATATTGCTTCTTATTTCTAGCTTAGACAATATCATTAAGATATACCCGCGCGGATATATGGTTGTACTCAAAAAGCTGAAATAATGAACAAATCGTCAGATAATAGAAATTATTTGTATGCAAAGCATTCAACCACAAATAGGGTAGAGTTTTTGGTGATCGAAAGGATTGTTGGAAAAAATAAAAAAGTTATTGACTTGGGATGTGGAGACGGCTCTTTAATGCAAATACTTGCTAAAAATGGAAATCGTTGCCAAGGGGTCGAAATTTCCCAAAGCGGAGTAGAAGTCTGCAAAAATAGAGGTCTAGATGTAATCAGGGGTCGGGTAGACGCAAAGCTCCCATTTAAGGATAAAAGTTTTGATATGGCGATTTGTAACGTTACTATTCACATGGTAATGTACCCCGAGATGTTGGTTAAAGAAATGGTCAGAATCTCAAAAAAACAGATTATAACTTTTCCAAATTTTGCATTCATTCTTAATAGGTTGCAACTCATGTTTCTGGGAGTTTTTCCTAAGTGGTCACTTTTTGGATATAATTGGTATTCCACTGGGCACATTCACCAACTTTCGATTAAGGATTTTAGAAACTTCTGTAAAGAGAGCAAACTCGAAATAGTTGACACTTATCATTTATTTCCCGGCCTGGTAAGAAAATCGGTCTCGCAAACTAGTTTTCTGTACAAGGTTTTACAAAAATTTTCTAATCTCCTTTCGGTTATGGGAATATTTGTTACCAAGTAATGAAAAATATACTAAAATATCATAGTTCAATGATTTACTGCACATATTTTGACAAAGGATTCCTTTTAAAGGGTCTGGCTCTTCACGCATCTCTAATTAGACACAACCCCAAAGCGAAATTATGGATTTTAGCGTTTGATAAATACACAGAAAACATTCTCAAGAAGATGAAACTCAAGGGGGTCACAGTAGTTCCTTTACGCGACTTTGAGGATAAAGAACTTCTGGCTGTGAAGCCATCTAGGCACCCAATTGAATATTACTGGACATGCACTCCAATGTGGATACTTTATATTATGAAACAGCGACCGGATGTGAGATATGTCACCTATCTTGATGCGGATCTTTATTTTTATTCTAATCCTGATAAAGGTGTTTCTGAGATTGGAGATAAGTCGCTTTTGGTTGTAGAGCATAGATTTCCTGTAGGGAGAGAGGGTATGGAAAAAGTGTCCGGCAGGTTTAATGTTGCCTTTAATGTTTTTAAGAATGATAAAGTTGGTAAAACTTGTCTTGAGCGATGGAGAAAGCAATGTCTTGGTTGGTGTAGTTGGAAGCCTGAGGGCGGAAAGCTTGGGGATCAAATGTATCTAAACGAGTGGCCAAAACTTTACAGTAAAAACCTTGTAATTTCGAAGAATCTTGGAGTAGATGCTGCTCCATGGAATATTTCTCAATATAAAATTACAAGTAATGATTCTTCGGTGTTTATTAATAAAGATGAATTGGTATGCTACCATTTTCATCAACTCCAGATTTTAGGGCCGAACCACTATAGCCGTGTATTGGGATATACCCTTCCAAAAGAAGCAGTTAAACAAATTTATGAACCATATGAAAAAGAATTGGACCTGCAATATACAAGAATAAAAAAGGCTGACAGTTCTTTCTCAATAACTCCGACAAAACAGGATTGGGGAATGCTTCTTAGGCATAGACTTGCTAAATATTTTGGTCCTGTTTATTGGAGAATAAAAAGTTTATTTAAATGACTAAGAAATTAACTAAACTTGTTGAAGCTCCTGCTATTTTGACTGATGGGACACTAGTTCAGTTGCAGTCGCCTGAGATACCGTTTGATGTCAAAAGGGTGTATTTTATTTACGGGGTTCCCGTTGGCGCAGTCAGAGGGGCCCACACGCACAAAGAAACTGTTCAGGCTCTTTTCTGCATACAAGGCGAGATCGTAATTGCTCTTGATGATGGTAAAAAGAGAGAAAAAATTTTACTGAACAAACCAAATGTTGGTGTTCTTTTAGAGCCGGGAATGTGGCACGAAATGCAGGATTTTAAAAAAGATACTATACTCTTAGTTCTGGCGTCGGAAAAACATGAACCGAAGGATTATGTTAGAAATTATGAGGATTTTTTGAATTTATATGCAAAAGTTTAAAAAAATTAATTATTTAAATTTTTCTGAAGAAGTACGAATCCATAAAAAAGAGTATCTAAAAGCGGCCCAGAGAGTTCTGGAGTCTGGTTCTTATATTTTATCCAATGAGGTTGAGAATTTTGAAAAAGAATTTGCAAAATATTTGGGTGTTAAGTATTGCGTTGGTACTGCAAATGGTTTAGAAGCCATACAAATAGCCCTAATGGCTTATGGAATTGGGGAAGGGGATGAAGTCATCACGACTCCTATTTCAGCAGTGGCCACAACTCTGGCAATTTTAGCAGTAGGCGCCACTCCTATTTTTGCCGATGTCGATGATAGAGGTCAAATAAATGTCAATTTAATTGAAGGATTGATTACAAAAAACACTAAGGCAATTCTTCCAGTTGATCTATATGGACAACCATGCGATTTGATTAAAATTAGGGAAATTTGTAAAAAATATAAACTTCTTTTTATCGAGGATGCTTGTCAGGCGCATGGATCTACTCTCAAAGGAAAAAAACTTGGAACGTATGGTGATGTTGGTTGTTTCAGTTTTTATCCTACCAAAAATCTCGGAGCTTTTGGGGATGGTGGTGCACTTGTTACAAACAACGAAAAATTGGCTAAGATTTATAGAGAATTGCGGGACTATGGGCAGCAAACTAAATATGTTCACATTCGCTATGGATTAAATAGCCGACTAGATGAATTGCACGCTGCGTTTTTGAGTATAAAGCTTAAATATCTGGAAAGTGATAATGAAAAAAGAAGAAAGATTGCAAAAAGGTATATAAAGAATCTAAAAAATGTAAAGGGTTTGGAATTGGTTTTGCCGGATAATTTAGACGACTCAAATTTTCACCTGTTTGTTGTAAAGACCGACAAGAGGGATGCTTTACAGGATTTTTTGAAAAGCCAGAAAATTCCATCTTTGATTCATTATCCCATTGTAATCCCAGACCAACCAATGTTTAAAAGTAAGTATAAAAATCTTGATATACCGGTTGCCAGAAAATTTGTTAAAGAAATACTTTCTCTACCGTGTTATCCCTTTATGAATATCTCTGAGGTGGATTACGTGTGTAATCGTATTAAGATCTTTCCGTTCTAATTTATAGGAGAAGAATCAATTAATGTTATCTCTAAGCATTTTCAAACATCCAAATATAGAAGGTAAATACCTAAGTTTTTTTTTAAACGCATTTTGGTGGAAATTCAATCAGGTTTTTATTAAAAAACCTGTTTTGTTAAATATAACGAAAAGCATAATTTGTATTTGTGATCCAAACAGTTCTTATTCAGGTTTGGTTTTCCTTACAGGTCTCCCTGAATTTTATGCAATGAAATTTATGTTGGAGCACTTGGGTCAAAACTCTATTTTTATTGATGTTGGAGCAAATATAGGTGTTTATTCACTTTTGGCAGCGGACAGGATTAGAAAGGGTAAAATATACTCTTTTGAGGTTGATAAACACGCCCTATCTAGTTTCTATAAAAATATTGCACTAAATGGATTATCTAATATTGTTAGAGTTGAAGAGAAACTCGTTTCCGACAAAAACGGAAATGAGTATTACGTTGAAGAGAAACAGGGTGAAACGAACCATATTCAACGAGTTTTGGAGAACCACCCAGGAAGAAAAGTAAAATCAATTTCCCTGGACAGATATCTGGACAATATACACATAGACAAAGTTGATATTATTAAAATAGATGTAGAGGGGGCTGAATTTAAAGTTCTTAAAGGATTAAAAAATTATTTGAAAAGAAACAAGATCAAAATCATAATACTCGAGATTAATAAAAAAATTGTTGAGTATGGTAGTAATCCATACCAGGTAATTTCTTTCCTGAAAAATTTTGGTTATCACGGTTTTATGTTTAGTAAAATGGGAAAACTTATCGAAATTGTAAATAATGAAAAAGTTTTTAAAGATACAGAAAATTTTATTTTTTTGCGTTGAAAACCGGCCTAAAGTTTTTTGATAGGAATATGGAAGTACACCAAGAATAAGGGTTAATTGGACCAAAGCCGACAAAATCTATTTGTATTAGGCCGTGCTGTCGAAAATAGAGACACACATCTCTGTTTAGTTCCGAATTGTCCAAAATAATTACCCCGCTATCTGAAAGTTTGTCTAATGCCGCCATTGCACACTCTTTTCTGAATAAACCGTCTATGACAATGATATCGAACTTATATTTGTACTTACTAATTTGACCAACATACTCATTCAAATCCTTGATGTAAATTAAAGCGGCGTTTATTCTTTTTCTCAGCTTATAATTAATAGTTTTGAACCAGGAGTTGTCGTGTTCGACGGCCATAACCAATTTGGCTTTTTTTGACCAATATAGTGTTGAGTTACCACTTCCATACTCAAAGACCTTCATATGAGATATGTCTAAAGATTTAATGTATTCGATGGCTGGGTATGTGAACCACGGAATGGGACGACCTTGATTATCTACTGACTGCCAGTGGTATACCGATTTAAAATGACCCTGATCTATCTCTATTTTTTTACTTACTCTTAGGGCGGTAATAATTGGCAGAAGATGGGCTTTCGATAAAGCCGTGTTTATAAGCTCTTTAACTCTCTTAGTGGGTTTAAATTTCATTTTCTATTTTACTTATATACTATTTCCTTTTAAAATCAAATACACATCATAAAATATGACACATTTTTACTTTCATTGGCATAACAGATGCCAACTTATTTGATTGTTATTGGAGCCGTGGTTGGGAAAACAAAGAAGTGTGAAAATATAAAAAAATGACCATCCTATTTCCATTAGTATTATCACTCTCCGCATATTATGTCTTAAATAAGACAAAGGTGTTTAGTGGTTTGAATGTTTTAGAAAAACTGGTTTTGGTTTTGGCGAGTTCCGTAAGTACGATAAATATTTTATTGGTATATTTGGGACAAATTTCCCCCATCGGATTGAAGCCATTTGCCATCTCGATATTTCTTATTTGTCTATTTTTTATATTATTGTCCTTCAAATTTATAGCGAATGATGTTTTATCAATCTTTAAATCGATTTACAAAAATAAGACATACAAGTTATTGTTTATTCTATTATTGGTTTTAGTTACAAAAGTCACTTTATTTTATATTCTTCGACCCATTGTTGACCCAGACATTGTTAGTCAATATCTTACGTATGCGAGAAGTATTGCAATAAGCAATCGAATTCCCAGCCTGGACATGTTTACCTTGAATCCGGTAACTACCCCCCCCATCGGAGGTCCAATGTTGTTTGGTTTCTATTATTTGGTTACCGGAAATCTACAATCAGAAGGCTTTCGTTTACTTACATACCCATTCTTTCTGGGACTTCTTGCTTTAACATATTTGATATCAAAAAAGCTGTTTGGTAGTACTTGGTTTGCTCTATTATCCTCTGTTGTTTTTTTGTCGTTTCCACTCATAGACAGTTTGTTACTCGAGTGGGCACTGTATCCAGATATAATTACCACTTTTTTGGAGATGGTAATTATATATTTCCTTTTTTTCAAGAATTCATCCTCAGATAGTAGAGGCAGTTTTGTTCTTGATGTGGTTTTGGGGTTATCTGCAGCGGAAATGCTTCTTTTGAAAAGTCAAAGTATTCTCCTGTTCGTTGTGTTAGCGATTTTGATACTTCTTAGAGCAAAAATATTAAAATACAATACTTATCTTTTAGGTTGCATATTAGCCATCGCAGTCTTATTCTTTCCACTTTTTAACTTGTTCGGACTTCATCTTTTTAGGTTGGGAAAAATAGAAATGGTTTCATATTTATTACTGACGATCCCTGTGATGATAATTTTATTTTTTGGCTTTAAAGATAAGGAACCCGTTAAGAAAATTAGGTTTGCTTCCACAATGATCATTGGTGCCATTGCAACGACGGGTGTGTTTTGGTTAGTAAGGAATTATTTTTTATTTAAAAATTTTCTTTCAGCTTATAATGTTGGGATCTATAAAGGTATGTCTCTTCAGTATCAAATTTTTATTGAAGGTGTGGGTAGTGGTGTAACTACAGACAATTTGCAATCATTCAACACAATCGCTTTAGTGGCGTTGCCAGTCTTTGGTTCATTCTTCTTTATACCAAAAATAGTTGGAATAATTACGTCGCTATTTAACCGACACTGGAACATGGTAGTTTTCTTCATAATGTTTTGGTACGCTTTAGTGGTAATCTATTCAGGGTATCCCAATGAAAGATATTTGTTGGGAATATTTCCTTTTTTGAGTGCACTGGTTGTACAGGGGATTAGGTATGTAATCAACAAAGTATTTCCAAATACCTTCGAGACTAGAAAGAACTTGTTTAATTTAGTTGCAGTTGTCTTGTTTGCATTATTTTCACTTTTACAGTCGATAATTTTATCATGGGGATTCGGAAGCAGTTTCTTTTCTCCGTCTGAATTGCGTAAGATCGCCTTTTCTTCAAATCAAGAGGCTCCAAAATTTATCGAATTATCTATAAACAACAATGGATTTAAAGCAATACTTGTAGATAAGTTGATATCTGTTGCAGAATTACTGAATATCAGACTTGGAACCTTTTCGAATGCTGATATAGCCCCATCAATCATGTCGAGTGTTTCTATCTCATTAATAGTACTTGTTTGTGCATTTATATTAATAAAATTGACGTCCTTGAATAAACTCAAAAAGTACCTGATTTTGGCAATAATTTTGATTATCACCCCTTACCTCATACTAATTTTACAAATATCAGGTGGTAATGTGAACAGTTTTTCCAAAGGGGTAGAGCACAAATTGTACAATTATTGGGGTGAAGCAAATACGATTGTGCCGTATTTTAAAAATCATCATGACGAGTCATCTATTATATTAGTTGTTGGTCCGCAAACAGGTCTTTCCTACAAAATATTCATGAAGGCATATAATATAGAGTACGGTTATGGTTTTATTGAGATTCTTCCTGTAGCGAAAGAAGAGAATGAATTGAGTATTTATAAATATTTTAAAGATAGGAATATCCAATACGTTTTAGTTTATGAGGGTAAAGATAACGGAAATTATTTAAAGAATTTTGAAAGCAACTCGACGATATATAATTTTATTAAGAATCCGGACTTTTTTACTGTAGAAATTTTTCCCGATGGCGATAATTTGTGGAGATTGTACAAATTGAAAGCTGAAACCTAATTTTTTGGTATATGTATATAAATTTCTCGGATGCTGCAAAATATGCCGATATAGCAAGGAACCTTGTTGGTGGTTTGGGTTACGGAAATAGTTTTACTTTTTGGTCCACGAATATTTTTGATCTAATCGAGGGTTATATATTTTCATCTGCATGGACTCCCCCTGTAGTGCCGTATTCAATTGCCACATTTTTCAAGATATTTGGGGTTGGGGATTTTGCAGTTATTGCCACGTCGTTTTTCTATTTTCTCATGACTTTGATTTTTGTTTATCTTTTAGGAAAGAAGGTTTTTGGAAGCAAGTTAGTTGGGGCTCTTTCAACCTTTGCTGTAGGATTTAATTATGACCTGATCCACTATGCTACAAATGGAGCTTCTGAATCCCCTTTCATTTTTGAAATAGTTGCGGCAAGCTATTTTGTATCAATTAAAAAGAGATGGGCAAATGTGGCCACGATTATTTTATTCATTTTAATGTTTTTTACTCGGCCTCAGGCTTTTATTTATATAATTGGCATAGTACTTTTTTGGCTCTTGCTAAACATTAAGTCAAAAAAAGTATTGATGTATTTTGCTGGAATAATTATAGTGGGCCTTTTGGTCGACTATTTTGTTTTACTACCGAATTCAGGAAAAAATTTTATTTATTCAATAATTGGAAGAGGTTATTACACGTCACGTAACCAAACATCTACCGCCTCAGATGTCTTACGTGGAGCTACCAATACTATCGAAGCAGGTCTTGCTCCAATTCTGAAAAATATTTTTTACAACCTTTACAATTTTTACAAGCTTCTTCCCAAAATAATTTCGCCATATCTTTTCGGACTTTTTGTGATTGGTTTACTCCATCTTTCACACAAGGCCCCAGGGGGGCAAGTAAAATTGCAATCTGCTTTTAAGATCGCAACCGTTTTTATGGTTGCAGCTACCTTTTTGGTTACGGCAGTTAGTATTCCCTTCTTTCGTTATTTACATCCCATCACTCCACTCGTTTATGTTTTGGCGGTGGGAACGCTTGTAAGCATTATTTCCAAATTACAAACTAGAAGCAAAACATTCATAATTCTTGCTTCTACATCCCTTATTCTACTATTCGGTGTAGGACAAACATTAGGGGTTTTGATTCTTGATTCGCGATTTGAAAGAGATACCCATAATGCGAGAAAACCTCCTGTTTATGTAGAACTATCTAAAATTCTTAAGGAAAATACTGATTCAAATCAAGTTGTAATTACAAATCTTGATACTTGGGGGAGCTGGTACGGTGAGAGGAGAACTGTTTGGTATCCAATCGAACCAAAACAAATCATTAATCCTGCGACAGGAAAAATTCCCTTTGATGCAATTTATCTGACAAGCTATCTTACAGATGACGCGAATTACTATATGGGAGATAGCTGGAGAATGATTTTCGATGATCCCGATGATCCGAAGAAATGGATATGTGATGGATGTTCTGAAATTGCCGATGAATTTGACCTGAAAGGGGTTTATGAGATTTCGGCAAACAGCAATTATGAGAAACAGGACGCCAGTGCTGTTCTTCTAATCAAAAAATAATTTATGCTAACAATAATCATTAGTTGGATGGTTTTATTTGTTTTAATATCTTTGATTGGAAGATTTTTTATTAAGAATGGGGAATGGTATGAATATTTTTGGGTTGGGCTGGTGTCAACTATTGCAATTCTACAAATCTGGTCATTATTTTTGCCGGTAAACATATATCCTTTGATGCTTGTTGTAGTATTAGCATGTGTTTCTGCTATCTTTTTTTTCCGAAAGGGTATCAAACTACCAAAAATAAACCTAACCTTCATTTTTTGCAGTATATTAATCCTTTTTGCAATTTCCTATTTCGCGTCTTTATCGAGCGGTTGGCCCGATACTCATGGCTACCACCTTAATGCTGTAAGGTGGGGCAGTTTATATAAAGTTGTACCTGGGTTGGCAAATCTTCATACAAGATTGGGCTTTAATAGCTCATTTTTTCTTTTCGCCTCAATGGTCGATAATTTATTTTTGAAAGATCGTTCAACTCATATCGCGTTATCATTAATTGCGTCCGTACTGTCGATTGAATTTCTCTGGCTTTTGTTCAAATCTAAAAACAAACACATAAAAACATTTATACTACTGGCTTTGCCAATATTTGTTGTAAACATAGTAAAAAGTGGGCAAATATCTTCCCTTTCTTATGATTTTGCTATGTTGATGGTGATATTGGCAATTTGTATAGAATTAATTAAGGGAAGTAAAAAATCAATTTTAATTGCGGCTGCACTTTCGATAATGCTGGTAACAATTAAACTAAGTGGTGCCGTTTTCTCTCTGGTAGTTGTTGCTTATGTTATATATAAGTTATTTGTAAATAAAACTGAGATTAAAAAAATAATCTCAATATTTGCTTTTTTAGGATTCGTCTTATTGATTCCTTATGTTGTTAGAAATATTATTCTTTCCGGTTGGCTCCTATATCCATTACCTGCTTTGAAGCTAAATATATTTTGGGCAGTACCAGAAAGTCGGGTTACTGGATTATTTGAGGTCATTAAAGCATGGGCAATACTGCCGGGGTCTCAGTACCACAATGCTATTGGTTTACCGGTTTGGAAATGGTTTCCAAGCTGGCTTGCAAGGAATAGTGGATCCTACGAGATAAGGATATTTTTCTTGACAATTTTGTTTTTTGTATTTTCAATATTCCTCAAGTTTATTAGTAAAAAAAATATTAAGCAGAATACTGGACTTGCTATCTGTGTAGCAGCTTCATTTGCCAGTATCGTTTATTTAATTTTTAGTGCTCCCGACTTAAGATTCGGAGGAATATTTTTTTGGATATTCTTTGCATCTTTCGGGTCCTTCTTTTTCGTAGAACTTTTCAAAAGACATCCTTACTTAGAAAAGTTTTTTGTCGCATTTTCGTTGTTCTTAATTTTATTCATGTCTTGGCCCCTGAGATTAGAAGGTGAAATAATCCTCAAAAGTGTCCGTTGGGAGCAATCACAGGCACATAACCAAGTTTTAATAGTACCTAAAGATGGAAGTCCTCCATTTAAAATTTATATACCTGAACCCGAGGGCTCTTGTGGAAATTCTGAATTGCCATGTACGCCGGAAGTAAATAACAATTTTAAAGAAATTGTTCCAGGTGATATATCCAAAGGATTTGCCCCGGTTAATTAGTTTTTTGTGAGACTGCAAGAAGATTAAGGCCCATTTCAAACGTTCTTATTTTTACATTTTTAAAACCACTCTTTTGTAACAAATCTTTGAGACGTTCTTTATCAAAGTAATTTTTATGGTCTTTAATTTCATCTTCACTAATAAGGCCAATCTTGTTGGATAGAAATTCTAATATTAATTTAGATTTTTTGTGAGGTGTTGTTATTATAAATTTTCCATCTTTTTTAAGTAGTGACTTAGCCATCTTCACAAAACTTTCTGGATTTTCTACATGTTCTAAAACGGCAAGGGCAGTGACGACATCATAATAATTTTTACCGTTTTTGATATTCTTATTTAGGTTGGTTTTTCTCAAAATAATATTGTCAGGTAGTCCTGTTTTCGTTACAGAAATATCATAACCCACACCTTTCTTTATTCTCCCGGAAATTTTTTGCAGGAGATAGCCGCGGTATCCGCAACCTAAATCTGCAATTAGCGCATTATTATTTATATATTTACGAACTTTGCGAAAGCGTATCCAACTTAAAAAATGTTCCAAAAAGGGCTCCCTTTTTTCTGAATGGGAGTACTTTCTAGTATTATTTGAGGAGCCCATATTTAATTATGCACCAAATAGCTCTAAATCCATCTCTCCAATTTATTTTTTTACCTTCTGAGTAATTTCTTCCCGAATAGCTTATCCCCATCTCATATACCCTTGCTTTCATTTTTGCTATTTTTATTGTGAATTCCGGCTCGAAGCCAAACCTATTCTCTTCGATCTTCAGATTTTTGGCGATATCTTTTGTAAACATTTTATAACATGTTTCCATGTCTGAAAGGTTTAGGTTTGTGACCATGTTGGAAAGAAGTGTCAGCAAATTATTACCAACCATGTGCCAGAAAAGAAGAACTCTGTGAGGTTGTCCTCCCATGAACCTTGAACCGTACACAACATCTGCCATATCAATTTGAATTGGTTTAAGCAGTTTTGCGATTTCAGCGGGGTTATATTCCAGATCGGCATCTTGGATAATAAACACATCCCCCGTAGCAATTTTAATAGCATCCCTAATTCCAGCTCCTTTTCCTTGATTAATTCGTTTGTTAATGATTTTAATTCTTTTGTCCCTAATCGTAGAAAGTATTTTGAGAGTTCTGTCTTTGGAACCGTCATTAACAACAATAATCTCTTTTTTTACACCCCCCAGGTTAATAGAAATAGCTTTTTTCAAGGATGTTAAAATTGTTGACTCTTCGTTATAGGCAGGCATGATAATGGATAATTTTTTAATTTTCATTGACTTAATAATATCTTAATTTTTCGGTAATACAACACCATCCTTTCGTAATATATAATTAAGCTTATTAAAATAATCAATCTATTTTTGAAATTGCGTAATATGTGGAATTTGTTTAGAAAACCGTTGGTGCTGACCGCTTCAATAATTATTTTATTCCTTTTCGGTATTTATCTTTTTTCCCAAACCCGACTCGCTGGAGACGTAGCATCACATCTTCTTTTGGCTGTTTCACCGATTCTTAAAATTGGAGTACCATATAAAGACTTTTGGGAAATAAAACCTCCGGTCTGGCCCTTGACCCTTTACTTATGGAGCAACTTATTTGGGTTCGGAATCCTATCCATAAGAATTATTAATATGATAATTGGGGCATTGGTAATTTTTATAAGCCAACTTGTTTATAAAAAAGTATTTCCAACCCCAGTCTTTGAAATAATTTTTCTTTATACAATTGTTGTTGTTCTCTCGCCTCTATTAAACTCAATTATGTTGCCGACCGAGCTCTTGGGGCTACTGCTTTCAACGAGTGCTTTAATTGTACTTATTAGTGTTCGGAAGGATTTTTCGAAATTTTATTTTTCGGGAATCCTATTTTTTGCCGCTAGTCAAACTAAGGAACCTTTCACTTTTACAGTCCTAGCCGTGTTGCCAGTTTTTATTTACACGCTTCTTAAAAGCGGTTGGAGAAGATTATTTAAAAATTTAACTCAATTTTTATTTGGGGTTCTTACATGTTTTGCTGGAATATACATTTATTTGACGGCTTTTGGATCAGTAGAAGCTTATGTTGAAGTTTTTACATTTAAGCGAATATTTTTCCCGTTTAAACTCGAGAGGCTTTCTCAAAATTTTTTACCCGGTTTTTATGCAGCCGAAAGAACATTTACAGAGTTTTCCCGAGGTTTTTCAATATTGGCCATTCTTGCAATGTTTTCGTTTTATTTTGTAAACAAATTCAAAAGGACCTTGAGTTTTAATATAAAAGATTCTCACCTGACAATGAAGCCGATTGTGATTGCGGATCCGGAAAAAATAACAAAATATACGGTTCTCTTTTATGCTCTGGGTTCCTTTTTGGGCTTTGGTTTAGGAGGGAGTTTTGGATCTCACTATTTGATACAGGTTGTTATCCCTTTTTATGTAATAGGCGGATTTATTCTTTCTTATTTGTTTTACAATGTTTTATATCTGTTCAAGAAATCTAGACCCTATTTATTTTTAACCTTATTTTTACTTGTTTTTTCGGTGATTATTTTGATGCCCAAAAGACAATATCTTTCCAGTTATCTTCCCAAAGATGCAAATTTCGGTATGACGGATAATATACTAGGACCCGAAAGAAGAATTACAGCATTGACAACTAAAGATCAGTGTGTGTTAAGTGTTTATGGATGGGGAGTTAGTGAAAATTATTTATATTCGATGCGTAGACCTTGCACCCGATTCTTTTTGGCAAATATAGTTTCTCAAGATTGGCAGAAAAAAGAGTATGCAGTGGATATCATGAAAAATCCGCCTGCAGTCATTCTCTATCAAACAGTTTTGACCGACATGGACATCCAAAGGTTTGAGTCTGAAGTAATAAATATCAGTAAAATTATTAAAAACTGTTATGTGCAGGATGTTGTAGAAAGTGCTATCCATATACCAAAAATAAAAGATACTGAGAATCTGAAAAATTGTATAAAAGATAATTCTATATAGCTGCTGAGTAATCTATGAAAAAGAAAGTCAGTATAGTTCTCCCGGTATTTAATGAAAAAGATAATTTAGAAAAAACAGTTTTATCTATTTTGCGTTTGCAAAAATTTCTGAAAAATTATTCGTTAAAAATTATAATTTCCGATAGTCACTCAACAGATGGAACTAGTGAGATTGCGCAGAAAGAGTCCAAGAAAAATAAGAATGTTTACTATATTAATGTTGGTCCGGGTTTGGGAGTGGGGCTATACGAAGGGCATAAGTATGCAATTGAGCATATTAAGCCAGACATCTTGGTCCAAATGGACGCCGATGGTCAGGTTAATCAGAAAGTAATATTACTTCTAATAAGCGCAATTGACCAAGGCGCTGATTTGGCATTAGGATCACGTTTTGTGCCGGGTGGAAAAAACAAACTTCCATTGATTAGAAAGTTGTTTAGTTTGGGATCCTCTCTATTTTGCAGGGTGATTATGGGACCAATAGATATTCGGGAGTTTACAAATTCTGCTCGGGCATTTACACCAAAGCTATTTAAGAAAATTAATTGGGAAAGACTACCCTGGCGTAGAAAAACATTTATTACCATGCCTGCATTTCTCAATGAAGCGATACTGGCCGGTGCAAAATATAAAGAAGTTCCGTTGATTTTCAAAAATAGGAGCATGGGGTATTCGAAAAACAAAATTATTAACTACACTCTTGACGTGGTTGTTTACTCGATTGAGGTAAGACTTCACAAATGGGGTATGGATGTTCCCCTTTTTGATACCATAAGGAATGGAAATAGGTTAAAACAAATGTGCGAGAAAATATTTTGATTTGGTTAGATCTATGCTTTTTACGGCGACAGCGAAGGTAGTTTCGCTTGTAAAGAAATATCAATAAATGAAAAATAAAGGAGCCCAAATAGTTATTTATCAAGTCAAAAACGGAGTAATTGAGTTTAAGGGAGACTTTCAAAAAGACACAATTTGGGCTACACAGTCTCAGATAGTGGAACTTTTTTCTGTTGATCAGTCTGTAGTGTCTAGACATATCCGCAACATCTTTGATGATGGTGAAGTTTCCTCTAAAAGCAATATGCAAAAAATGCATATTGCAAATTTATGTGCAAAAATCTTAACTGTTGCGAAAATTGCAACAGTTTGAAAAATAGTCGGATTGGTTTTAATGTTGATTAAAAAATAATTAAGAAATATTTTTATTTGGCAAGGGGAATGCTTTTTTCTGTCACCGCCAAAGACACACCGTCCAGGTAGTCTGTGGTTTGTTGTACATGAAATATTGGTGGCAGTCAGATCTATTATGTTACAATCAGTTTATATGGAAGACTATAAAGACAGGTTTTATAATGTCTATAATAATTTGCCTTTAGGTGTCAGGGATGAAGTCATTCTTGTGATTGGCGGTGAGCCGGTTTCATGGAAAATTGTCAAACTTGAAGTAGATAACAACACCCCGCTTTCCAAAGGGATGTTGGAAAAGTTAGTTTCTTTAGGATTTATATGATTAAAAAAAATAAGGTACAAAAGGTTTCAGACAAAGAGATCAGAGATATCGTGATTGCCAGATTACAGTCGCTTCCGAGTGATAGAAAGATATCTATCGGTTCTGACGGGGAATTTACAAAAGATGAATTGGTGCAAAATATCCACAATGGAAGCGATGTTGGCAACAAGATTATTGAAATACAGTTGGATTATTTGAAGTCTTTGAAAGAGGGAATCTTTCTGGACCAATAAATGTTAATAACCCGCCCCAATCATGACATCACCACCAATTATCTCTATCTTTGGAGTAGAGTGATTATTGAATGTGCAGAAAAGTTTAAGAAAGACATTGTCGATTTGGTAGGGAAACGCGCCAACCGTAAAGAGTTCAACTCAATTGTTAAAAAAGTGAATCCTGGTCTTTTATTCCTCAATGGTCATGGTGACGAAGAAACTGTTACTGGATTTGACAATGAACCTTTGGTCAAGCTTTCGGAAAATTTGGACGTGCTTAGTGGAAAAATAGTATATGCCAGATCGTGCAGTTCTGCTAAAAGACTTGGTCGAGAGGCTGTTAAAAATGGATGCAGAGCATATCTTGGTTATGACGACGATTTTGTGTTTATGGTGAGTGACGATTACATATTGAGACCGTTAATGGACAAGATAGCAGAAATATTCTTAAAGCCCTCAAATCAGATTGCGATATCACTTATAAAAGGCAATACGGCAGGGGAAGCTGATGCAAAATCAAAAGAACTTTTCAAGAAAAATATACAGCAACTAATGGTGAGCACGGTACCGAAGGAACAAAAAGATCTCATCCCTTATCTTTTATGGGATTATAATCATCAAGTTTGTTTTGGTGACTCCAAAGCTAAAATTTGACTTCGAAAATAGTTAACAAAATCAAATAGTTCGTAATTTAATTCTATTATTCTATAATCCGGGTGTTTGGGATAGAATTAAATAGTGAAAAGATATATCGATTGGGGAAAAGCAATGCTTTTTTCTGCTACCGCCAAAGACACGTTTGTGCTTTTTGTCGGAAATCTAGGAGCCGCTTTTTGGGGCTTCCTTTTTATATTGTTTGTTGCCCGTTCTTTAAGTGTTTATGATTTTGGTATTTTTTCTGCTGCACTCAATCTGGTTGTTATCTTAGCCTCCATTGCTGATATAGGGATTTCGACAGGTTCAGTTAATTTTGTATCCGTCTACTCAGCAAAAGGTGAGCATGAAAAAGTCGATGAATATATAAAAGCTTCCTTTCTGGTCAGGCTCTTTATAGTTTTAGGAACTTCGGTGATAGTTGTCGTATTCGCGCCTTTTGTTTCAAAAACTTTTCTGGCAACTCAGGATCCCAAAATCGCCATTTGGGCGGCCATTATCCCAATTTTTCTTTTTCCGGATTTATTTTTCCCATATATCCTCCAGGCAAAGAAAAAATTCTTGCACTCAACAATTATTGATAACGCCTTTTATGTTGCAAGGCTTTTATTTGCCCTGGCTTTTTACACAATTGGAGGCTTGACTATGTCCAAGGCTTTTTGGGCATTTGGAGCAGGATTTGTAATGTCTCTTGTATTTATCTTTATCTATTTGAAACCGGATTTTTTCAGATCACGCCCGGGAAAAGAAGAGTATAAAAATCTTCTTAAGTTTTCCGGATGGATCGGGGTCAACAGAATTATTTCTTCAGTTTCAGGAAGACTTGATATTCAGATGCTGGCGAGTTTGAGCGGAGCTCTTGCAACAGGTCTTTATTCAATTCCTTCAAGACTTGCATCTTTCATTGTGGTTCTGTCCAGCAGTTTTTCCGCAGTACTTGCTCCAAGACTTGCAGGGTTTGGAAATAAAGAAAACGAGAAGAAATATATCCTTAAATCTCTCATTGCCCTTTTGCCGATTACGGCAGGAATAGTTCTTTGGATAATAATTGCCAAACCTTTTATACTCACACTTTTCGGGGATAAATATATAGACTCTGTTCCTGTTTTTCAGGCCTTGGCTCTGGCGCAAATTCCATTTTTATTTACAGTTCCTTCCGTATCGGCCATTATTTACGCCATGAAGAAAACCGTGTTTATTGGAACCTTCTCATTTTTCCAGATAGCAGCCATATTCCTTTTAAACTTCTTCCTGATTCCAAAATTTGGAGTATTTGGTCCAACAATTACACTTGGGGTAACAAATATTATTCTTGCCGTCTATTCCTGGGTGATAGTTATTAAATACTATTGGAAAGATAAATCTTAAACAAAGGATTGTTTTTATTCAAAATAAGCTTTGTGCCAAAGCTCTAATGACATAAGTGTCCAGAGGCGCGGACCAAAATCCTGACTTTTATTGTTATCCTCAATCATTGATTTAACATAGTTAACATCAAATACGTCTTTTACAAATGATTTTTTATTGAGCAAAACACTTTTCGCGTAAGAGTTAAGTTCACCCGAAAACCATTTATTTAAAGGGATGGTAAAGCCCATTTTCGGTCTATATAGATTTTCTTTCGGTACGATTTTTTCAAAAGCTTTTTTTAAGATATATTTAGATTCTCCATCTTTCACTTTGAGATTGAATGGAATTTTACAGGCCAGCTCAATCATTTTTTGATCGAGAAGAGGGGATCTGGCTTCGAGCGACACTGCCATGGAAGCAATATCCACTTTTGTTAAGAGTTGGTCGGGAAGAAAATACTGAAGGTCAAACTTTAGTCCGGCATCTTTGAGATCCTTGCCTTTAAAATGTTTGAAACAATCATTTACAATTTGATAGGGATTGCCTCTTTTTGCTAGTGAAAGAATATCACTTCTCGAATGGTTTATTAGTTCATCCGGGCCAAAGATTTGACTATATGATGCAAACCTGCCGTACAAGGGAAGTTTTGCTTTTTCAAAAAAATTATTCGCTTTTGGGAATGATTTTAAAAGCTTTGCGGCAATAGGTCTCATGTTCTGAATCCAGTAGTCATAATCCACATCCCGCTTTAGCCTCATATATCTATTTGGGTATCCGCCAAAATTTTCATCTCCCCCGTCGCCGTTTAGGGCTACGGTTACATATTTTTTTGTCATTTTGGAAACCATATGGGTAACAATATTGCTGGCATCGGCAAACGGCTCCTCATACTGCTTTGCCAGGTCAGGCAAGGTTTCAACGGATTGTGGCTTTGCAATTAAGACATGATGGTCTGTTTTGTAGCGTTTAACTATATTTTTAGCGTATCGGCTTTCATCCAATTTTTTATCTGCAAAAGCTATGGTAAAAGTTTTTACAGGTTTTGGAGAAAGAGCTGCCATGGTAGCCACCACTCCGCTACTATCTACTCCTCCAGAAAGGAAAGCCCCAATGGGTACATCCGAAATCATGCGAATACGAGTAGATTCCTCCAAGGTATCCAGAATCTTCTTGGACCATTTACTTTCACTCAGATGCAGTTTATTTTTAAATCTTGGCTGCCAATATTTGGTTTTTTGGACAGTTTTCCGATTTAAATTAATAAAAAGATAACTTCCGGGTTCAAGCTTTTTAATACCTTCAAAGCCTGTCATGGGGGCAGGGCAATAACCATAGGTTAAATAAAGCTGCAAGGCTTTATAATCCGGTTTTTTTATAAATCCTGTTTGGGTGAGAATAGCTTTCAGCTCAGAAGCAAATATAATTTGAGTGTCATCCAGGAAGTATTTAAGCGGTTTTTTGCCGATTCTGTCGCGGGCTAGAAATAAAGTCTGGTTAACGCTGTCATATATTGCAAAAGCAAACATACCTCTTAAATGTTTGAGACAGGAGGTGCCGTATTTTGAGTAAAGAGCCAATACTACTTCCGTATCCGTTTCCGAACTAAATTTATACCCCTCTTTTATCAGTTTTTCTTTTTCTTCTTTGAAGTTATAAATCTCTCCGTTAAAAGTTATTACATATCTATCTCCATATTTCATCGGTTGGTGTCCCCGGACGGATAAATCTATTATTGCCAGACGCCTGCTGGCAAAACCAACTCTTTTGTTTTTTGAAATGAAGAACCCTTCATCATCAGGACCCCTGTGAACAATGGAGGCAGACATCATTTTCAGTTCACTTAAGCGAACTTCATGATTTTTATTAAAGTATGCCTTACCGGCAATTCCGCACATCTCCCAGCAATTGTACAGCAGAAATTTAGGTTTAAAAAGGTTACAATTGAGGTATGCAGGTTTGGGCTCATACACTTGTAAAAAACGAAGAAAAGTGGCTTTGGTATTCTGTCGCTTCAGTAATTGACCACGTAGATAAACTTCTCTTGTGGGACACAGGAAGCACAGATAAAAGTATTGAGATAGAGAAAGAGTTAGAGAAAAAATACCCGGGAAAAATCGAATTTAGGCAAAGGAAAATTATTTCTCCGTCTGACTTTACGAAAGTACGTCAGGAAATGCTTAATCTGACATCCTCCGATTGGTTCATAGTTCTTGATGCGGATGAGATTTGGTATGAAGATTCTATAAAGAAAGTTATTGGGACAATTAACAATGGAGGACAAAACATTGAATCGGTTGTTGTACCGACAATCAACTTGGTCGGGGATGTTTTTCATCGACAGTCCGAGTCCGCCGGAAGATATAGGTTTGGCAGTAGAGTGGGGCATTATAATTTAAGAGCCGTAAAGCGGGACATCTCAGGACTTCATTCGGAGGGTGTTCATGGGGTTTGGGGTTGGGTAGATGATGAAAATAAAATGATTCAAAACAGAAATCCGGACAAGATAAAATTTGTCGATGCTTCCTATCTTCATGCAACCTTTTTGCCGAGGGCGGGGGAGGGAAAGGATATGGAAGTTATTAAACGCCGGAAGAAATTGAAGCATGAAATCGGGGGGTCTTTTCCTGGAGACTTTTATTATCCTGAAGTTTTTTTTAGACCTAGGCCGGAAATTGTTCCAAGTCCTTGGAAAACAATGGACCCGACCTTTAAAATCATTTCATATATCGAAACGCCCTTAAGAAAACTTAAAAGAAGGATTTGGTGGGGAAAGGCGGGATACTGATGAAAAGAAGAGATTACATTTTTTTGGCGGGAGTTTTAGCAGTGCACTTACTGCTTCTTTTAGTTTTAAAGTTCACGGCGTGGCCTGAGATGAGTTTGTGGCCCTACTTAATGAGCAAGGGCTGGCTTCCCTACAAAGATATTGCGATTGCTCATACGCCTTTAATGCTTTTTGATTTGGCAATTGTTTATAAAATATTCGGATCCACAATACTTAGCTTGAAAATTTTCACCTGGATCCTGATAATTCTTTCGGATGTTTTGGTCTTTTTTGTTGCGAGAAAACTTTGGAATAAGAGAATCGCGTTTTTATCACTAATGGCTTATGTTTTATGGATGACGTTTTTCGACGGTAACGGACTCTGGTTTGATCTTTATATGGGCCTAATGGCTTTTTGTTCGTTCTACTTTGCAAGGCAGAAAAAATGGCTTTGGACGGGAGTTTTCTGGGCATTAGCCTTTATTTCCAAACAGACAGCGGTTTGGTTTCTACTGCCGATAGGGTACACAATGATCGGTAATAAGTGGTTGGTGGTTAGGAAGAAAATTGCTAAATTCATTTTGGGTACGATATTTGTTATCATTCCGTTTTTAGTAATCATATGGTTGGTTGGAGTTTTGCCGGACTTCTGGAACTGGGCTATCAAGTTTGGAATTTTTATTCTTCCCAAAGCTCAGGGACAGATCCAGCTTCCGGATTTCAAGAATCTGACCGTGGCAACATTTCCGTTTCTGATTTTCATTCCGCTTATTCTAAAATCCGGCCGCAAAAATCTTGATATATTAATTTGGGCAGTTGCCGGAAGTTTTGGGGCATTTCCCAGGTTTGAATTTTTCCATTTTCAGCCAGCAATGGTATTTTTGGCAATTGCGACAGGATTAGTTTTTGAAAAAGTTGAAAAAAAGAAAAAGCTGATTAAACTGTTTATTCCGGTTTACATTACCGTCTCAATAATTCTTTTCGCGGGCTTTTTCATGAGAAATTTTAGGGAGGGTACTAGGTTTTATGAAGCCAATGTTGCCAATGTTGTAACGTTTGTAAATTACAACACAAAGCCTGGGGATAGAATATTTA
>Ga0074197_1000675_pt1 | contig 38138 bp, 30 predicted proteins | sample EPASupsiteSAE305_FD_64526 | JGI IMG/M metagenome (GOLD analysis project Ga0074197, IMG submission 64526) | Bioremediated contaminated groundwater microbial communities from EPA Superfund site, New Mexico - SAE3-05 reassembly with SPADES | ecosystem: Environmental > Aquatic > Deep subsurface >...
AGGAAGCGTATCAATCGGCCTTGAAGGTTCGTATCAGCAGCGAACCGCTGTTGGAGATTCTGGTTCCTTCAATACCGGCTTTGGCTCTTATGAAAATCATCTCCTGGGATGACGCGTACCCGATACGTGAGCGCGATGCCCATGATCTCCTTTTCATCCTGGAAAACTATAACGCGACCGGAATTGAGGATAAACTGTACGAGACTTATGACCCGTTGCTCATTGAGGAGGATTTCGATTCCCGGCTTGCTTCAATTCGGGTCCTTGGGCGAGACATCGCTCGATTGGGTAGTCCGGAGACGATAAAGAGGGTAGAGGAAATCCTGGCCCGTGAAACCACCGAAGACCAAGGCGTCAGAATGCTCGCTGATATGGCCAAGGGTACTATGATCCGAGGAACCAAGTTTGAGACCGCTTTGCAACTCCTGGAAAAGCTATTACAAGGAATTCAAGAGAACAAATCAAAGTCGTGAATTGCTAAAAGTGTTCAAGGAGTAAATTTACTCTTGAATACAATGCATACATTGGTCCTGGTAACCGTTCAGTGTTTCCGGCCTAATGATCCACGAATAATCATGGGGTGCAGACTAACTGGTAATCGTGCATATTCGGAGGATAACCAGAAACCAGTAATCTTCCCGGAATCAGTCGTCGAACTCACTTTGTATAAATTTCACGGAAAGATTTCTCGTGCCGGTGTCGAGTAGACCGGTTTCTCCGATAAAGACAAGTCATCCATGGCAAGCCCTTTCTTGACGCCTCGCTGCACGCAGCTATTACGTGTTCTTCCTTGTTTGACTTTATCTCACCGTTGATTCCGGCCCCTAACAGAACCGTGCTTGCGCTATTTACGCACACGGCTCCTCACATGGTATTTGCAGGTACTCCGATCATACTGACCAAAATCCGGGGTTTCGGTAGCGGGAATCGTTTTAGAAATTCATTGAACTTTTCCCAGTTGAGACAGCGCCGCCGTCCTCTACGGTTAAACCACCTAAAGAGCAACTTGCAGACAGATTGCCCATATCGTGTGATCCCGCGATAATTGTCGGTCACACCGTAGTAGTTGTAATGCCCTCTCAGTTTGGAGATCGTCGTTTTCCAAATGTCTTTGGTCGGCAACGTCCTGTTACTCATGAGCCATTCCTTAAAGGCCTTCACCTTGGCGACGAACTTTTTCCGGGCCGTAACCCGTTTCATCCGAAACCCATTGCCGTATCTTCTTGTTCCGCAATAGTGAGTAAGGCCTAGAAAATCAAACGTCTCTGCCCTCCTCCCTTTTTGCTTCGCATTACGAACGGCAAATCTGCCAAACTCAATCACCTTGGTTTTACTCGGTTCCACTTCGAGACTGAATTTACCCAGCCGCTCCACCAGTTCTTCCCGAAATCGCTCGGCATCCACTTTGTACTGGAAGCAGACAACGAGTCGAGTAGCTCAAGGGAACCACCCCCTCAGGCTCTCACAGAACCGGACATGAACGTCTCCGCTCATCCGGCTCCTATCATCCAGCCGCTGCATGTGCGTGGAGCAGTCTCCAGTGGGCAAACAAATATGGCTGTTTTTGCGTAATACGATCCAGCCAATGTTGCGCCCTCCTCCGATGTCCACGCAAACGTTTATATTTCCTTGTTGCCCACATCACCAATCGGCGATCCAGGCATTTCAGAGTTGGGTACATTGCAGATTTATAGTAACGACCATAGTAGGTTATCCACCCCAGAACGATCGGATTGAACATCCTGGCGAGATCTTCCAGACTCTTGTCACTACGCTCTGGCCAGTGCCATTGCCGTGAGGTTTGGCGAATTGCCTTGGCGGCCTTATCGCTGATCGCAGGGGAGAAGTTGATAAAATACTTCCCCCACTTATTCTTTGACCTCCTGGGTTGAAATGTATACCCAAGGAAATCAAATTTCGTACAGGGATATCCCTTCCGACGATCATCGTCTTTACAATAGACTATCTTCGTCTTCTCAGGATGTAACTCTAGTCCGACATCCCAACACGTGCACTCAGCTTTTCTTTCAGCCTCTCTGCCTGAGCTTGGCTTTGACAGTGGCACACTGCATCATCGGCATATCTTTCAAACGGAATTGAGGGATTTTCACGTTCCATCCATTTGTCGAATGCGTAATGCAGGAAGAGGTTAGCCAGCAACGGGCTGACCACGCCTCCTTGCGGAGTCCCTTTCTTCGGATACAAAAGTGTCTCATCTGTCTGCGCACTGCTTTCATCATGAGATCATGATCGATATTGTCAAAGAATCCCTTGATATCAAGATCCAACCGCCGAACTTATCCCGGAGTAACGACTACACCCCGGTTTTGACCTCATCCCTACGCTTTCGACACTTCAATAGTGATTCACTTACGTTCGTCTCCCTGAGCCCTACTTGACGGACTTTTCCCCGCCTTTTCCGTAACGCTCACCACCTCGGCTCTTAACCGACGCAGCTTACGGTAGTTTGAAGCCTCCACCTGCATGGCGGCTTCGAGGGGCCTTCCCTCATCTTTTGTGCAGCATGGCTTGCACTGGTGAGTGCTTGCCTTCGTGGCACACAATCATCGGCGTAGCGGATGAGCCGGGCATAGCCAGCGCAACTCTTGCGGTAGATCCTTTCAAACCAGAGATCAAGAGCATAATGCAGATAGATATTCGCCAACAGCGGAGAGATAACACCGCCTTGCGGGGTTCCATCGTCGCTTATCGTCACGCTTCCATCCTCTGCTACCCCTGCCTTGAGAACACGCTTCACCATGTGCTGAATCCGTTTGTCAGCAATCCGATGTGCCAGAAACTTTAGTAGCCACTCCTGATTCACATTATCGAAGAAGCCCTTAATGTCGGCCTCGACAATATGGTTGATAGGCATGCGCTCCATTGTCAGGCTCAGAGCCCGGAGAGCGTCGTGACAGCTTCGGCTCGGCCGAAATCCGTATGAGTCCTCTATAAAATCATTCTCGTAGATTGATTCAAGAATACGCACAAGACCCGCCTGGACCAGCTTGTCTTCAAAGCATGGAATCCCCAAGGGACGCAGCTTGGCGCTGCCCGGCTTGGGAATGAATTCCCGTCTGACAGCTTGCGGAATATACGCCATCCGGTGCAGCTTCCCTACCAGATTGACAAGGTTGCTCTCCAGATTCTCGGCATATTCTGCTTTGGTCATTTCATCGATGCCGGCAGCCGCATCCTTTCGCAGCCGCTGAAAGCATCCCCGCAGCAACTCTTCGTTCATCAAGTGATACAAACTGGTGAACTGGAAACCAGGAGTCTTGCGGGCTTTCTCTGCTATGCGTTGTAATTTTGTTGCCACTGGTGCCCCGCTGCTGTGAACGGACAGTGTTTCCTCACTCCGCGCTACCATATGTAGCCTCCTTTCCTCCAGCCGCATTACCGACCTTCACTGGTACTACGAGGCTATCCGACCCCCTGTGCCTTGTTTGCCTTCCTCCCTTTTCAGTTGTCCGGCATACTCTCGATACTCCGAAAGAGACACAGGGTCTCCCGGGTTGCCGTGTATTCCCAATGTCAGACATGCCATGGTCTCCGACCCCGGGAAGCAGCCAGCAACTTGCCATTAGCGGCGCTGACTGTGTTGACTTCCATCTGTTAAACAATGTCGTCCTTCCGACTAGGAACATTACGGGGCTCAATCCCTTCAACCTTTCGGCTTACGGCCTGCCTGCTCGCTATCCTACGCTTAAAGCTTCATGTTACCATGAAGCCTCCAAGGACTCGCTACCCGGTGGTTGGCCAACCTTCCGGGGCGGGATTCACACCCGCTGAAATACACGACCTTGCCCGGCCGCACTCAACATACCTCTGAAATAGTTTTACCTGCGGTGTGGAAAGAATTTGATCTATAATACGTTGAAGGTGGCCATGATGGTTACGATTATGACAAACTCTGTTTTGCTATTGTTGACAGCTTCCCGGGCAGCAAGCTAACAGCACCTGCAACAGATTTTGCTGTTATTGCGTCACAATACAGGAATGGTGTGGATGTTTCATAAAAGGTGAAGTAGATTGGCTTTCTGGAAAAGAGAAGGCTTCAGGTTCTCTGTTTTCTCATTGCCGTAAATTGGCGCCGCTGACTACAGGGTCATGCGGGTATAATCTTAGTATACTCAGAGCACATCCAATATATCTGGAGAGCGATATGGCAACAGTCACTATGCATGTGGGGATCGATATAGCCGATGAGTTAGGAGAAGCGGTTTTAAATAACGTCACGATAACGATTGCCAATCCGGCGCAGATACAAGGGACTGCTGGAAGTTACCTTGTGAATCTTTACGGCTCGTTTTTCTATGATGCCTACGGTTATTTGAGAGCCGGCACCCTGACCAGGTTAAACGAATACGCGGCGGGAATGAAACTCTTTGAAATTACCGGGCTCTCGCTCGATATCATACGGTTTGCCACCTATGATATCGATGGGTTGCTTGAATATACCTTTGCGGGCAAAGATACTTTCAATGGCTCCGCTTACAGTGATGTGTTGCTCGACGGTTATGCCGGCAACGATGTCATGAACGGCAACGGGGGCAACGACATTCTCTATGGCAATATTGGCAATGACATCCTCAACGGCGGCACGGGCAACGATTTCCTCAATGGCGGTCTGGGCCATGACAGGCTCAATGGGGGCGAAGGAGTAGACACCTTGATCGGCGGTCAAGGCAATGACATCTATTATGTGGATAGCGCGAGCGATCTGATTGAGGAATCCAGTACCGATCCCTTGGAGATCGACATGGTGATCTCCACTGCCAGTCGGGTACTGGGAATGAACCTGGAGAACCTGACCCTCACTGGCACGGCGGCAATCAACGGTTTGGGCAACGGGCTGGCCAACACCCTCACCGGCAACAGCGGAGCCAACAGGCTCAATGGTGCAGCGGGCAACGACACTCTCGTCGGTGGCATGGGCGACGACATCCTCATCGGCGGAACAGGGGCCGATCGCATGGAAGGCGGCTTGGGCAACGACATCTACTATGTGGACAATCCCGATGACTGTGTCCTGGAAACCTATACTGATCCCACGGGGGTGGACACGGTGATTTCCAGCGTGTCGACCCGCCCACTGGGAACGAACCTGGAGAATTTAACACTCATCGGCACGGCGGCAATCAACGGCGTGGGCAACGAGCAGGCAAACACCTTGATTGGCAACAGCGGGGCCAACACCCTCAATGGTGGAGCAGGAGATGATATTCTCATCGGCGGCCTGGGTGACGATATCCTCGCGGGTAATTACGGCAATGATACCCTCAATGGAGAAGGGGGCAACGATATTCTCGTCGGTGGGATGGGAATCGATACCATGAGGGGTGGTCTGGGCAATGATTCGTACTATGTGGATAACGAGGGTGATGTGACCCTGGAATCCAGTGCTGTGCTCTCGGAAATCGATACCGTCATCTCCAGTGTCGACCGCACCCTAGGGGCGAACCTGGAGAACTTGACGCTAGACAGCTCCGCGGATCTCAACGGCACGGGCAATGCGCTGGATAACGTCCTGACCGGTTGCTACGGGGCCGATATTCTCGATGGTAGAGCGGGCAACGATTCCCTCGTTGGCAATGACGGCAACGACACCCTGAACGGTAAGACGGGCAACGACCTGCTCAGTGGTGGTTCGGGAAAGGATAAGCTGGCCGGAGGGGCGGGCAAGGATCTTTTTCTTTTCGATAGCCCTCTCGATACCGCGACCAACATCGACACCCTTGTCAACTTTATCGCCGAGGATGACGGCATTCTGCTTGACCAGGACATCTTTACCCGGCTTTCGTCGGGTATGCTCTCCGATGAGTTTTTCTGCTGCTCGGTGAATGGTGCGGCCATCGATGCTAACGATTACCTTCTCTACAACACCAGTTCAGGTGCACTGTTCTACGATGCGGATGGCAGCGGTTCAGTTGCGGCCATCCAGTTCGCCACCCTCGACACCAAGCCAATCCTCACTGCCACGGATTTTGCCGTTGTCGCGTAAAAAGAATCGTCCGACTCCTGGAAGGCTGTTTACTCACTTCCAGGAATCGGCTCCTGTGTCGTTGCTGGCAATCCCGCGTCTGGTCTGCCCCCTGCACTCTGGTCTTCTTTTGTGATGGCGCTGCTCCGCGCCACGACGAGTATGAGTTACCCGAAGTAATAATAATAGAATAGGGGGTGCACCATATTTTCTGCTTCGAGTCAATATTGCTCCTGTTTACCATAACTATTTTAAAAGATTTTGACTTCGTTCCATCGCAGACTTTAACCAGTCAATTAAAGTAAGTCGGGACGACAGTATTACGGTTCATGATTAAGCATTGCGGACCCAGAGTTCAATAATGTAGTTTTAGATACACGGATAGAGTCAAGTGCAGTGGGCCGATAAATGATAATATTGCGGGTCAGCCCGTTTATTGGCTCGAGCCACTACACTTAACGTACGATTTTTTTGTTTCGTGAGCAGGTCACTTGAGCAGTGTATTGAATAATTGAAGGTAAAGGGGAAATAAATGGAAAAAAAACAAGGAAACGATGTTGAAAAAGTTCCAACATATTCTAATGATCTTCTGGAGAAGATAAACAAACTGGAAGAACGAATTGTATCGCTTGAAAAAAAGAATGATAAACTGAGCATGATCCTTTTCAGTGGAGATTTTGATAAAGCCATGGCAGCTTTCATTATCGCAAACGGAGCAATTGCAATGGATATGGAGGTTACCATTTTCGTAACTTTCTGGGGATTGGATATCCTCAAAAAATCTTCATTTAATACTAGCGGCAGAGGATTTCTTGAACGAATGATACTGGCAATGCGCCCGAAAGGACCAAGCAAAATAGGCACGTCAAAAATGAACTTTGGCGGCATTGGTCCAAAACTGTTTCGTTATATGATGAGAAAGAAAAACGTGCTCCAGTTAGAATCACTTATCAAAATGGCTCAGGAGGCCGGAGTAAAAATAATAGCCTGCCAAATGACAGTGGATTTAATGGGGATAAAACCGACAGACTTAATTGATGGTTTGGAGCCTGGAGGGGTGGCATCGTTTTTAGCCAGTGCATCAAAATCCAACACAACCCTTTTTATATGAGAAATTTAATATTGCGAATGTTTGGTTCTCAAAGTCACGATATCTCCTGTCAATCATGACTTGTTAGTAGAATTTGAGCACGTCCAGTCAAGATCGTATATTTCAACGGGTATAACTCAAGCCACGAAGGCTTGGTCAACAACCGGGCAACGAGTCCTTGGCAGTTTTTTTTGTAACATGGAAGTTGCTACCAATTAATCAGGCCAGGCCGGGATACCCCAAACACCTATGGGATACACTCACCGGCAGAACAGAGAACAATTCCACCTGAAAATCGCCCAATAAGAGCTTTTTTAAAATCTTGGGCACAATAGGGGCACAAAACAAAAAAAGCCACTCAGCAAACTGCTTGCTAAGTGGCTGTATTTACATGGTGAACGAGGCGGGATTCGAACCCGCGACCTTTGGCTTCGGAGGCCAACGCTCTATCCAGCTGAGCTACCCGTCCATTTATCGGAAGTGCGGATCTTTCATACCATACAATCCCTCGGCTTCCTAGCCTAAAATTCCCTGTTTCATCCGGCGGATTATTGCCGGCGCTATTTATCCGAACGGATTTCCTTCCCTCGAGATACCCACCCTGGTCAGTCTTTTGCTGGGGCTTCCTCGGTATTGATTCGGTTGATCTGCAAGCCTGAGCCCCAGAGAGCGTCAATGAGCGTATCCATCTTTTCGCCCTGCACCTTGAGGGTCACCAACTGATGCTCCTCGCTGAAATCGGAATATACGGTCATGCCCAGGATAGTCATTTCGCACTTTTTGAAAAGCTGCAGCATGGCGTAAAACGATGTCGGCTTATGGTCTATCTTCAGCTCGATCCGTGCCCCGGGCTTTTTAGCTCCGAGCACTTCCAGGAAGGCGTCAAAGATGTTGGTTTCGGTTATGATTCCGACCAGTTCTTCGCCCTGCATCACCGGCAGGGAACCGAATTTATGGGTCCGCATCAGCAGGGCGGCCTGTTCCAGCGGGGTAGAAGGCTCAACCGTCATCGGGGATCGGGTCATGACCGAGGCGGCCTCGATCCGGCCGGCCTGGTCGAAGGTCTCGGGGCTGATGCTCGGGTCGAAGATGGAGGGCATCGCCCTGAAGAGATCCTCGCGGCTGATGATGCCGACAAGTTTGCCGTTATCCACCACGGGAACCTGACGAATACGGTTTTCCCTCATCATCTGTTCCACTTCGACGATCGGTTGCGAACTGTTGACCGTAAAGACATTGCTGGTCATCCAGAGTTTGACGAACATTGCGGTACTCCTGGGTTATTTTGTTAACGGGATCATGGTGATGGCCGTTTTGGTCCTGCCTCCGGCGGCGGCAAGATTGTCCTGCAGTTGAAAGCGGATGTTCGCCATGGTTCGTTCCATAACCATGGAGGCATTGCCGATGCGGATCTCGGTGCCGGCAAACACCTTGTCTCTGACTACGATCGCGCACTGCAGCGCATGAAATGCCCCGATCACGTTTGACCCCGATCCATCCGGGCCGATCAGGCTCAAGTGGGCCAGTTTGCCTTTGTTTACCTCCAGCTCGACCTTGAGCTCGTCGAGCTCGTCGGACGAGGCGCCACGGCCGTGCCGCATCTTCAGGGCCTCGAGCTCTTTGGTCTGCAGGGCGATGAGTCGTTTCAGGTCGAAATACAACTGCAATTGCTCGGGCGAGACGGCGGCGGCGAGCAGGGTGGGCTCGGCGTTATCCGATCCGACCCTGCCAATGGTGATCGACCCGGCAGCCACCAGTTGGGAGTGAATAATCCGGGAGGACGAATCGGCATGGATGTCGCCGCAGGCATATAACCTGCAGGAGAAACCGCTTTTTCTCAAGATGATCGACCCATCGGCAAAAATTCTCCCGTGTTCAATGATCTTTATATCAACGTCTCCCTTGGCCTGAATAACGGCGAAATCGCCGATCACTCCGCCCTGGACGACCACATTGCCGCCCGCTTTCACCTCGGCTTTTTCGATGCTGCCGCAAACCAGGATATCCCCCAGGGCCTTGACCTTGAATTTCGGCATGATTGAGCCCTTGATTTCAAGAGCGGCGTTGGTGTTGATATGACCGGTCGCAAAATCGACATCCTGGGCGATGACCTGCCGGGAACAGACCTTGACCGAGCCTTCGGAAACCTTGGAGAGCACACCCGCCCGGGTTGCGCGGATTTGGCCGGTGACCGCATCATGGGCGGCATCGTCGGATACGAGGATGGCGATATCCTTGCCCGGTTCCTGGGTGATCGCCATCCCGAAAATGTCCTTGCCGGGAGTTCCCATGGTGGGGGGAATCTTGACCGCGATCACCTGATCCTGATTGACCGCAATAAACATGTTCCGGTCGCGGAAGTCGATTTCACCGTTTCCCATGAGCTTGCCGGGCATCGGGCCGACATCCATTTCAAACCGCAGCCAGGCATCCTTGCCCTTGATCGGCAGGGAGCCGAGAGCGATCACCGCCTGCTGCGGCCGCTGCTCCCTGCCCGTTTTCTCCAAACAGTGCCCAATTGCGTGCGGCAGACGGCCAAAAGCCACACCTTCTTCATCCAGGATTTGCCGAATCGTCTCCTGGTCGGGCAGAGGCTGGCCTTGCGGTGCCGGCCTGAGGAAAAGAACGGCCTGCATTCGGTCCGGAGTGACCTTGATCAATTTGTCGATACTGAGCGTCAGTTGCTCAATTGATCCCGTTTTCTTGATGCTGATCGTGGGATATCCGCTGGCAGCGGCTGTCAGCTGCGCTTTCTCCTGATCGAAAATCACATGTTCGCCCGGCGCAAAGGTCAATTCCGAGGGATCCGGACTGGGTATTTCCCGACCGAGGACGTTTTTTCCCGGACGGGACGGGGTCGGGGGCACATGTTGGGCGAGAATATCGCCGGGACGGACAAGGGAAACGAGAACAACCGGGGACGACTGGCTGTCCCCGTTCTCATCGATTTCTTCAATCAACATGGTTTGCGTGAGAAACTGCGGCTGCATACCCTGGGATCCTGCAATCGGCGGAGTACCCGCAGCCAGGAGCAGCGGCTCGGCCAACGGCTCCGCGCGGTCGATACAGGCAGCGGCCCGGGCAATGGCCCCTGGATCGAGGCCATGGACAATCCCCCGATCGACCAGCAGGCTGCGCAGCTCCGCACTCGAACCCAGTTGCACGGTTGCGCCTTCTCCTTCACAAGAATGGAGGGTGACCTCAAGAAGGTCCGGTGAGATCCGGAGAAAATAGGGAGTGCTGTTGTTCACGCTGCGCTGTGACCATGATAGAATTGGTTGATTTTTTTAAATTTTAGCAGAAAGACCGGCTGACGACAAGGCTGAGTTGGCGCCTCTGTATCAATCCTCATCGGTTACTGTCAAATGAGATTGATTTGTCCATATATCAGACAAATAATCCTGCACAAAAACAACACTTCGCACTTTTTGGGATGAATGCGGAGGGTATGCCTTCCAGGGGAGCACCGGGGATGATGAGTCGTACTTTCGTGCGGTACTGGTCTCGCAGCTCTTGTCACTTCCAGAAACATTATGAAACAACTCTAAAAAATGGTCGTTCTGAATTGTTTAAAAATGTCTTGACTGTTTTATTTTTTTTAATATTATTCGCCCTAATTCAAATAAGGACTGGGTCTAGAAACAGCTGTGGGTTTCTAGAGGGTTTATCTGTTAGTCGGGCCGCTAACTGAAGCTTATGCTGGTTAGCGGCTTTTCATTTTCGACGAAACACAATAGAACTGTTTTTTTGATTCAGAAACCATTACACGTTTCTGGATTGCTTATCTGTTAGTCGAGGCCGCTAATTGAAGCTTATGCTTTAGTTTGCGGCTTTTTTTATTTTCGACGAAATACGATAGATGGATTCACTGGTCCAGGAACGGATGTAGGTTCCAAGTGATCTATCTGTTAGTCGGGTCGCGAACTAAAGCGTATGCTTTGATTCGCGACCTTTTTTTTGCTTAAAGCACAAGACAGTACGTATTTCAGATGTTTTATAAAAATTAACGGTTCTTTTTGTTGAGCAATTAAATTTTGATTATCGATCCAACAATAATTAAAAAATTATCTGTTTTTACTTCAATAACGATTGACATCAATCACAAAGATAAAATTATTCTGGAATAAACCAGATTTTGCAATGGCAATGTAGTTATCACCATAATGGTTACAGGGGGAAGAGATGGAGAAAACAACAGAGGCAAAGGTCTTGCTGGTCGATGACGAGCAGGATTTTCTTGATACACTTTCCAGTCGTCTGGAATTGAAAGGATTGAAAGTCAGCGCCGTAACGAGCGGCGAGCAGGCTATTGCCGAGGCGAAAAAGCAGGACTACGACGCCATCATCGTCGACCTGTCCATGCCTGGCATCGATGGACTCGAAACCTTGAAACGAATCAAGGCGGACAATCCCAACGCGGAAATCATCATGCTCACGGGTCACGGTTCGGTGCATAGCGGGGTTGAGGCCATGAAGCTCGGGGCCGGCGACTTCCTCCAGAAGCCAGTGGAACTCTCCGAATTGATGAGCAAAATTGGCGAGGCCAAGGATAAGAGGCTGCTGGTGTTGCAAAAGCAGTCCCAGGAGGAATTACGGAAAATCCTTCAGAGCAAGAGCTGGTAACCGGCCATCCAACTTCAAGCTAAACATCCACCATAAGGAGAGAGGTATGAGCAATTCAATACCCGTTGTTAAAGATCTCATCGTTCCCTTGGAGCATTTTCCGCATTTGGGCGATGAAGAGTCGGTGCATGCAGCCGTGGGCCAGCTCTTTTCCCATACCGAGAGCGCCAGCGGCAAGCTGCTGTTCGACGAGCTGCTGGTGATCAATGCGCAAAACCAATACGTCGGTCGCCTTACCATCCGGGGTATCCTCACCTGCTATTTCCCCACCCTGTTCGATGGCGGCCAGAAAGGAATCTTTGTCGGCAAGAAAGAGAAATATACCGATCTGGCCATCCTCATGGAAGGCAGCTTCCAGGCCGAATGCAAACGCCAGGGCGCCCTGCCGGTCAGTCAGTTCATGGTTCCGCCGCACAAGTCGATCAAGGCCGACATGCATCCGCTGCATGCCGCCGAGATCATGATGGCCGAGAACGAGACCTGCCTGCCGGTGGTTGAGAATCAGGCCCTGATCGGCGTCGTCCGTCTGATCGACCTGTTCCGGACGCTTGCCGGCAGCTGCTCGCTGTGAGCCAGTTCAAGAGACCTCTTCATCTATAAAAGGAACCAACCATGTCAGGTGCAATTGTGAAAGAACTCCCAGACACCCAAGCCCCCTTTGACTGGAAGCGCGTGGCTTTCATTCTTGGCGGCCTCGCCCTCTTTGCCTTCATCTATTACAGTCCGGCCTGGCCGGACGCCATTGACCCCAAGGGTGAACACTTTGTCCTCAGCACCCAGGCCAAAGGCGCGCTCGCCGTTTTTGCCGTTGCCGCCACCTGGTGGATCTTCGAGGTGGTGCCGATCGGCGTCACCAGTCTCTTGATCGGCACGCTTCAGGCCCTGTTCCTCATCCGCAAGCCGGTAGTGGCCTTCAAGGATTTCATGGACCCTTCGGTGCTGTTTATCTTCGGATCGGTGGTCATTGGCATGGTTTTCACCAAAACCGGCCTGACCCGGAGGATTGCCTACAAGATGCTGTCGATCATCGGCGAGAAGACCTCACTGATCATGCTTGGCTGCTTCGTCATGACCGCACTGCTGACCCACGTCATGGCCCATACCGCCGTCGCCGCCACCATGTTCCCTCTGCTGATGGCCATCTATTCCTTGTACACCACCGAGACCAAACCCACCAATTTCGGCAAGTGCCTGTTCATCGGCATGGCCTATGTCGCCGGCGCCGGCTCGATCATCACCCTGCTGGGCGCGGCCCGCGGCGCGGTGGCCCTGGCCTTTTACAAGGACATGATGAATGTCGACATCAGCTTCGGCACCCTGAGTTATTACATGTTTCCCCTGGGCTGGTTGATGGTTTTCCTTATCTGGGGGTTTTTCATGGTCGTCTGCAAGCCGGAAAAAGATCGCATTCCCGGCCTGAAAGAGAAGGCCACCCGGATGTACAAGGAACTGGGCGGCTTGACCCGCGACGAGATCCTGGCCGCTGCCATCATCCTTACCGCAGTCCTGGTGATTGCCCTCAAAAGTTTTGTCCCGGCCCTCGACAAGCTGGACAAGACCGGCATCCTGCTGTGCTCGACCATCGCCTTCTTTGTCTTCAACATCCTCAAGATTGATGACCTGGAAGACATCCCCTGGAATATCATTCTCCTGTTCGCCGGTGCCATGTCGATCGGTTTTTGTCTCTGGGAGACCGGCGCGGCCAAATGGCTGGCGGTCAACTGGCTGGTGCTGTTCCAGAAAGCCCCGGCCGTGGTGTTCATCCTTGGCATGTCTTTCTTTGTTCTGGTGATGACCAACTTTATCATGAACGTGGCGGCCATCGCGATCTCCTTGCCGGTGGCCCTGGTCATTGCCCCCTACCTCGGAGTGGCCGGCGAGGTCATCCTTTTTTCCGCCCTGGCCACTGCCGGCATGCCGTTCTTCCTCCTGATCGGTGCGGCCCCCAATGCCATTGCCTACAACTCGAAACAGTTCACCCCCGGTGAATTTCTCAAGTTCGGGATCATGGCCAGTATCATGCTGATGATTGTTCTTTATGTCTTTGTCGCCTTGATTTGGCCGATGATGGGCATGGAGGTGTTCACGGCGGTGAAGTAACCGTCCGGGTTGAGCTGTGCCTGAGACTCCCTTCCGGAACATTCTCCGGAGGGGTGGATTGTGTTCCCTTCATGCTGAATAGGAATCGTTGATAAAGGACGTGCAGAATTTTTTCACCCATTACCCCTCTGAAAAGAGGCGCTCAAAGGAGTTGTCATGTTAACCGCTTTGATAGTTATTTTTATTTTGGCCTACGCGGCCATTGCCCTGGAGCACCCGCTCAAGGTGAACAAATCGGCCTCGGCCCTGCTGGGCGCCGGTCTGCTCTGGACCATCTATGCCCTGGCTGGTCCGGATAATCATGCGGCTATCGAGAACCTGCATGAGTCGGTGGCGTCCACCGCCCAGATCGTCTTTTTCCTCATGGGGGCCATGACCATTGTCGAGGTCGTCGACGCCCACAACGGTTTCTATGCCATCACCAGCCGCATCAAGACCTCCAAGCTAAGCACCTTGCTCTGGCTGGTCGGTTTCGTCACCTTTTTCCTCAGCGCCATCCTTGACAACCTCACAACCACCATTGTCATGATTTCACTGATGAAGAAATTGCTCGATCGCCATGACGACCGGCTCTTTTTTGCCGGCATCATCGTTATTGCCGCCAATGCCGGCGGCGCCTGGAGCCCGATTGGCGACGTTACAACCACCATGCTGTGGATCGGAGGCCAGATCACCACTCTTGCCATTATAAAGGGAGTGTTCCTGCCCTCCCTGGCCTGCCTGATCATCCCGCTCCTGATCACCAGTTATACCCTGCGCGGGCGGGAAGTTATCGCCCCGGACTTTGTCGAGCGACGAGCCGGCTTCGAGACCACCCCCTTTGAGCAGAATCTCATGTTTTTCATGGGCATGGGTACCCTGGTGGCCGTGCCCATCTTCAAAGCCATTACCCACCTACCGCCCTTCATGGGCATCCTTTTTGGCTTGGGCTTCCTCTGGCTGGTCGGTGAAATGCTCCATCGCAACAAGGAAGACGACGAATTCAAGGAGCACTTGAGCCTGGTCAACGCGCTCAGGCGGATCGACATGAGCTGCATCGTCTTCTTCATCGGCATCCTCCTGGCGGTCGCCACCCTGGAACATACCCATATACTTACCTCGTTGGCCCAATGGCTGACCAAGACCGTAGGCCGTGAAGATGTCATCGTCACCCTGATCGGCCTGGCCAGCGCCGTGGTTGATAACGTGCCCTTGGTCGCTGCTTCCATGGGCATGTATGACATGGCCACCTACCCTCAGGACAGCTTTCTCTGGGAGTTCATGGCCTACTGCGCCGGAACCGGCGGCTCCATCCTGATCATCGGGAGCGCGGCCGGTGTCGCCGCCATGGGCCTAGAAAAAATCCACTTCTTCTGGTACGCCCGCAAAATCGGCCTATTGGCTGCTGTGGGCTATTTTGCCGGAATTTTTGTCTATATCACGCAGTACAAATTGTTCCATTGATGCCCCTCCCCCTCCTTCCCGGTTTCCACGACGGGGAGGGGGGTTTTCTCAAGCCTGAAATCCCGGCTTCAGGACTCGGTTTCCGTCTTGATGCCAACTGAGCGATAGGTACCGATGCACGACGAATTTCCTGCCAGTTTTCCCGACATCGCCGCCCCCAACCTGCTCGGCTCGATTCCGCACGGGATCGCGGTGATCGACCGGGATTTGAATATTGTTGTCATGAACGAGTTCCTTGAAGCACTGACCGGAGTGGTCCAGGCTGATGTCACAGGGGTTCCGGCACCCAGTAACACCAAAGAGGCGGCATGAAAATTCTTTTAACCGTGCATGACAAAAGTATTGCGCCACGATTCGACCAAGCCACCGAGGTCATCATCGCCGAGCATGACGGCCGTCGACTGGTGGGGGACCTGCGAACGATCATTCTGCCCCGCCGGGGCGCTGAGGATCTGTGTGATCTCATAATCAAAGAGGGGATCGATTGCGTGGTCTGCGGCGGCATTGAAGAAAACTATTATCGATTCTTTACCTGGAAAAAAATCACGGTTTTTGACGGCATCATCGGTTCGCATAGCGAAGCGTTGCAGATGGCGATCTCAGGCACCCTGAGGCCTGGAAAGATTCTGCCCTCAGCTATCGAGGGCTGCTGATGGCGGCTGCCGACATGGACCAGTCGCCACGGGGTGAGAGTTGTTGATGGTGGTCGGGGTTGGCCAGACAGCTTGAGGTGAATACAAACAACGCTCCGATTGTCATGTAGTTGGGAGTTGGGGTAACCCCGAGCATTCGTGGTCAGTAGTCGGCATGCAGGATGACGGCGAAGCAGTTGAACATCGCCCGGACCGGATCCCCGACCTTGAGCCCCAACGCCTTGCCGCTGCTGGTGGAAAGCGAAGAGCACAATTCCGTGCCGTCGCCGATACGCACCACATATTCCGAACTGACCTTCCCCGTATTGATCCGCACCACCTCTCCCTCGAACCGGTTCTCCGCGCTGCAAGGGGATTCCGTATCCCCGCGTTGGAGAATCACCCACGGCGCCTTGACCTCGGCTGTCACTAATCCGCCTATCTGCAAACCCAGGCGTTCAAGACTGGTATTGGTGATCATCGCGGTCAAGGGATACCCGGCAAGATTGACGAGGCAGACCAGGGATTGAATATCCCCGCGCTGGATCTCGACGATCTTGCCGAAAAAGGCGTTTCTGGCGCTGGTTTTTTGGGTGGATTCCCGTTCCATGAAGAGCCGGGTCACCCGCTGAAGCTCTTCCTCGGAAAAGGAAACATAGGCTGTGGTTAAATTGGGGGTCGAATGCCCCAGCAGCTTCTGTACCGCCGGCAACGGCATGTTGCTTTGCATCAGCTCCACGGCCCTGGCTCTCCGGATCATTTCGGGGCCGCCCAGACGTTTGGCAAAACCGCAGGCCTCGGCGCGTTCATAGAATTTCCGGCGGACAAAGGCAGGATCAACGGCAAACAGGTTGGTGAGGGAATTCTTGAACTGGGGGTCAGCCAGCGCCTCCCGGATTTCCTGGTTGAGGCGTTCGGCAATGGTGATTTCCCGCGCACATTCCTGTTCTCCGGGCTCAAGGCCGCGGATGCAGACCATCCGGCGTTCGGCATCGATATCAATGAAAGGGTCAAGGGCGAGGATCTCGTTGAGCTTGGCTCCGGTATAGCGGATGAGGAGAAAAACCAGCAGAATCCGGCGGCGGGAAAGCCTGACATCCGAGCGTGGGGAGTCCTCAACCCATTGCCGGAAGGATTGCTCCAGCTGGTTGAGCTGAATCGTATCCAGGCAGGATCCCTCACCTGGGCTGGAGACAATGCCTCCGAGGCCGAAACCGGTTCCCGGCTGCGGAACGGTTTGTTTTTTCTCTGAATTTTTTGAATTCATCAGCAATCTACACCGGAACGGCTTCAACGATGCTCAGGGGTTGTCCCGGCGTGGGCACGACTCGAACCAACCGGAACCCTGTCCGCTCGAAAAGAGCCGTGTATTCCTCCACGGTCCGCTCTTGACTGCCAAAGAGAAGCAGCATCTCCAGGTCCTGGTATTTGGCGTAGTGCGGTTCCCCGGGTGCGGGGACAACCGCCTCCACGACCAGCAACCGCGCATCAAAGGTCATTGCCCGGCGGCAATTGTTGAGAATGGTCAAGCAGCGGTCATCGTCCCAGTCGTGGAGGATGTATTTCAGAATATAGGCGTCGTTTCCACGGGGAATCGACTGGAGGAAATCACCCTCTATTATCTCGCAGCGATGCATGAGTCCATTATTCGCCAAATGGCTTCGCGCCCCCTCAACGACCTGGGGCTGGTCAAACAAAACCCCGTGAAGCTGGGGATGGCTTTTAAGAATGGTGGCGAGCAATGCGCCGTGTCCCCCGCCCACATCCACCACGGTACGGAAACAGGAGAAGTCGAAGGCGCTCACCACTGCTTGCGCTTCGCCGTGGGAGAAGCCGGTCATCGCCTCGTCGAAGTTCAGGGCGGCCTCCGGATGCTGGCGGAGATATTCAAAGAAGGCCATGCCGTGGACCTTGTCCCAGGCGGGCTTGCCGGTCTGAATGCTATGTAAGAGCTCCTGCCAGGCTTGCAGGTAAAAGGCTTCCCCGCTGAAGATGATCCAGGCCCGCATCGACCCGGGCACATCGTTGCGCAGCATCCGTCCCAAGGGGGTCAGCATAAAGCGGTGATCCCGGGATTCGGAGACAATGCCCGCGCTGCTCAGGGTGCGCAGGAGCCGGTAGAGCGCTCTCGGGTGGGTGTTGGTTGCCCGGGCAATCGTTTCGCTATCGAGCGGTTCGTCCTCAAAAAGATCAGGGATGCCGAGTTTGGTCGCAACGTAGACGGCGCGATAGACGATGAGCGCGGTATAGCTCATCTCCAGAATTTGCGCACTCAGAGCAGTCTGCGGCTGACTGAAGGCAGTTTCATCCGACATGGGAGTTCCAGTTTTGAATTAGATTGACATGGAGCCAGGACTGTAGGTGACAACCCGTTCATTCGTATCATTTCAATTCGCAGGTTGCGGTGGAGCGCTAAAAGACTAACCACCTACAGTCTATCCTCCTGAATAGTTAATACTTCTTTCAAGAGCCGGATATGGGCAGGTCCGATGCCGCAGCAACCGCCAATGATTTCGGCACCCATACTGACCCAGTTTCTTGCTTCCGAAGCGTAGGCTTCCGGCGATATTATGTCGGAGAATTGCCAGTTGGGCATGATAAAAAGACCGGAATGCGCATAGACGCCAAGTTTGCCCTGGTAGCGCGACCTCAGAACGGCCAAGGCTTCAGCCGCCTCCCTGGTTTCGGTATGCATTATCAAAGCAGCATCACCGCCGATCCGGATGATGGTATCGATTCCTTCTGCAAGTGAATGCCTCTGGCCCCACAGCATGATTTCGCCGTCCAGATTTTTCCTGCAGCTGAATCCGAGCCAGACAGGAAGACCCGTGGTTAACGCCGCCTCGACGGCCATGGATCCCTGGTCGACATCTTCTATCATTTCAATGATAAGAAGATCAGCGCCCGATCCTGCAAGGATCTCCGCCTGTTCTTTATACCAGGAAAGGGCGGTGGACGAGGGAGGGAAACACTTTTGTTCACCGGAACAGAAGGTGGTCGGCGCGATCGATCCCGCAATTGCCACGGGATTCCGCCCTATGTTTTCGCGAGCCTTGACCGCCAGCTTGACGGAATCGGCGTTAGCACGATGAAAATGCTGAGCAAGCTCTGCCCTGATGAGCATGTGTTTCGCAAGAGAGAAGGAATTGCAGGTGATGATATCGGCCCCGGCGCGGATATAGTCCTCATGCACGGCCTGCACGGTCTCCGGCGAGGTCAGAACCGCTTCCGCGCTCCAGGCCGAACTGTTCATCGCCACCCCGCGTTTTTCCAGTTCGGTTCCGGTCGCACCATCCAAGATAATTATCTGATTGTGCGAAATTTTTTTGTCGATGAAATCAAGATTGTTCATATTCTCAACACGCTGATAAGGGAATACGCATGACTGTCCTTTTTTCGAGCAGTTGTGGGGCGCGCACCGCCCGGTATCAGCGGCGTTTATTGGGTTTATCCAGGTAGTCGACTCCCTCTTCGTATAACTCCTTCAGCTTCGCTTCAATTTTTTCGCACAGGGTTTTCAGCACCTTGAGGCGCGCAAAGTTCTTGTCATTGGCTTCCACCAGCGTCCACGGGGCGAGCATGGTGCTGGTTCGGTCCACCATGTCGCACACCGCCTGTTCGTATTGCTCCCATTTTTCACGGTTGCGCCAGTCCTCCTCGGTAATCTTGAAAGTCTTGAACCCGGTTTTCTGGCGCTCTTCGAATCTGCGCAGTTGCTCGTCCTTGGTGATGGCCAGCCAGAATTTAACGACCAGCAGATTGTGTCTGACCATCTGCGCCTCGAAATCGTTGATTTCGCTATACGCCCTCATCCAGTCAGCCTCTGCGCAGTATCCCTCGACGCGTTCCACCAGCACCCTGCCGTACCAGGAACGGTCAAAAATAGTCACCCGCCCCTTCCGCGGAAGATGCCTCCAGAATCGCCACAGATAGGGTTGAGCGAGTTCTTCCTCGGTGGGGGCGGCAATGGGGATGACCTGGTAATAGCGAGCATCCAGTGCATGGGTAATGCGACGAATGCTGCCGCCCTTGCCGGCAGCGTCGTTGCCTTCGAATACCGCTATCACCGACATGTACTTGAACTTGGGGTCGCGCGTCAGCAAATTCAGCTTGCCCTGGTATTTTTCCAGTTTGATCTTGAATTTGTCTTTATCGAGAGTCTGCTCCATGTCCAGGGTTTTCAAAAGGTGCAGATTGTCGAGGGGAGGTATCAGCGGAGGCGCCAGGACCCGGGGCGGCGGCACCTTTTCCTGTTCAAGTCGATCCTGGATCGCCTTGAGAACCACCTTGCCCACGGTCAGGTTGCGGTAATTCGCGTCCTCGCCTTCGACGATCAGCCAGGGGGCTTCGGCCGTGCTGGTGTGGCGGATGACATTTTCATGAATTTCCTGGAACTTGTCATAGGCCTTGAAGTGTTTCCAGTCACGGTCGGTGACTTTCCAGCGGGTCAGGGGGTTCTTTTCCAAGGCCTTGAGGCGTTTCTCCTGTTTCTCCTTGGAGAGATGCAACCAGAACTTAATCAGCAAGGCGCCTTCGTCCACCAGCATTTTCTCGAGCCGTTTGGCGCGCTCCATGCTTTGTTCGAGATCGGCCTCCTTGGTGACGCCGTTTACCCGGTTCAGAATCGGCCAGGTGTACCAGGAGCCCAGAAATACGCCGATTTTCCCTTTGGGCGGCAAGGCTCGCCAGAAGCGCCACATCATGGGGCGGTCGAGTTCCTCGTCGGAAGGGTCGCCCATGCCATGGGTTTGGATGTGGCGGGGATCCATCCATTCATTGAGCAGGTTGACGGTTGCGCCGCGTCCCGCGCCATCCAGTCCGCCGATCAGGATAATCACCGGAAACCGGGCCGATTTCGCCAGTTCCATCTGGGCATTGAGCAGGGCCTCGCGCAGGGGAGGCACTTCCTGGTCGTAAACCGATTTTTTGATTTTATGTCCCAATTCAGCAGATTCGAACATCGCATTCCTCTTTTTTTGATTGAGCATTCAATGCGTCGGACGCGGACTCAAGAATTCGCCTCATTTTTTCCCCAGCTCTTAGATTTCCGCGGAGCCTGACAGGTAAATCAAGCAGAGGACAGCCGGGTTTTATGATTGTACTCTCTTCAATTTTTCTTCTATAGTACCATTTCGGGCACTCAGGACATTTCGGAACCCACGCTCTATTTCTACAAAAAATACCACCGGATTCCAACCTTTCTCATGACCATCTTTCTCCTTGCCGGCCTTATCTTTCTTCTCGCCGGCCTTATTCAGGGTCTGACCGGCTTCGGCGGCGGGCTGGTGGCCATCCCTCTGCTGTGCCTGATCATGGATGTCAAAATTGCCGTCCCCCTTTCCATCCTCAGCGGCCTGGTCATCACGACGACCATGGCTTACGAATTGCGCAGCCTGCTTGAATGGCGCAAAATTCTGCCGCTGCTCATTGGTTCCATTCCCGGTGTCTTTGTCGGAACCGTACTGCTTAAACAGGCTGATCCCGTAGTGATCAACCGCATCCTGGGGCTGCTCCTCATCGGCATCAGCGGTCTCAATCTGACCATGAAACCCAAACCCATTAATCCGCCGGTTTTATGGGGCTATGTCGCTGGATTTTTCTCCGGAACCATCACCGCTTCCGTCGGCGCGGGCGGACCGCCGGCTATTATCTACACCACCTTGAATGACTGGAAAAAAGATGAAATCAAGGCCACTCTCACCGGATTCTTTGTGCTCAATGGATATGTTACCGCGATTGTGCATGCCTTTGGCGGTGTGATCACCCGAAGCGTTCTGGATTATTTCGTATTCACCCTGGTGTTTGTTATGCTGGGGACCTTTGCAGGCTCCAGGATCAGCGGTCGGATAAACCGCCGGACCTACTTGCGGATTGTCTATCTGCTGCTGATGGTGCTGGGAATAGTGATGATGGTGAAACATTCTCCCCTCGGTTGACCATGAAGTCACGGTTTACAGCTTGAATCGCGTCACACAATATCGAAACGGGAAAAACCACTGTATTTTGGTTTGAGCAGCGGGAATTTCCGCCTCATCCAGCAGACGGCGCCAATCGGCAGCGGTAAAGGATCGGGCGACGGAGAGCGGTCCATCATGGCATACCGATGGATTGAGGCGCAGCAAACGGGCCAGATATTTCGCGCAGATGTAGGGCACGGGGTGGCGGTGCAAATCGTTTATAAACCAGCCGTGCCGTGCATGCGCATCCATCCAGCGAAGAAGACGCACGTTCTCCCTATCCGTTAAATGGTGGGTGAAAAGTGAGCAAATAATGAAATCAAAAGAGGTTGCAGGGGCAAGGTCAAAGACGTCCGCGGTTGCAAAACGGAGAGAAGCGCCTGAAGGCAGGGCCTCTTCCGCGGCCTTCCTGGCCCAGGGGTTGCTGTCAACCCCCATAAGATCCAACTCAACGCCGTATCTCTGCGCCCATTTCCCCACTTGACGCAACATATCGCCCCCTCCGCTGCCAATATCCAGGATTGAAAAACCGCGGTGTTCAGCAATCACAGCCGCCGCTTGTTGCAACCAATGGAGGGTGGGTCGGTAGGCCAGGCTCCATCGGTTGACTCGCTCCAGCTCCTGAAGATAGGCCCGAAATTCCTCAAAGCTGTAGGGATGGGTATCCATGAGTTCGAGAGCGGTGCTGCGTTGCGCCAACCCGCCTTTGTTCATCCGTCGACCCCGGCAAGTTGAAAAAGCATGCTTTCGATGGTCACCCCGGGCCCGAATGCCATGGCGCAGCCAAGGCCGGATGGACCGCACTGCTCCATCATATCCTGTAAAACGAACATGATTGTCGCAGACGACATGTTGCCGAACATGCGCAGGATTTTGCGCGATGAGTCCAGCATGGTTTCCGACAATCCCAGGGTCTTCTGCACGGAATCAAGAATAACCCGTCCGCCCGGATGCACGGCCCAGTGTCTGATATCCTCACTTCGCCCTCCCTCAAGCATGGCGCCAAGATACGACGGAAGCTCCTTGGTTATGCTTGCGGGAATTTTTCCCGACAATACCATCTCAAAGCCCGCGCCCCCGACGCGCCAGGTAATCTGATCGCTGCTTTCCGGCAGGATGGTTGCGTGGAAGCTCTGCAGCTCAATGCCCGAGGGTTCAGCGGAAACAAGGCTCGCCGCGCAGCCGTCCGCAAAAACAAGAAACGAAAGCAGCTGCTCCAGATCCTGCGTTTCCTGCAAGTGCAAGGTGCACAGCTCCACATTGAGAATCAGGACCTTTGCCCGTGCTTCCGAGCGGACGATATGACGTGCCAGTTTCAGGGCATTAAAGGCGGCATTGCATCCCATGAATCCCACGATGGTCCGTTCAACGGATGCGTTCAGGCCATAATGTTCCACGATCTGCAGATCAAGGCTGGGCGCATAAAAGCCGGTGCATGTCGTCAGGATGAGATGGGTGATGCTGCCCGTGACGGCGGGGAGCCCCAGGAGGTCCAGCGCCCTTTGCGCCAAACCGAAGGCATGGCGTTCATAATATTGCATGCGGGTCTTTGTGTCCGGAAAAGAGCCGAAAGTATAAAAACCTTCATTATCAATATGATGGGCATCGGAGCTCGGAGTAAGAAAGGAGTATCTGTGTTCGATTTGGGCCCGGGCCGCCATTCTCTTGAACAGGGCGCGCGTTCGCTCGCTGTTTAACATTGAGGGTGCGATGTCGACAAACCTGTGATGAACATCGTTTTCCGGCACAGCGGTTGCTATGCGGTTGAGATAGGCTGTTGCCATGATTGAGGGGGCCTCGGGTTATTTTGCGGTTTTGCGGTTTCTGGACATTGTGTTATGTTGTTACAGGATATTCCAACATGGAAAGCCTGTCACCTGAATAGGAGCGAAAGATGCCATGACCGGAACGGAGCTAGCGAAACGGTTTTTTGCCGGCAACAGCAGCACCTATGATCCCATTGCCAATTTCTGCACACTGGGTCTTGATACCCTGTGGAAAAGGCAGATCCTCGAGAGAATTCCCGAAGGCGCAAAGCAGATCATCGATCAAGCTTGCGGAACGGGCATCCTGACGCTCCAAATTGCCCGGCGGTTTCCCCGCTGTCGGGTGATCGGCGTTGATCTTCACGACGAATACCTCAACATTGCGAGACAAAAGGCTGGTGATCTCCGCTTGAACAATGTTGATTTTTTTTGTGGCTATGCGGAGGATTTCATTTTTGAGGAAGGGAGTATTGATTGCATAACTTCTTCGTACCTGGCCAAATATGCCGATCTTGACCGCCTGGTATCCAACGCAAAAACAATGCTTCGGAAAGACGGGGCGCTCATTCTCCATGAATTGACGTATCCGGTCAATCCGGTTTTCCTTGGTCTGTGGAAGCTGCATTTCAGGTTTTTGCAAACTTACGGGGTGTGGAAATATCCCGAATGGGAGAGAGCCTTCCGTGAAATTCCGGCCCTCTTGAAAGAAACCAGATGGGTGGATGACCTGCTCAAAGCTTTGGACACACATCATTTTTCCGATATCAGCATGGCGCCGCTCATCTTTCAAACTTCCGCCATCGTCACAGCTAAAAACAGCAAATAAAAAACCGACTATTGAGGATTATCAAGCCCGTTCAAGGGATTAATACAGAAGGTCCGCGCCACCATCTGCCGGTTTTATCAATTTCGACACGCTTAATACTCTCCTGAAACTCGAGTCGGAGGTTCTCATCATGCGTAAGAGTTCGATGCTGAAAGCAGGCGCCCTGCTTCTGGCGGTATTGGCAGTGCTGGCAGCGGTTCTTGTGGTTGCAATTAAATCCGTTGACCTCAACCGGATCAAGGAACTGCTGACCTCTCAGGTGCAGACGGCCACGGGCCGTATCCTGACGATCGCCGGACCGCTGGAAATGCGCCTGGGCCTGGTTCCACGCCTGGTCGCGGACGGTGTATCGCTGTCCAACCCTCCCGGTTCCACGCGTCCCGAGATGATGACGATCAAACACTTTGAACTGGAAATCTCCCTCCTGCCCCTGCTCAAACGTGAAATCCTCATCAACCGCCTGGTCGTCTCGGCCCCCGATATCCTGATCGAGACTGACGCCAAGGGACCCGGCAACCTTGATTTCAGCCACGTTGCCGAAAAAGCCGCGCCGAAACCCGCTCCCACAGACGACAGTTCCACCTATCGGTTTCATCTGGAGCAGGTGACCATCGAAAACGGCATGCTGGCCCTGTATGATCGCGGCACGGGGCAAACCGATTCCATAGAGCTCCACAAACTGACCATCCAGCCGGACAGCAGCTCCGGCGAACTGCTGGCGGTGCGGCTGGAGGCCAAGGCGTTGGGGCGCACGGTTGAGGCCAATGGAACCGTCGGCCGGCTCGTCGCCGCCATTGAGGGCAAGCCCTGGCCGGTACATCTGCAGTCCGGCATTGAGGGTCTGACCATAAATATTGAAGGAGCAATCGCGGATTTGTTTGCCTTCCGCGGCCTCAATCTGCGGCTGGCCGTTCAGGGCGCTGAGTTGTCTCAAATGGTGAAGCTGGCCGGGTTAACGAAGTCCGAGATTCCCCAATCCTTAGGTCCGTTCAAGGTATCGACCCTTCTCAGTGATCCCGGCGGCGCCTTGGATCTCGTCGATGTGAACGCGGAGATCGGCAAGCGAGACAGTCTGCTGCTCAACGCCAGGGGTACGGTCCTGGATCTGCTGGGGGCGCGGGAGGTCAATCTGGCGCTTGCCGTGGAAAGCGAAAACCCGGCTGGCCTGTTGTCGGTACCGGCCGGCAGCGAAAGGCCGACTTTAGGCCCCTTACAGCTCGCGGGCCAGCTTCAAGGCAAGGGCAAAACCTGGAAACTGTCCGACTTCAATGCCCGTCTGGCCCAGAGCGACCTCAGCGGCCAACTGGTCGTGGAGATTGCCGAGCGTCCACATCTTTCCGGAAAAGTGACTTCCAATATCCTGAATCTGAATGATTTTACCAAGGCAACCGCACCGGACGTCCACTCCGCAGCTCAACGTAACAAATCCGCTGGCCGCCATGGCCGCATTTTCCCCAATGAACCCCTGCCCGTCCAGACCTTGCGAGCGCTGGATATTGACCTGACTCTGCAGGCGGGTAAACTGATCACGGGCGACTTACTTTTTTCCGACATTGCGGCGGAACTGCATTTGGATGACGGGCGACTCTCGCTCAAGCCGTTCCATACCGGTCTGGCCGGTGGCGATGTTGACGGTGAGGCGAGCCTGGATGCAACCGGCAAGGTTCCCGCTGCGGCCCTTAACCTGGCCGCCCGTCAGGTGGAATTAGGCAAACTGACCGATCGCAAAACTATCAGTGGCGGCAAAAGCGACTTAAAGGTCAACCTGAAGGGACGGGGGGAATCCGTGCGTGCCCTGATGGCCACAATCAACGGGGAAACAACACTGAGCGTGGGTGAGGGAAAAATACAGAACAAGGCGATGAACTGGGCGGTCGGCGACCTTTTTTCCCAGGTGATGAGCGCTTTAAATCCGTTAGCAAAAAGCGAGGACACCACATCCATGTCCTGCGCTGCGGTCCGCTTCACCATTCATGAGGGTATCGCCACCGCCGACAAGGGAATTGCGATGCGCACCGATAAAATCGACGTGGTCGGATCCGGCACCGTGGATTTGCGTTCTGAAACCCTGGACCTGGGCATCCATCCCCGTGCGCGCCAAGGCGTGGGACTCTCGCTGGCCGGCATGACGCGATTGCGCGGCACTTTTTCCGATCCCAGCATCGGTATCGACAGCGAAGGGACTTTGCGTTCAGCCGCCTCGATGGGCGCGGCAGCCGCAACCGGCGGGCTGTCGTTGCTGGGCGAGCTGATGGTCGACAAAGTCAGCGCCGACTCCGACCCCTGCCGCACCGCTCTGGGCCAAGCACCTGCACAGCAGAAGGGGCGGACGCAAAAGACCAAAGGCGGCGGCCTCCTCCAGGGTATGTTCGGACCTTGAGCCCCTTAATATGTTGGATGCCGCAAGAAGCAGCGGGAATGACCACTTAAGTTTTTCTAATAATATCGTTGCGATGTGAATGAAAGAAATTTATAAGGGAAGTATTCGTAAAGTCTGAATAAATAATTATAATTAATAACAATCAAGGGATCATTTATACAGAATTCGATCAGCCCTCAAAAATGCTTCAGACGGTTTGAGATTCATCAGAAAAACGCAAAGATGAACAGAAGGCTCTATCAAACCTTTGCCGCAATCGTAGCAGCAATGCTGTATCTGCTCAATGTATTGCCGGCTCAAGCCGAGAGGGAAAATACTGCGCCGGCTCAATCAAGCGTCACCGAACCCGAACCGCTGCCAGCCCAAACCAAGCCGTTTATCCGGAACAAAAACAGGCGGCAGTTACAGAAAAAACAAAAACAGCGGAACAGTGCGTTTGTGACCCTGAGTCGGAGTATCCTTGATGGCCAGGCAACGGAATGGACCCCGGATCATGTCTTCTTCGCTCACGATGTTAATGGCTATGATCGTTTTATCAGCGAAGTCTATGGCACCCGGGATGCAATCGTCAGCCAGGCCTTGTTCCCGGACGGCGGGAATCCAAACTTTGTTTTCAGCCGATCCGCCCCCCCTGTACTCCGGAATCCCCTGTCAACGGCGATCGGCGATATTTCCGACCTCGACGGGGTAATCGGTTCCGGAAACGACCTGCTCGTGATTGACTCCGATCCCAGCAATCAACAGCGGACCTTGTCCAACGGCACCGGCAAGGGCGCCGGTTCTCCTTTTGCCTACAGTTACAAAGCTGACAGCATGTCGCTCAATGCCGGCATTTCCTGGATTCGCGATATCGCCGACTCCAACGGTATTTCCAAAGCCTTCGAACAGGCCGGGTTTGAAAATTCCTCCGACCAAGTGTCCGGTCTTAACCTGAATCTTGGCGCCAGCTTCCGTGCTTTTACCCTGACCGGTGGATATATCCGTGCCTTGGATAAATTTACCCCCGCACCGCTTTTCCTTGATGAAGGCGAAACCGAACCCAGTGCCTGGAACGGCGAATTCGCCTACACCACGGAGCTGCTGCACAAAGAAACGGTCTTGGCCGTTGGGTATCTTAAATCTTCGGAATCGTTAAAATTATATCTTCCGGAACAGCGCTATATCACCAAGGCTTCCATGACCCTTTTTGACAGCACGATCTTAAGTCTCGAATATTTTCTTGATAAGGATTTCGCAACGGAGACCGGAAGCACCGATGAGGACGGCTATGGCATTACCACCAAAATCGGCTTCGGGTTTTAACTGGATTGACGAGAAGCGGAAATAGTCTTTATTCGGGAGGAATCTGCTGGTGACAGGTGTTCGGCGATGCGACCGCTGTTGCGGAGGACCAGCTAACTCGACCTTGCCCCTTTCCGGCCGAGAAACGCAATCCGCCTGACTTGAAACCGGTACGTTTCGTCCCGGTTCCAGGCCACGCGGCCTTTCATTGCTCCGTTTTCACCGCCCAGCAATAATCCGCTGTTCCTTCGGCGATCTTCCGAGATAACCGCTCCTGAAGAGCGGCTGATTCCGCGGGATTAATTCTGTTGTCGTCGGTGCAGACCAACACCTCCAAAGGGCGAGGGCCACCCGCTTCCTGTTCGATTATGGCGATATCGGCATAGATTTCCACGCCGGGATATTCGCCATCAAGATATTCGGTAATGATATCCCCTTTTAATTCCGCCAGATTTTCAGCACTTTTGCTTGCGTCATACCCGCTTTCACTGAACAGCTTGCCGGTCACGATCATATCAGAAACAACAATTTTGGTGATAGCCACTTGCCTCTCCTTATTGAAACGTTATCTTTTGCAGATTGAAAGCTTGTTCTATACCACAGGGGGGGCGAGCGGCCAAGGAAGAAGGGATGCGCAAAAAGGATCTGCTGTCAATGCTCCTTTTTGATATCTCCTGTCACCTTCGGAACAGCGAATCTCGGGGCAAGAGAAAGATTTCTCGTCGCTGCGCTCATCGAAACGACAGAAATCGACTTGTTACGAACCGTTGTCATTTACCCGAAAGCGATACCCTATTAAAGAAAACTGTTGTTTAACAGATATGATAGAATCATATTAATGATTTGATATTATACGAAAATAAATTAAAATATCAGCTCCCTGCTGATTTGAATATTCTTGTTTTTTTACGGCACGAAATTAGTTATACTAATTTAATTCATTTGACTCCGCAATGGAGCCATTTTTTTCGGAAAGCCGAGGTGAACAGCATAAGCCACCGGAAGAAGGTTTTTTTTGGGGAAAGACCTAACGACCTCCTCTCCTTTATCTCCTTTCGAATTGGTTTATGTTGTTCAACTTGGCCCTCCGTTCCTTTGAAAAGGTACGGGCTGTCTTTTTTCCGCAGGCAGGATGAGAAAAGCAGCTTAAATGCTTAAGTCCAACTGTTGCGGTTTAAGGAAAACAAGACAAGGTTGGCGAGTAAAGCACAAATCGCAATGATTGTGCGGTGTTCCTTCCGGATTACGGGCAGAGGAAGGCGATTGCCCATAACGGAGATGGACGGTCGTAAAAAACATTTTGACCGCCTCTTGCCGCAAGTGATCCTTCAAGCTTATTTCCCGTTGTTTTATCCCGGAAATGTTTTCGATCGATTTTCATGACAGGCCATCTGTTGCTCCGGCTTTACTCCGGTCCAGAACAGCGCGTACTTTTTCCGCCAGGCTGCGCACCGTGATCGGTTTAAGCACGAAATCACTGACCCCCTGGGCCGCAACCTGTTCTTCGGTCAACCCTTCGCTGTGACCGGTGCAGAGGATCACCGGGACTCGTGACTGTTGCTGTCGTAAGTTCCTGATCAGATCGAGGCCGGTGACCTTGGGCATGGTCATATCGGTCACCAGCAGGTCGACCTCGGCATGATGCTCGCCGAGATATCTGAGGGCCTTGGCGCTGTCGGAGAAATCGGTGATCCGGTACCCTAATCCGATCAGGATCTCTTTGCCGATCTCCACCAGGAAAGGATCGTCGTCCACATAGACGATGTGTTCCGATCCGCTTGGCATGATCTCCTGCTCGATCCGGGCAGGTTCCAGGGAATGGTTGATTCGCGGCAGATAAATATCGAATTGTGTCCCTTGTCCGACCACGGAATCAACAGTGACCAGCCCCTTCATGCTGCTGACAATACCATGGACCAGGGAAAGCCCCAGGCCGGTCCCCTCCCCCTTTTTCTTGGTGGTGAAAAAAGGATCAAAGATCCGATCCTGCAGGCGCTCGGGGATCCCCTCGCCGGTATCGCTTACCCGCAGCCGCACATAGGGTCCGGGCTCCAGTTGGCGGTAGATGTCGGTAAAGGTCTGATCCAGGATGATATCCTCCAGCTGGAGAGTCAGGGTGCCGCCCTTGCCCTTCATGGCATGGCCGGCATTGGTACACAGATTCATAATAATCTGGTGCATTTGTGCCTGATCGGCCATCACCGTGGCCTGGGAATTGAGGTGCTGCTCAATGGCGATGGTGGCGGGGAGGCTGGCCCGGATCAATTGAATCACCTCCTTGACCGCCTGCTGCACCAGAACCGGTTTCAGTTCCATGTCCGACTGGCGACTGAAGGCCAGGATCTGCTGAATAAGATCGCGGGCCCGTTCACCTCCGGAGAGGATGTTATTCAGGTATTGTTGAATCCTGGGAGTGGCGGAATCCGCCAGATCCCGCATAACGATTTCGGTATACCCCATGATACCGGCGAGAATGTTGTTGAAATCGTGAGCTATGCCTCCGGCAAGGGTGCCGATGGCCTCCAGTTTCTGGCTCTGGCGCATGTCCTTTTCCAGAACGACCCTTCTGGTATCATCAAAGACATACGCCCGATATTCCTTGGGTTTTCCCTGCTGATCAAACACTCCGATCGCATTGCCGACGCAATAGATGGGATTGCCGTTCATATGGCGGAATTTCCACTCATGCCTCTCCAATCGTTTCTCCTGCCGGATCCTTTCAAGAATCGCTTCTCTATCCGCCGAGGTGAAATAATGGTTGGTAATATTGCCCTGTTTAGCTTCCTCAACGGTCTGATATCCGAGCATTTTGGCAAAAGCCGGGTTGCAGTCGAGAATGCGACCATCCGGGGTACTGATGAAATTGCTGGTCAGATCTTCCTCAAAAAATTGGCGGTATTTTGCCTCGCTGTTCCTCAACTCCCTTTGCGTTTCTTTCAACACGCTGATATCGATGAAACTCTCAATTAAATAACGCTGACCATGCCTTTCCACGCTGGTCACGCTTTTCAACACAAATAATTGACTGCCGTCGGCGCGGAGCACAGCCCGCTCACTCAGTTCGATCTTCTCTCCGTGGTCGAGCACCGGGCAATTGTTAAATTCGCGAGGACAGATGAACTGATGGCACTGTTGACCGACAACCTCCTCGGTTTGCCTATTCAGCATGGCGGCGCCGGCTTTGTTGATGTCGACGATACGGCGATTCTCGGCATTGATCACCATGATCCCGCAGTTGATCGAGTCGAGCAGCTCCTTGAGATAGTCTTTGTTTTCTTCCTGCATGTTCTGGTATTGCTCCAGGCCGCCAAGCATGGAATTGATCCGTTCGGCCAGGTGGCCGATTTCATCTTTTCCCCGTACCGTCAACCGCAGGTCGCGACGCCCCGTGTCAGCGATACGGTCAACCTCGCTGGTCACCCTGATCAGCTTATGGAGAATAAAACGGTTGAGCAGGCCAAGCAGCACGACGATAAAAACACAGCCCACCACCCCCAAGGTGACAGCATACTGTTTCCACATGCCCATTCCCTGCTGAAAAACTTCGCGGTCCCGTGTGACTTCAACGGTGATCGCCGGCCTGCCCGATACATCGGCCAGCACGGCATAACCGGCAATGGTCCGGCCGGTGACAGCCTGGACATACACCCCCCGGGAAAGGAGATCTTTCCCCCGAATTTGATCGGCGGGTACCAGGGTTTCCATTTTCTGGTAGGGATGAACCCGCATTGCTAACGAGTTTTCAGCATTCATCCGTTTGATTTCAGTTTCGTCGAGACAATGCCCCATCAGCAGGGTACCGCGGACAGGTCCCTCGAAGGTACTGGTAACGATGGGTGCAGCGGCGACCAACAGGAGTTTCCCCGATGGAGTCACCAAAACCCCCGAGACATGGGCGTGGACATCCTGGGAAGAGTGGAGCATCAATTGAGCAGTACCGGAAATCGTCTCGAGCACCTCCGGATCCTGCTCAGCTTCCTTGCTTTCCCCAAGATCAAAGAATTTCTGTTGTACCAGTTGCCCCTGGGCATCATAAAACAGCATAAAACTGAGATGCAGGTTAACAAAGGTCGCATCCTGCATGTTCCCTTCAACATAGGAACGATTCCCGTCTTGTACAAACTGGTACGTCTCGTCCCAGGGGGCATAATCCTTGGTGCTTGATGCAACTTTTTGAAGAGCATTCTTCAACTCGTTGACAGCTTGCTGGACCTGGATTTTTGACTCTTTTTCCTCTAATGCGGCAAAGCGGCGGGAGACCAATGTGTGGGAGCTGATGGCGAGAGTGACGATGAGGACGGTCACAACCGCACAAACCACGCTGGCTGTCTTGGTTAAAATGTTGAGATTCTTGAATTGCATGCAGAAAGATAAACGGATTCCGATTTGTTTAATTGCACAACAAAGAAAGGCGAAAAATATCCGGCCTGATCCCCTTCAAGAAAGTATATAGGGCTCTCCCAAAAAAGAAAAGACAGGAATCTTGCTGTAAATCGTTTCCATCTCACTTTCCTTCTCTTGGAGGTGGTTTGGAACGCAGTGCCGGACGGACGGCGACCACGTTGAAGGATAGGTCTTTGGCGCCGGGGATGGGATTGGCCCGAAGGAACGGTTGATTCAATAACCGTTTGATTTAATACAAAATAGAGTCGAGAACCGACGGCTTGGGGGGCAGGATCTGTTCGGAGGCCTCGTTCGAGGCATTTTTGAATTGCAGGCCGAGCATCCGCAGGCTGTTTTCATCGAGATAGAGCTTGTCCTCATAGACGGCCCGGATGGCCTGATCCACCGGGTTGACCAGTCGTATCGAAAGATACATCACCCGGTTGGCCATGGCATAGGTGCCGACCACAATCGCCTGGGCGCGCTGCTTGCTGGCCAGTTCCTGGAGATTGCGAGTCAGCATGAATTCCCCTTTGTTCACCTCAACCCGCATTTCCTTGCGGAGCTTGATTTCCTTAACCGCGTACCCGCGGGACACGAAGCCGGCGGCGATATTGTTTTGAAAGCTGCGGCCGAAACTGGAGGAATCGTCGAGATTATCATTGTTGACCAGGGTGGTGACCAGTATCGGCTGATTGGCTTGATTGGGGTAAAGCGGGGGCATGACCTGGCTGATCAACGTTTCGGCAACCTTATCCCCCAGTTTCACCAGATTGATCTCACCGCCCAGAACCGGTTCCAGCCTGGTGCCGTTGAGATCGCTGCATCCGGAAACCGCGAGCAGGAAGAGAAAAACAGCGGCAATACAAACAAAACGAATCACTGGCTTCATAAGGGGGATGTTTTTGATTTTGTGGGAGGACGGGCGCCGTCGCGATCGGTCAATTCAATCTCGGATGCCGGGGAGGGTTGCTGATACTTCCAATAATCCTCGTTATCGATGGGGAAGGTGTCCGTGAATCGCATCACAAATTTGCCATTGTCGATGATCGAGGTGGTGAGCATCACTTCGTAATGACCGCTATACGGCAGCTGCACTTTATAATCGACGAGCAGGCCGGCGCCTTCCGGGGTCTTGAGGATGCTGACGCCGAAACTGGCCAGCTGGGTGGCGAGCAGATCAGGGAAGACTTCGTCAAAAGGGGAGAGTTCCCCGGGACGACAGGAATTGGAGGTGTCGCAACTGCGGCGGACAGCGACCGAAGAAATGAGATAATTCTGCCGGATCAGCTCGTTGTTGATCCGGTTGGCGAGGTTGTTGGCCAGGACATTCCACTGCTCGGCGGTCCCGATTTTCGGCTGACCGAGAGAAGGGAGCCGGGACATTGAGGAACAGCCCGCGGTCAGACCCAGGGCAACGGCCAGCAGAACCAGGAAAAAGCCGTTTCGCATCACGATCCCAAAGAGTGAGTGGTTGAAAGGTTGCAAGGGGAATACCTGCTTCTCGGACGAATCTCTTGAAAACTGTAGTCTTTTTATCGCAACTCCGCATGAAGGCAAAGTTTTATACCCAGGCTTTCATTGCAGCAGCGCATTGATCCGGGCCTCGATTTCCGCTCTCGGCACGGCCCCGACCAATTGGTCGACCATCTTGCCCTCCTTGAAAAACAGCAGGGTCGGCACGCCTCTGATCCGGAACCGGGCGGCGCTCATCTGCTGGCTGGTGGTGTCGAGCTTAAAGACCAGCAGGCGGCCCGCGTACAAACCGGCCAGGGTTTCAACAACAGGGGCAATCGTGTGACAAGGACCGCAGGTTGGTGAGTAGAAATCCACCAGCACCGGCAGGGGCGAGCGTTCGACCCGCTGCTGAAATCCGGCATCGGTCAGCGAGTTGACGATTCCGGAGATCGGGGCACCCGCAAGCGAGACACCGCACCGTCCGCACTTGGGCGAGAGATGCCGTTTGTCCGGTGGAATCCTGTTTTTGGCCCCGCAACCGGGGCAGATGATCAATGTATGCATTGCGAACCTCGCTGCGAAAAGAGAAGAAGGTATTCAGGGAGAAACGAGCGGCGGCCTGGATTGCAGAGCCCCTCTTCTTTCTGCTCCCCACCCGCCGATGCTGATACTATACGGTGGCTGCACCCGCTTTTCCATCACAATTCGCGACTTCATGGCCGGAGCCGAAAAAGCGCACTGGTTCTTTAATACCATTTTTTCTTTCTGAAATAGGTAAGGAGCGCCGCCGGAATCAGAAAAAAGAAGACCCAGAGGATCGGGTAGGACCATTTCCACCGCAACTCCGGCATGTAATCGAAATTCATCCCGTAAATCCCCACGAGGAAAGTCAGGGGGATGAAGATGGTGGCAAACACGGTCAGTACCTTCATCACCTCGTTCATCCGGTTGCTGACGCTGGAAAGATAGATATCGAGCATGCCGTTGATCAGATCGCGGTAGGAGTCCATGGTGTCGATCACCCGGAGGGTGTGATCAAAGACATCGCGGAAAAAGGGCTGGGTCTTTTCCTTGATCAGTTCCGTCTCGCTGCGCTGCATCTCCAGCAGCACCTCGCGTAGCGGCGTGATCGATTTGCGGATAAACACCAGCTCCCGTTTGAGCCGCTGGATGGTTGTGAAGGTCTGGGTGCGTGGTCGGGCCAGCAGTTTGATCTCGACCGCCTCGATGGCCTCTTCCAGGACATCGCAGAGGGCAAAGTAGTTATCCACCACCGCATCCATGAGCGCATAGGTCAGATAATCGGTCCCCATGCCGCGCATGCGGCCCTTGCCGTTGGTCAGTCGCTGCCTGAGGCTGTTGAAGAGTGGATCGGCTTGCTCCCGGAAGGTGAAAAGAAAGGAGCTGAACATGAGGATGCTGATCTGCTCGTGGTGCACCGCCAGGGTCGCGTCGATGGTCAGGGTTTTGAGCACCACAAAGAGATACTCCTCATATTCTTCAAATTTCGGCCGCTGATGAGTGTTGAGGATATCTTCAAGCACCAGGGAATGGATCCCGAAATGATGACCGATGGCCTCGATCATTTCGACCATGTCAAGCCCCTCGCAGTGCACCCAGGTGGTGCCGCCGGTTTCCCGGAACCGGAGGATATCGTTAATGGACTCGACCGGATGCTCTTCGCAATGGCCGGACATGTAATTGATCAGGGTGATGCGGCTGGCGAGCGCAGGTCCGTGACCGACATGGACCAGGGTGCCCGGCGGCAGCCCCGCTTTTTCGGAGGGATAATTGAGCGATTCAGCCATGGCATTTTCCTCGGACCGGATGAGGTTTCCGCTGCCGGTCAGTTTGACCTTTCCGGCGGCGGGCAGAAACGGATGGTGATTTCCCTGGTTCCCTGCTGCAAGGACGGCTGCAGGGGCGCGAGAAGGGCCTGCACCGCGGCGACCAGCTGATCGGGAATCGATTCCGGAAGAGCAAAGGATTTCCCGTTGACGGTCAGCATCACTTGGGCCGCAATTTGGGGGCAACGCAGGAATCGGGCTTCGATAAAATCGGCAATCTCCCGGCTCTGGTCAAGACCGAAAACCATGCCGCCCGCCGTCGCCTGGTCGGTGGCCACGGCAATCACCCCCTCCACCTGATCGCGCAGCCAGGGGGCGTCGTGATCCCTTTTGACCTCGATCTTCGCCACTTGGGCGGCATATTTAAAACCTTCGGCGATGACGATGTCCCTTTCCGCGAAATAGCGGTGGGCCAGGGACAGCAGGCTCATCGCCGGCGGTTTGTCGCGAATGATCAACTGGTCCGGGGCCAGCAGGGCAACGCCGTCGGCCCCGACCCGCCGGTAAATGGCGGTATCGGTGCCGGGTTGCTCGATCTCGATGCCCTGTTCCTTGGTCGATTTGATCACCGCCACGGTATAGCCTTTTTCCTTGAGCCGGGCCACCACCTGGCTGGCCAGCGTAGTTTTCCCGGAATTGTGCCAACCTATGAACGTCACCACTGGAGGCATGGATTTCTCCTTGAATTTGGGGAATCGGTACGAGCCCTGTTATGAGTACTCGTCGATGTCGGGCGCATCAATCAAAACAATCAAATGCATCGCGCGCGGGCCATGGGCGCCGTGCACCATGTGGGCTTCAATATCCGCGGTCTTCGAAGGGCCGGAGATAAACACCAGGGAATCAAGATCGTGCTCTTGCCGGATCAGGGCATAGACCTCGGTAAGGCTGGCCACCAGATGGGAAAGGGCCAGGACGGCGATATGGATGGAAGGCACTAGCGAGGTGGAACGGGGTTGCCCCGGCCGGGTCAGCTGGACAATGGTGGCTGATTCGGCAATGCCCCAGGCAGGTGCGGTGATCCCGACAGAGGCATTCAGGGTGTTGCAACGGACCTCCGGATCGGCGTGGCGGCTGAGGTGGAGGGTACAGCCTTGAGCGGTCAGCAGCGGCTCGAGGTCCAGGGCCTGCAAGAGCGGATGGTCGTGCATGATGATCTCGCGGCGGGTGCCGAACTCGGGCTCACTGTCCCCGGCAAGGGCTGCGATGCATTCCGCTGCCCCGGCAAGACTGGTGCAGGCATGGACCGTGAGATTGAGAGCGCCGGCATTGGCGATCAGTTGCCGCAGCAGAACCAGTTGTTCCTCTCGGCTGCGGTCGGCAAGCATCTGCAGGATGACCGTATCGTCGGGAAAGGAGCTCACTGCCTCCCCTGCCCTCTGCGGTTCGTTTTCTTTTCCCAGGGCGGCGCGGATGCGGGCGAGGAAAGCGGTCTGATTATTCTCCATGGTGCGGTTCCTCGACAATTTCTTTTTCCCTATCCGCGCAGTTCTTGCCGTGGGTCTGCCGCCAGCGCTCCCGGAAGGAAGTCGCGGCCAGCGGCGGCAGATCACGGCCTCTAGTCCAGCCGCCGCCCAAGCCGGGAAGACGGCCGATCATCCCCTTTGATCCGATGAAGGGGCGCTGCAGGGCCCGGAAAATTTTGAGAACGGCCACATAGGCAACACTGCTGGCCATGATCCGCTGCCAGAGCTTGAAACCAAGGGCTTCGAGCCGGTTGTGCGGCCGCACCTGCCAACCCGGATCGCCGTACGCCAATTTATGGCGGAGAGCGGCGAGCATCCGGGGCAGGTCGATCTCCACCGGACAGATATCGCGGCAGGCCCCGCACAGGGTTTCGCCCTTGCAGAGATCGGCATGCCGGTTGATTCCGACCAGCAGCGGCGTGACCACCGCGCCGATCGGGCCGCTGTAGGGCGAGCCGTAGGCATGGCCGCCGATGCGGCCGTAGACCGGGCAGATGTTAAGACAGGCCCCGCAGCGGATGCAGGCCAGGACCTCGCGGAATTCAGGGTCGGCCAGGATGCGGGAGCGGCCGTTGTCGACGATCACCAGATGAAATTCCTCGGGGCCGTCGGGATCGCCGGCCCGGCTCGGACCGCCGACAAAACTGACATAGGTGGAGAGTTTCTGCAGGGCGGCCCCTTGGGTGAGGAGCTGCAGCAGGTCGCGCTGATCGTCCAGGGTGGCTGCGATCCGCTCCATGCCCATCAGGGCCACATGCAGCTTCGGCAGGGTGGTGGCCATGCGGATATTGCCCTCATTGGAGACCAGGGTGATCTGGCCGGTCTCGGCACAGGCGAGGTTGCAGCCGGTCAGGCCCATGTCGGCGGTCAGTAGTTTCTCGCGCAGGGCCTTGCGGGCCGCCC
>Ga0074197_1000679_pt1 | contig 37995 bp, 35 predicted proteins | sample EPASupsiteSAE305_FD_64526 | JGI IMG/M metagenome (GOLD analysis project Ga0074197, IMG submission 64526) | Bioremediated contaminated groundwater microbial communities from EPA Superfund site, New Mexico - SAE3-05 reassembly with SPADES | ecosystem: Environmental > Aquatic > Deep subsurface >...
GCGGGCATAGCCACACTGTTCTCGCTGATAGCTGCCAAGGGCCGGGAGTGGTACTCGGAAAAATTCATCCCGGTAATCAGCCCGCTCACGCTGGTGGCGCTGCTGTTCACTATCATAGTGATGTTCTCCATAAAGGGGGAGAACATAGTGCAGGTGCCGCTGGACGTGGTGCGCATCGCCGTGCCCCTGCTGGTGTATTTCACCCTGATGTTCTTCGCCTCCTTCTGGATGAGCAAGAAAGCCGGCGCGTCCTACGGGGAATCGGCCACGCTCTCCTTCACGGCCGCCTCCAATAACTTCGAGCTGGCCATCGCCGTGGCCATCGCCACCTTCGGCATCAACCACGGAGCGGCCTTCGCGGCCGTCATAGGCCCGCTGGTGGAGGTGCCGGCCCTCATAGCCCTGGTGAACGTCTCCCTATGGCTCGGGCGGCGCTGGTATGCGCGTCCTGATGATGTATAATACTCCATGGTCGGCAGGGGGTGACGATAAATGGATAGAAAAATACTTGTTGCCGATGATGACGAGCAGATAATACAGGTCGTGTCACGGGTCTTGTCCGGTTATCGGCTTATAACCGCTAAGGACGGGGATTCTGCCCTGGCCCTCGCCGTTTCCGAACGGCCGGATATCCTCCTTCTGGACGTAGCCATGCCGGGACTGGACGGGCTGGGGGTCCTGCAGAAGCTTGCAGCTCTGCCCAAGCGGCCCCTGGTCATCATGATCACCGGGGATGAGACCATCGGAACCATTTCCACGGCGATGGAAATGGGCGTATTCTCCTATATAACAAAACCTTTCGAAGGGGAAGAGATCTTGTCGCAAGTGAAACTTGCCGCGGCTTTTTTGGACAAGGCGGAGTAAGGAACTATGGGCGGAAAGACAAAGGTACTGCTGGTGGACGACCTGGAAGACATCCTGGCCGCTCTGCGTAAACTTTTTTCGGTCTGTGAAATTATTGAAGCCAGGGACGGGGCTACGGCCCTAAAGCTGGCTGCTGCGGAGAAGCCGGACCTGGTGGTGCTGGACGTGCACCTGCCGGATATGAGCGGGGTGGACGTTATGGAGGTCCTTAACGCGATGGCACAGAAACCGGTGGTCATCATGCTTACAGGTGACGATACCGCGGAAACCACGGGCCGGGCGTTGGCGGCGGGCGCTTTCGCCTACGTTACAAAGCCCTTCGAACCGCGCGACCTGGTGGCGGTGGCCGTAAAGGCCCTGGAATTCGCGGAGAAGGAAAAGGCGAAGCGCGCCAAGTAGAACTGAAGTCCATAAAGCAGAACCCCGCGCCCTTTCGGACGCGGGGTTCTTTTATCCCCTTAACTGACCTTCGGTTAGAACTTGTAGCCGACGGTGATGGCGGGCAGGTGCGCGACGGAGTTGTACTTGCCGTTGAGCGAGTTAACAACACCGGCGGTGTCCGCGAGGCTGTCATCGATATTGCGCTCCAGGAACATCAGGTACATATAGGAGACATCGACGGTGAAGTTGTTCTTGTTCCAGCCGGCGCCGATGGCGAAGGCCACGCGGTCCGTGTCGGGCACGCGGGTCTCGAAGCGCTCTTCCTTGACGGGGTTCATGTCATAGAACGTGCCGCCGCGGAACTTCAGGGTCTCGGAGTATTTGTACTCGGTGCCCAGGCGGAAGGCCCAGACGCTCTGCCAGTTCTTTATGGAAGTGCTGACCGTGGAGCTGTCGGACTGCTTCTTTATTACGATCTGGCGATAGGTGGTCCAGTTGGTGTAGTCGGCTTCGGCGGAGAACAGCCACTTGTCGCTGTGCTTGTAAGCCGCGCCGAACTGGAGGGTGTCGGGCAGGGTCAGCTCGGTCTTGACGGGGGTGACGGCAGTGGTCGTCATGTCGCCTTCAATGTCCGATTTCATCTGGCTGTGGTAGGTGGCGCCGAAGTTCCATTTGTCGTTATGCTTGTACATAACGGCGGCGTTGTAACCCACACCGTGGCCGTCGCCTTCGAGTTTGGCCTCCAGGGTGGGGGAAGCCATGCTGTTGAGCGTGGCGTCTATCATGGCGTAGTTAAGACCGGCCGCGAAGGAGAACTTGTCGTTCAACTTGTAGGCGCCGTTCAGGTTGTAGTTCAAGGCCGTGATCTCGGACTTGGTGGCCACATACCGGGTGTTGGCGGTCTTCTCCCACTCGGTCGAAAGACCGAAGGGGGCGTTCACGCCCAGGCCTAACGACCATTTGTCGTTGATCTTCCTGGTGGCGTAGAAATGGGGGGGGATGTGCAGTTTGCTCTTTATTTCATCGGTCGTGGTGGCGCCGACTTCGTTCTTGTGCTCCATGGTGGGGGCGACCATCACGGTGCCCAGGGACACATTGGTGCCTTCCAGGTTGGTGATAGCGGCGGGGTTGTACCACACGGCTGACGCGTTATCGGCCACGGCTACGAACGAATTCGCCATACCGTTAGCTTTAGCGTCCTGCTCGGCCAGGCGGAAACCCGCGGCGTTGACGCTGCTCGCCAACCCCATCAGGGCCACCAGTATAAGGACTATTATGTTCATTACTGCCTCCTACATTAAATTAACAACACGCAAATTATACAAAATACCCTCCGTAACCGTATTAACAACGGTCAACCCCCGGAAAAGCGGCCTTTCCGGGGGTCGTGGGCTGAAAAGGCAACAGCAGCCTTTTTAGAGGGACCAGATCTTGATGGTCTTGTCGTTGGAGGCGGAGGCGATGAACTTGCCGTCAGGGGAGACGTCCACGCAGTGGATCTCGTCGGTGTGGCCTTCGAAGGTCTTCAGGCAGGCGCCGGTGACCGGGTCCCAGACCTTCACCGCCATGCCGCCGGTAATCACCTGTTTGCCGTCGGGGGTGAAAGTGACGCAGTTGATCCAGTCGGAATCCTTCAGCGAGCCGGCCTCTTCCATTTTATCCGCGTCCCAGATCTCCAGGCGTTTTTCCATGCCGGTGCCCAGGGCCAGGCGGCTGCCGTCGGGCGAAAAAGCCAGGTTTTTTACGCCGTAGGTATAGGAGTCGTTGTCCTTGAGCAGCTTGCCGGAGGGGTCCAGCAGCTGCAGTTCCACGCCGCCGGCCGCTATGAGGCCTTTAGGGGAGACGGCCAGGGCCTTGATGTCGCCTATGCCGGGCTCCAGGGTCTTCTCCAGCCAGCCTTTAGGGGAGGAGAAGACCTTTATGGTGCCGTCGTCGGAGCCGGAATAGAGCAGTGCGCCGTCCGGGGAGAAGGCCAGGCAGTTCACCGGGCCGGCGTGTTTGGAGGCGGAGGCCAGCGTGGAGCAGTCCGAGGTGCGCCAGATCTTCACGCTTTTGTCCCAGGAGGCGGAGGCGAATACGTCGCCGTCCGGGTCGAAGGCCACGGCCCGCACGTCTCCCTCGTGGGCCTGGATGGCCTGGATCTCTATGCCGTCGGGGATGGACCAGAGGCGGATGGTATTATCCTCAGCGCCGGTGGCCAGGAATTTGCCGCAGGGCGAGAAGGCCAGGCTCAGCACGCCGTCGGCGTGGGCGGTAAGTGTCTTGATCAAAGCGGTTTCGTTCATATAAATCCCCCAGAGACCATAATTTATATAATTTAAGGGCAACATGCAAAAACAGCGCGTGAAAAACAGCATCCGGGCCTCCATGAAGGACGGGGGGGCCTGGGCCCTGATGAGCGGCTTCGCGGACCCCTATGCCGTGCCTTTCGCCATGGCCCTCGGGGCCGGCACCATGGCGGTAGGCGTGCTGCGGTCCTTCCCCGCGCTGGCTTCATCCCTTTTCCAGGTTTTCAACGAGCGCTACGTGTTGCGCATGGGCAGCTGCCGCCGGGCGCTGCTGCTTACCGTGCTGATACAGGCCCTGAGCCTTTTCGTCTCGGCCGGGGCGGTCTTCCTGCCGGGCGGCTACGGGCTGCCGCTGTTCATAGCCATGGCCGTGGTGTACGCGGTGACTGGGAATATGTCCGCTCCGCCCTGGGCCGTGCTGATGGGGGAGTACATCCCGGCCTCCAAGCGCGGGGACTTCTTCGGCTTCCGTTCCCAGGTGGTGGGGGTGGTTTTTTTCGCCGGCAGTTTCGTCGCTTCCCAGCTGCTGGGCGTCTGGGAAGGGCGCGGCCTGTGGGGCTTCTGCCTGGTCTTCGCCTGCGCCGGGGTTTTCCGCCTGGTCTCCCTCTACTACCTGAGCCTGATGTACGAGCCCCGTACCCGGTTCCACATGCCGCGCGCAGAGGGCGGGGTGAACTTCCTGGCCTCGCTGGACTTCAGGCGCGGCCGCGTGCCGGCGCTGTTCTTTTCGGTGCTGGTACTGCTCTTTTCGACCTACCTTTCCGCGCCCTATTTCAGCGTCTATACCCTGCGCGAATTGAATTGCGGCTATACGCGCTACATGGTGCTTATGACCATAGGCCCGCTCATGACCTACGTTTTTATGCGCCGCTGGGGCCAGGCGGCCGACAGTTACGGAAGCGTGAAGATCCTGAAGGCGGCTTTCCTGCTCATTCCCACCATCCCTCTGCTGTGGACCTTCAGCCGCAACTTCTGGTACCTGTCGGCCGTGGAGGCCTATTCCGGCGTCATCTGGGGCGCCTACCTGATAGGCATGAACAATTTCATCTACGAGAGCATTCCCGCCCACTCCCGCACCGGCTATAACGCCTTTTTCAGCTTCACCAACGGCATAGCCCAGTTCGGCGGGGCCCTCCTGGGCGGGTGGCTGTATGACCGGCTGCCGCACCTGTGGGGCAGCTCTTTCGTCTCGCTCCTGCTCATTTCGACCGTGCTGCGGTCCCTTTCCGTGGTCCCCATCTTCCTGCTGGTGCGCGAGGTGCGCAATGTAAGGTCCGGGGGACCGGTGGAACTGCTGCTTTTTATGTCCGGTTTCAAACCACTGGTGCGCTGATACCCCAAGGGCCTATATTCATATAGGTCCCTTACTCTCCATATACACGGCCCAAAGCCTCTCCCGGAAACCTTCCCGGGATGGTATAAATATATTGTAGGCAAACTTAGCGCTGGAGAATGAATATGAAAAACCTGACCAAAGTCGCCGCCGCGGGCCTGCTGTCCCTGAATTTCGCCTCTTACGCTTCGGCCGAAAGCGGCGTCCTCAACGATGCCGGCTTCTCGCTGGAAGGCATCGAGGTGCCCGCCGTGGCGGTGGCCGCTGACTCCGGCGCCGGGCAGGTGCCCGATGTCGACCTCTTCCGCTATTTCGGTTACGGGCAGGAGCTCAAGGCCGTGGAGCTCGAACAGGCCAATAAGAGCTTCAAAGGCGTGGCCGACGTCATAGTCTCGGTGGACCTTGCGTCCATCAAGAACGCCTACCTCAAACCCAATATCACCTTCACCACCGGCGCCGGCACCAAGGTGTACGTCAGCGGCACCAAGGCGGCCAATTGCCCCGACGGCGGCAACTCCTGTGCCGACAAGGAAAAGTTCTTCCTGGTGCTGACCACCGACAAGGGCCAGAGCTTCTTCGTGCGGGCCATGGAGATCCTGAACTGGGGTATCTTCATGAGCGGGTCCAAGACCGTGACCATAGACGGCGAAAAATTCGTGGTCAAGGTGCAGGCTAACGCTTCCACCCCCGAAAACAGCAAGCTCGAGATCAAGGGCCCCCGCGGCATGGCGCTCAGCACTAGCCTCAAGGCAGTCGGCGACGCCGTGGCCGCCAAGGGCGTGAACGTGCAGCTCTCCAAGACCTATAAACTGGCCTACGGCAATGAGATCGTGCAGGGGCCGCAGGGCGCCAAGTTCACCGAGAAGATGCTGGTGCTCATGATACCCTTCCCCGTGGTGGACGCTTCCACCTACTACATCTTCGACGCTTCCGACATAAAGCCGGCCGGCGCCGCCTTCCCGTCCTTCGAGAAGGGTTACGGCTTCAAGCTGCAGAACGGCAAGCTGGACGTTTACAGGATCTGAGCCTGGCGCGCGCGAAAGAAGGCCGGGGCCAGCCCCGGCCTTCTTTATTTCCGGCCGGCGGGCGGCGCCGGACAAAAATTATATAATGGTTGTGTCGGGCGCGGGACGGGCGCCCCGTCGGCTTACAAGGAAAAAATGAACTTTTCAGAAGATATACGGACGGTTTTCGAAAAAGACCCGGCCGCGCGCGGCTTTTGGGAAGTGCTGCTCTGCTACCCCGGCCTGCACGCGGTCTGGATCTACCGCCCCGCCCACTGGCTCTGGGTCAACGGCTTTTATTTCCCGGCGCGGCTGCTGTCCCATCTCGCCCGGTTCCTGACCGGGGTAGAGATCCATCCCGGCGCCGCCATAGGCCGCCGGTTCTTCATAGACCACGGCATGGGCGTGGTGATAGGGGAAACTTCCGAGATAGGCGACGACGTGCTGCTCTACCAGGGTGTGGTCCTGGGCGGCACCTCCCTGGAGCATAAGAAGCGCCATCCTACCCTTGGCAACGGGGTGGTGGTGGGCGCCGGTGCCACCATACTGGGCGCCATAAAGATCGGCGACCGCTCCCGCATCGGGGCCGGTTCGGTGGTACTCCAGGAAGTCCCCGCCGATACTACCGTTTTCGGCATACCGGCGCACAGCGCCAGGGGCGGCGCGGCCGGCCCGGCCCAGCTTGATCACAACAAACTTCCTGACTTCTGCGGCGAACAGATGCGGCGCGTGCAGCAGGAACTGGACGAGCTCAAAAAGGAACTGGCTAAGAAATGAAATACGCCGAAGACATGTCGGGCCTGATAGGCCGCACGCCGCTGGTGCGCATGAACCGCCTGCGCGGTACTTCCGGGGCCCTGCTGCTGGCCAAGCTGGAATTCTTCAACCCATCCTCCAGCGTAAAGGACCGGGCGGCCTGGGGCATGCTCAAGGACGCCGAGGACCGCGGCCTGCTCAAGCCGGGCGCGCTGGTGGTTGAACCCACCAGCGGCAATACCGGGATAGGCCTGGCCTGGCTCTGCGCCATGAAAGGCTACCGCCTGGTGCTGACCATGCCCGATACCATGAGCATGGAGCGCCGCCGCATCCTGCACGCTTTCGGCGCCGAGATGGTGCTCACCCCCGGCGCCGCCGGCATGGCCGGCGCGGTGGCCAGGGCGGAGGAACTGCTGGCCGCCAACAAGAACGCTTTCATGCCCCGCCAATTCTCGAATCCGGCCAATCCCGCCATCCACGAGCGCACTACCGGCGCGGAGATCTGGGAGGATACGGACGGGAAGGTGGACGTCCTGGTGGCCGGTATCGGTACCGGCGGCACGCTGACCGGCTGTGCCCGGGCCCTTAAAAAACTTTCTCCGGCCGTACGGATCGTAGGCGTGGAGCCGGCGGCGTCTCCCGTCCTGTCGGGCGGCAAGGCCGGCCCCCACCGCATACAGGGCATAGGGGCCAATTTCGTGCCTGAGGTCCTGGACCGCGGGCTGCTCGATGAACTGGTAACCGTTCGCGACGAGGAAGCCGGCCTGATGGCCAGGCGCCTGATGAAGGAAGAAGGCATAATGGCCGGAATTTCCTCCGGCGCCGCCATGCACGCCGCCGCGGCCATCGCGGCCAAACCGGAATGCTCCGGCAAGACAATTGTCGTTATCCTGCCGGATACCGGCGAGCGCTATCTCAGCACCTGGCTTTTCGAGGACCTGCCGCCCATGGGGGTTTCCGATACATGAAACTGGCCACTCTTTGCTACGTGAGGAAGAACGGCCGCACGCTGATGCTGCACCGCGTTAAGAAGGCGAACGACGACCACGAGGGCAAGTGGAACGGGCTCGGCGGCAAGTTCGAGCCCGGCGAGAGCCCCGAAGACTGCGTGATCCGAGAGATCCGTGAGGAATCCGGCCTTAAGATCCGGTCTCCCAAACTCAAGGGCGTGCTGACCTTTCCCGATTTTTCCAAGGGCGACGACTGGTATGTCTTCGTTTTTACCGCCGATAAGTTCTCCGGGCGCCTGATAGACTCTCCCGAGGGCGACCTCAAGTGGATCCCCGACCGCGACCTGCTCAAACTCAACCTCTGGGAGGGGGACAAGGTGTTTTTGCCCCTGCTCAGGCGCCGCGGCCACTTCTCCGGCAAGTTCCATTACCGGGGCGGGCGGCTGAAAAACTACAGCGTGGAAAAATACTAGCATGAAAAAACAACTCTTCCTGGGCCTCATGAGCGGCACTTCCGCCGACGGGCTCTCCATAGCGCTCTGCGAGCTCCGCGGCGGAGAACTGAAAGTCGTGAAGTTCTCCAACTACGCCTATCCCGCCGCGCTGCAGGCCCGCATCCTCGCCGCGGGGGTGCTGCGCGCGCCGGAACTCTCCGCTCTTAATTTCGAACTGGGCCGCCTCTGGGCCGGCCTGGTAAAAACTTTCTGCCGCCGGCACAAGGTCTCTTACAAAAGCCTGGCCGGCATCGGGTCCCACGGCCAGACCGTCTGGCACGCTCCCGGGAAAAAGGGCCACACCCTCCAGATCGGCGAAGCCGCTTTCATCGCCGAGGAGACACGCCGCCCCGTGGTCTGCGATTTCCGCCCGGCCGACATGGCCGCCGGCGGCGAAGGCGCGCCGCTCATCCCTTTCATGGACGAGTTCCTCTTCGGCGGTGGGGCGCCGGTGGCCCTGCAGAACATAGGCGGGGTGGGCAATATCGCTTTTGCCGGGCGCGGGGTAAAGACCTTCGGTTTCGACACCGGCCCCGGCAACTCCCTCATGGATACCGCCGTGGCGCTGCTGTCCAAGGGTAAACTTTCCTATGACAGGGACGGTGGCTGGGCCGCCGCCGGCGAGCCGGATACGGCCAAAGTTTACGGCCTGCTGGAGGCGCCTTTCTTCTCCCGCCGGCCGCCGAAGTCGCTGGACCGCGGCGCCTACGCGCTGCCTTTCCTTAAGAAACATTTCGGCTCTCAGCTGAACCTGAAATGTTCCAGGGGTCTGCTGGCCACGCTGAACCTGTTCACCGCCGCCTCCATAGCCATGGCTTTCAAGAATTTCGCCCCGCGCGGCACGCGCGAACTGATAGTCAGCGGCGGCGGGGCCCTGAATCCCGCGCTGCTAGACAACCTGGCCGCGCTGCTGCTGCCCGCCGGCGTGCGGGTGCGTTCCATCGCCGAGCTCGGCATCCACCCGCTGGCCAAGGAGCCGGCCTGCTTCGCCCTGCTGGCGGAGCGCGCGCTGGCGGGAAAGTTCAACCACTGCCCCTCGGCCACCGGTGCCCGCGGGCCGCGCGTGCTCGGTAAGATAATAAAACCTTAAATGCCGCAAGAATCCAGGCTGCACCTGATGCTGCGGGCTTTCAAGTACCGCAACTACCGCCTTTTCTTCGGCGGCCAGGCCATTTCCCTGATAGGCACCTGGATGCAGAGCGTGGCGCTGAGCTGGCTGGTCTACCGCATGACCGGTTCGGCCCTGCTGCTGGGCGTGGCCGGGTTCGCCTCGCAGGCCCCGTCGCTATTGTTGGCGCCGTTCACCGGCCCGGCGGCCGACCGGTTCGACCGCCGCCGCATCATGCTGGTCACGCAGTCACTTTCCATGCTGCAGGCCCTGGCCCTGGCGCTGCTGGTTACTTTCGGCTCGCCGCAGGTCTGGCAGATAGTGGCGCTGGCGGCCCTGGCTGGCATGATCAATGCCTTCGACATGCCAGCCCGCCAGGCCTTCGTCATACAGCTCGTGGAGAAGCGCGAGGACCTGGCCAATGCCATCGCCCTCAATTCCTCCATGTTCAATTCCGCCCGGCTGATAGGCCCCGCCGTGGCCGGCCTGCTGATAGCGGCCCTGGGCGAGCAGGTCTGCTTTTTCATTAACTCCGTCTCTTACGCCGCCGTGATAGCCGCCCTGCTGGCCATGCGCCTGCCTCCGGCCAGGCCTCCCGCACCGGGGGTCAGGCGCCGCGGCGGTTTCGTGGCCGGCCTGCGCTATGCCTGGGGCTTCCCGCCTATCCGCTACATCCTCCTCATGATGGCCGTGGGCAGCCTGCTCGGCATGCCTTACGCCGTGCTCATGCCCGCCTATGTGCGGGAGATCCTCGGCGGCGGGCCGCGGACCCTGGGCTTCATCATGACCTGCTCCGGAGTGGGCGCCCTGCTGGGGGCCCTGCGCCTGGCCGGGCGCCGCCACCCCGCCGGCCTGGAGCGCGCCCTCCCGCTCTTCACCGGCCTCTTCGGCCTGGGGCTGCTGGCTTTCTCCTTCTCCGGTTCTTTCCCGGTTTCGGCCGTCTGCATAGCCTGCGCCAGCTTCGGCATGATCAGTTTCATGGCTTCCGGCAATACGGTGGTGCAGACGCTGGTGGACGAGGATAAGCGCGGCCGCATTATGGCACTGCACTCGCTGGCTTTCATGGGCATGGCGCCTTTCGGCAGCCTGCTGGCCGGCTGGGCCGCGTCGCATATCGGCGTGGCGCGCACTATTTCTCTCAACGGGCTGCTGGTGCTCGCGGCCACCGCCTTCTTCTCCACACGGCTCAAGGAGATCTCACGGCACGCGGAGCCGGTCTATACGCGCCTGGGCATGGCCGGTGAGACAGCCGGCGAACTGGACGAGGCGGAGCACGCCGAGCGGCCGGTCTGAGCCGGCGCAGGCAAAAGGTATAATATCGTCATGGTCAGCGGGGCAGCTTCGAAAAAGATACTCATAGTGGACGACGACAAACTCTGGCGGGGGAACCTTACCAGGTTCTTCTCCTCCTTGGGCTACACCGTGCTGTCCTCGCCCAGCTGCGCCGGGGCCCTGGAGGCGCTGCCTGCGGAGCGTCCGGACTGTGTCCTGCTGGATTTCCACCTGGGCGACGGCGACGGCGGGGAGTTCTGCCTGAAACTGCGCGAAGACGCAGGGCTGAAGAAGACCCCGGTGGTGATAGTCAGCGCCGACCCTGCCGAAGAACTCAACGCCTATACCGCCTACAAGGCTGACGGCTTTATCCTTAAGGGCTGCTCCCTGGATAAAATAGCCGCCGTGGTGGAGAGCGTGCTGCGCCGCGTGGAGATGGAGCGCGGCGCCCTGGAGTGCGGCGACATTAAGCTGGACCCCGACGGCTGCCGGCTGCTGCGCAAAGGCCGCCCCACGGCGGAGCTCCCCCCGGAGCAGTTCCGCCTGCTGGCCCTGCTGGTAGAAGCTTCTCCCCTGCCTGTTTCCGAGGCCGAGATAGCCGCGCGGGTGATAGGCGGCAGCGCCGGCCCCGACCGCACCGAGGCGGTCTATTCGCTGATTTACCGTCTGCGCCGCAGCTTGGGGCCGCAGCTTTCGCTTAGGGTGAAGAACCTGAGCGGCCGCGGCTGGGCCTACGCCGTACCCCGTTCAGCCGCTTCCCGGGCAGTTTGAAAAATAATTCCAGCAAGCCGTTACTCGTCGTAAAATCTTAAAAAAACTGACGCGCGCGAATTTGACAAACGCGGCTTCGTCCATTATAGTGTATATAAGGGATTTGACCGGGATTTGCGTTTTTTCTGGGGTTTGCTTTACGGCCCGCGAGATAGACTATCGCTGTGGGCTGTGAACTCGGGGCTATTAACCATGCACAAGACCTTTGCCGCCTTCAACCACGCGCGCGCGTTACTGCTGCCGCTCTGCGCCGCGCTTGCGCTGCTGGCCGCCGCCTTACCCGTTGCCGCGGTTTCCCCGGACCCTTCCGGAGATCCCGCCATGGCGGGCTATTGGAAGTTCGACGAAGGCAGCGGGGCCACGGCCGCCGACCTGTCCGCCAACTCGAACACGGCCTCCCTGGTGGGCGCCGCCTGGAACGCGGCCGGCAAGTTCAACAGCGCCGCCGACCTTAACGCTACGGATTACCTGGACTACAACGACGAGCCCGAGCTGGGCCTTACCAGCGCGGTGACATTGTCCGCCTGGGTCAGGTACCGCACTATAAACTATACCGAGTCCGGCGGGCGTATCTTCGGACACGGCACTAACTACAGCATGATCATAGGTGGTCCTTATAGTTCCAGCGCTACGCTGGCTGCCTACGTTGAGGGAACTGATAACGCGGGTTGGCACCGCGGCAGTATCCTGCTGTCGCCCAATGTCTGGTATCACACGGCTTTTACCTACGACGGTTCCAGCGTCACCATCTACGTAAACGGCGCTGTGGACAGCCGCCTGGCGGTGCACGGGAACATGGCGCCTTACACCTCCAGCAGCGCCTTCAGCGGGTGGGACCCGCTGGCCGTGGCCGGTTATCACGCCCCGCTCGACGGCCTCTTGGACGAAGTCGCCGTTTATTCCCGCGCCCTGTCAGAAGGGGAAATCGCCGGCCTTTACAACTGGTACGTGGCCAATTCTTCCTCGCCAGCTCCCGTCGCTTCCCTGGCCGGGGCGCCGGGCGCTTATGTTGGCGCCCTGGCCTTCTCGTGGCCGGCGCCGGCGGCGGCCGGAGGAGGCGCGCTTGGCGCCGGCAGCGCATACTATATCCAGTACGCCACCTACTCTGCCGCCGCCTGGAGCACGGCTTCGGCCCAGATCGTGCGCTCTACCAGCGCCGTGGCCCCTGGCACCTCCGTACGCCACGTGGCTGGCGGCCTGGACCCCGGAACTACTTATTACGCGGCCGTCTGGCACAAGGACGAGGCCGGCAATTTCAGCGCCATTTCCAATATCGCCGCCGGTTACGCCCGCCAGTTCCCGGGCGGGGTCACTACGCGCACGGTCCTCGGGCCGGACAGGTGGTCGGTGGAATTTAACTCTTTCTACGCCGGGGACGATATGGCAGGCGGCTCCGCCCTGGACGCCGCCGGAAACCTTTACGTGGGACAGCACGTTTTTAACGGCTCCAATACCGACCTCGCGTTGTTCAAATTCTCCCCGGACGGCACATTGCTGCTGGAAAAATATTTCAACGGGGAAGACAATTGCTCTGAAGGGGCCCGCGCCTTTCCCGCAGTGGATAATAGCGACGGCAGTTTTTACCTGGCAGGGCATGAGTGCCGCACCGCCGGCCCCGGGGCCGGGCTGATAGTCAAGTATGACCGCTACGGATCCCGGTTGTGGCATAGGCGCATAGTGGGTGCCGGCGCGAGCGCCATGCAGGGACTGATGGAGATAGAGATTGACCAGGCCGGTAACCTGTATGTGGCCGGTACGCTTACCAACGCCTCCAATAACGCGGATATGTACGTGGGGAAGTTCGACAGGAACGGCAACCAGCTTTGGAGCAATACTTACAACGCTTCAGCCAATACAGAGGCCTTCAATAGCCTGGTGATAGTGGGGACGGGGGTTTTTGTCGCCGGTTATTCCAGCCAGGGCGCTCAGAGCAATAACGCCTACGGCCGCAAGATAGATGCGGTTTCCGGCGCCACGCAATGGACTTATTCCTATAACGATCCCAGCAACCTCAGCGACGGCTTCTCTGATATCGCCGCGGGGGCGGATGGCAGCGTATATTTTTCCGGGCAGACCCACTCCGTGCCCGGAGACGCCAATGTGGTGCTGCAGAAGCGCTACTCCGACGGTGCCCTGGCCTGGACGCGAAGCCACAGTTTTTCAACAGGCTTCATAGAGAGCGTGGAGGGCATGGCCGCCGGCGCGGACGGTTATTTCTACACCGCCAGCGCGCTCCAGACAGCGGCGTCCCTCAGCGGGATAGCCGTTACCCGCTTCAATTCCGACGGGGATTTTGCCGGGCAATTCAACTATACGCAGGGCGCAGGGTTCGACTGGCCGCACGGGATGATCAGTTCCGGTACCTACTTGTTCCTTACCGGGCAGGTGGCGACCGCCGGAGGGCTTAATTCCTATATACGCAAGCTCGCTACCTGGGAGATCTCCGACCCGTTCCCTCCGGCCGCTGTAGGGGGCTTCAGCGCCGCCCCCTCTGCTCCGGACAAAGTCCTGTTGAGCTGGCAGAACCCGGGCGATGACGGCGCCTCGGGCGTTCTCTATTATTCGACTTTCGCTGTGATGCATTCTGCCGTCCTGGCTTTTGCGGAGGACCAGGCCAACTGGGTGCCGGGGTCAGCGCAGATAGTAGTTTCCACCACCGGGGCGGAGCCTGGGGCCTTGTCCTTTGTCGAGGCCGCCGGCCTCTCGCCTGACACCACATACTACTTCCGGGCCTGGGCCAAGGACGATTCCGGCAATTATGGACCGCTTTCCGCCGGGGCTACGGCACAGACGCTGGCTTACGCCCCTTCCGCCCTGGCGGCCGAAGGCGTTTATGTTTCCAGCGCGGACCTCTCCTGGAGCCTTAACGGCAACCCCGCCTGGACCCGATACGAGGTCTGGCGCACTACCGACTCTGTCTGGCTTGCCTCCGCGGCGGTGGCCGCGTCCCAGGCGGGGCCTGACTTTACCGACACGGGCCTGGCCCCCCAAACCACCTACTACTATAAGGTGAGGGCTCGCAACGGGCAGGGAGTGCCGACTAGCTTCAGCGCCGCTGTCGAAATAGTGACCGGGGCAGGCGTAAGGTCGGTGCCTTCTCACTGGGCTTACGCCAACGGGGTTTCTTCCATCACCTGGTACTGGCAGGCCGCCCCGTATGCGGCCAATTATCGGCTGGAAGCCTCCACCGGCGGGCCAGTTTCCGGCCTTCTTGGGGCGGGGACTCTCGAGTGGCGGGAGGAGGGGCTGCTGCCTAACTCGGCGTATTCCCGCAAAGTGATCGCTTTCAATGTCTACGGCTCTTCTGTGTCCGTGCCTTATGTCAGGTATTCCCGGGCGCTGGTCCCGTCCTCGTTGGCCGTGGCTGCGGTCTATGTGACCAGCGCGGCGCTGACCTGGTCCATAGTAGGCAACCCGGACGGCACCGTTTCGCATATAGAGCGCTCTACCGGCGGCATATACTCCAGTGTCGTGTATGAGGGGTCCGCCACAGTGGCCCTGGCCGCGGGCTTGCAGTACTGTACCGACTATGATTTCGCGGTGCGGGCGGTTAATGGCGACGGGCTCGGCTCGGAGTATTCCGCGGTAGTCAGCACCCGCACCAAGGACTATCAGGCCCTGCCGCCCAGCGGCCTTTCGGCCGAACCCCTCGGCGGCGGAAGGATAGGCCTGAACTGGGGGCCGTCTCCTTCGCCGCACACTAATCTTTACCGGCTCTTTTACGACAGCGGTGACGGGAGTGTGGATTATTCTTCGCCGCTGGCCGAACTGCCGTCTTCCGCCACCTCTTATATCACCGGAGTGCTGGCTTCCAGCGCGGCTTACACTTTTGCCCTGCGAGCGGTGAACCGCTGCGGGGTGGTGGAGACCAATACGCACGTTCTGGCCGCTGCGGCGTCCGTGCCATCGCTTGCTTCGGTCAAGGCTTCCATCAAGGAGCCGCATAGCGGCAAGAAAGTGAGCGGCAACCGGCTTACCGTCATCGCCGAGCTCACGCAGGGAGAGGCTTTCCAGGCCGACAGGGTCCTCTTTCAGTTCCGGGCCGCCGGCGGGGCGTGGGGGGACATCGTTCCCGCCAACGCCAACCATCCCAACCCGGACCTGGTCGCGCCATATTTCGTCCACTGGGACGTGAGCGGCCTGGCCGGCGGGAATTACGACCTGCGCGCCGTGGCTTATGACATCTACGGGGCTTCGGATACGGCCCCTGCCGCCATAACGGTAAAGGTGGACAATACGGATTTCGAAGTGAAGGAAACGCTGCAGGGCGACGGCAAGGTCAAGAAGGAACAGCTGATAACCAACACCATCACCAGCGAAGTTTCCGCGGCCGACTCCGAGAAGTCCTGGGTCACCAAGGTGGCGGTGCCTTCGGGGGCGGTCACCGCTTCCACGGTCACGCTCTCCATAATCAACAACCCCACGGCCGCGCCGGCCGCCGACTCCGGACTGAATCCGGTCGGCCAGGCTACGGAGATAGCCTTGTCCAACGGCCAGCACCTGCTCGATAACGGCCAGACCGCGGAGGTCACCCTTACCTACCCCGACGACGACGGGGACGGGATAGTGGACGGGTCTTTCGTCCGTGCCGAGCGCCTGCGGATCTATTCCTACGACTCCGCCGCCGGGGCGTGGAAGGCGGACCTGGCCTGCCGCGTGGACAAGGAAAAGCGCCAGGTGATAGGCGCCACTCCGCACTTCAGCTATTTCGCCGTGTTCGCGCCCATGGCCGCGGCCGTCAGTGCCGCCCGCGCCTATCCTAATCCCTGGAAGCCCGGCTCCGGCGGCCGCTTCGACGCCGCGGCAATAACTTTCGACGGCCTGCCCTCCGACGCGCTGATACAGGTCTTTACCATAGGCGGCGACCTGGTGCGGGAGCTGCGCGTTACCGCCGCCGATTCCGGGGTGAAGACCTGGAATGGGCTGAACGCCTCCGGCTCCAAGGCCGCCAGCGGCGTTTACCTGGTGCTGGTGCGTTCCGGCGGCAAAACAAAGACCTTTAAACTGGGGGTGGAGAGATGAACCTCCTTCCCCGCTGCCTGCTCGCCGCTGCTCTCCTGGGCGCCTGCCCTCCGGCCTTTGCCGGGGACGGGGCCGGCACTTCCTCTGCCATGTTCCTCACCCTGCCGCACGACCCGGTGGGCGCGGCGCTGGGCGGCGTCACCTCGGTAGGCCGGGCTTCGCCGTTCTCCGTGCTGGGCAATCCGGCCGGCCTGGCCGACGCGCCCGGGCGGTCCGCGGAGTTCTCTCATTCTTTCTGGCTGGACGGCGTCAGCTATAATACGCTGGCCGCCGCGGGGCCCTATGGCGGCGGCGTGGCGGCCTTCGGCCTGCGCTACCTGCGCTACGGCGAGATAGACGCGCTGGATAACTCCGGCGCGTCCGCCGGGAGCTATTCCCCGCGCGACGCGTCTTTCAGCGCCGGGTGGGGCGTGCGAAACGGGCGGTGGACCGCCGGCGGGGCCGTAAAATACGTTTCATCCCGGATAGACGCCTCCGCCGACGCTTTCGCCGCGGACGGAGGCCTGGGTTACTCCGCCGGGGATTACTCGGGCGGGATCTCGCTGGAGAACCTGGGCGGCAAGCTGAAATTCGGGCGTGAAGAGTATCCGCTGCCCCTGCAGTTCAAGGCCGGGGCCAGCCGCAGGCTGGCTTCGGGCGCCCGGCTGCTGCTGGAAGGGGTACTCCCCCGTTCCGGGCCCGGATGGCTCTGCGCGGGCGGGGAGTACCCGCTCTCGTTGAGGGGCATGGCCTTCGCGCTGAGGGGCGGCTATAGCGGCCGTTACGGCCGGACGGGCGGGCTTAACGGCCTTACCCTGGGGATGGGGATCTCTTCCGGCGACCTTACCTTCGACTACGCTCTTACCGAAGCCGGGGAACTGGGGGCCGCCCACCAGTTCGGCCTTGGCCTGCGCTGGGGCGGTCCTTCTTCAGTCAGCGACGCCGAAAAGCCGGGAATGATGCTTTTCATCCCCGGCTGAGCCGCCGCCAGGCCCGTACAGGCCCCCCTAAAAATTGTAAAATTTCACTAGATGGAAAAACGCGAGCGGACCGTTATCTCTGGCGAGATAAAGGCCATACTTAAGAACGTTTCCCGCACCCTCTACCTGAGCGTGAATATCCTGCCCGAACCGGTCAGGACCTCCATGGGCATGGGCTACCTGCTCTGCCGCGTCATGGACACGGTGGCAGACTCTCCTTCCATAAAGGCCGCCGAGAAACTCGAACTCCTGACCCTCATGCGCGGCCTGCACAAGCCCGCCAACGCGGCCGAGGCCGAAAAGAAGGCCGCCGCCCTGGCGGAAGGGGCCCAGACCCCCGGCGAGAAAGAACTGCTCCTGAAGCTGGGTAAGATCCTGGCTCTTTACGCCAGGGTGCAGGAACACGATAAAAAACTTTTTTCCGAACTTCTGGACGCCGTGGCCTCCGGGATGGAGATGGACCTCCGTTCCTTCCCCGGCGGAGAACCCGCCGCCCTGAAGACCCCGCAGGACCTGGAACGCTACTGTGCCCTCATAGGCGGCGCCCCCGGGATTTTCTGGGCGCGGCTCTACCGCGAGGCCATAAAGCGTTCCACGCGCGTTACGCACAGCTTTCCTTCCGAGCGGGACGCCGAGATGATCGGCTCCGCGCTGCAGATGACCAATATCCTCAAGGACATGGCCGCCGACCTGCGCATAGGCCGCTGCTATCTTCCGCAGAGCGACCTGGACAACAGCAACCTAAAGCCCCGTGACCTGCTGCAGCCGCAGAACATGCCGAGGCTCTGGGAGATCTCCGCCCGCTGGATAGCCTGGGCCGTGGACCGCCTGGACCAGAGCGAAGCTTTCCTTACGGCCATCCCCAAGACCGAGCTGGCCCTCCGGGCCGCCGTGATCTGGCCGGTGTACTGGGCCATGGACACGCTGGAGCAGGTGGCCCATTCCAACCTGCTGGACCCTGAGGACCGGCCCCGCATCGGGCGCGGCCGCGTCTACACCACCATCGCCGCCACGCCGCCGCTGCTGCTCAGCAACACCGCTTTCGCGCGCGGCTACCGTTTCCGCAGGGAGACGCTGATAGTCTCCATCAACCGGGGCCGTTTTTAGGGGGAGGGAACTATGAAGAACTTATTCGCGGTCTGCCTGGCCGTTCTGACCCTGGCCGGCTGTTCACGGCAGCTCAATCCCGCCGAGCGCGAGGAGGCCCGCCGTGCCGAGCTGGAACTGCAGGGCGTCATGGACATGGTCTCGTCGCGCCAGATCCCGCCCATAGAATTCGAACTCGGCTCGGCCAAGCTCCTGCCGTCCTCCTACGACCTGCTGGACAAGGTCGCCTCCATCCTGATAAGCCATAACCGGCTCAAACTGATAGTTTCCGGCCATACTGACGCTTCCGGCTCGGAAGGGTTCAACGAGAACCTGTCTCTGCAGCGCGCGAGCTCCGTGAAGATGTACCTGGCCCGCAAAGGCGTCCACCCGGACTCAGTGCGCGTTTACGGCTACGGGGAAAGCCAGCCGCTGCTCAACGAGGAGTCGGAGCGCGCCCACGCCCTCAACCGGCGCGTGGAATTCCGCATCACCACCCGCGACTGGGGCACGGTTTACTGAGCGCGCGCCGGCAATAGAAAAGCCCCGGGACTGCCCGGGGCTTTTTTATTTCCTTGCGGCGCGGCTAGGCTATGCCCGCGTCCGGGTCGAACCTGCGGTACTTGTAGGCGAACTTGCCGGGCCTGCCCGCGGCAGGTGCGGCGTCGCTCCACTGGAATTCCCGGTGGGCTATGCGCACCAGGTCTCCTTCCACTGCGCCGGCCTTCTTCAGGGCCTTGTCCAGGCCGATGGTCCGGAAGATCCGGCGCAGGCGGTCCCAGGAGTCGGGCTGGGCGAAGTTGGTCATGGCTATGAGCTTCTCTATGCGGGCCCCGGTCACCACGTAGGTGCCTTCGGCGTCGGGGGATATCCTGAAGCCGCCGGACTTGGGGGTGGGGGCGGGCAGGGATTCCGGTTTGTAGAGGTCTTCCGTCTTTATCTCGGGCAGCAGCTTGATGATGCGGTCGAGCAGTTTGGTGACGCCCTTGCCGGTGGCCGCGGAGATCAGGAAGATCTCGCGCTTCTTGAATCTCTTCTGCAGCGCCTCGTGCACCGCGGCCGCCTCTGGCAGGTCGGACTTGTTCACCACGAGGATGGCGGTCTTCTTGCCGAGCAGCGGGTGGTAGCCTTTCAGCTCTTTCTCGATCACGCGCACCGCCTTCTCCGGCTTGAAGTCGCCGAAGCCGGCCGGGTCCACCAGGTGGACCAGCAGCTTGGTGCGGATGATGTGCTTGAGGAAGGTGTCGCCCAGGCCCTTGCCCTCGTGGGCGCCTTCTATCAGGCCGGGGATGTCGGCGGCCGCGAAGCTCTTGCCCTTATGGGAGACCATGCCGATGTTGGGGTTGAGCGTGGTGAAGGGATAGCCGGCGATCTTGGGCCGGGCCGCGGAAATGGCGGCCAGCAGCGTGGACTTGCCGGCGTTGGGGAAGCCCACCAGGCCCACGTCCGCGAGGACGCTGAGCTCCAGCCAGGCCTCGTATTCCTCGCCCGGCTCGCCGTTCTCGGAGATCTTGGGCGCGGTGTTGAAGCGGGTCTTGAACGCGGTGTTGCCGCGGCCGCCGCGGCCGCCGCGGGCCGCGCGGAAACGCTGGCCTTCCTCTTTGAGGTCCGCCAGGATCACGCCGTCCTTCTTCACCACGGTGCCGAGCGGCACGTAGAGGGTCTTGTCCTCGCCGTTGGCGCCGTCGCGCTTGTTGCCGCCGCCCGGGTTGGCGTCTTCTGCTGTGATGTGGGGGTGGAAAGCTATCTCGCGCAGGGTGGTCACGTTGGAGGTGGCCACGAACCAGATGCTGCCGCCTATCCCGCCGTGCCCGCCGTCGGGGCCGCCGTAGGGGATGTACTTCTCCCTGCGGAAGGAGGAGGCGCCGTTGCCGCCGTTGCCGGCCTTCAGGTAAACGTGGGCCGTGTCTATGAAAGTAGCGCTTCTGCCTGATTTTGTCTGTGTCATAATGGGAATAAAAAACCTCCTGAACGCGTCAGCACCCAGGAGGTCTTACCTTGTTAAAGGTTATTTAGCGGAGGGGTAAACGCTGATCTGCTTCTTGCCGCGTTTGGCCCACTCGAACTTAACGACGCCCGTGACGATGGAGAACAGGGTGTCGTCGGAAGCGCGCCGCACGTTCTCGCCCGGCAGGAACTTGGTGCCGCGCTGGCGGACCAGGATCTCCCCGGCGTTGACCTTCTGCATGCCGTAGCGCTTTACGCCAAGGCGTTGGCCGTGGCTATCGCGCCCGTTTGTGCTAGAACCTTGTGATTTTGTTCCTGCCATGTTATTAGACCTCTGTAGTAAAGCGTTGGAGCCTGCTTAAAGCCGCGTCCAACAGCGCCAAGAGCTTAGGACAGCTGTATGTCCTTCACCTGTATTTCGGTGAGTTCCTGACGGTGCCCCGAGCCTTTTTCGTAGGCTTTCTTGGTTTTCTTGCGGAAAACTATGATCTTGGGGCCCCTGAGATGCCGGACTATCCGGGCGGTTACTTTGGCAGCGGGAGCTTTAGCAGCCGCGGCGTTCTTGTCTTCCTGTGAGGCAGACCACAGAGCTTTGAAGGTCACTTCCGCGCCTTCCTTAGCCGTGAGCTTTTCAACCTGCAGGATTTCGCCGGGGACTACCCAGTACTGCTTGCCGCCAGTTTCAATGATTGCGTACATAGTAGGTATATAATATCAAAAAAACCCGGAAATTAAAAGGCCCCCAAAGGTCCCAGCCGCCTTTGGGCCGTTAGCCACTTACGCGCCGGCCGCTTTTATTCCATAATATGGTATGCGTTCTTACGGCATCACGGAGGCAAAGATGAAAATTTCGGTAACTGCTTTTATGGCGGCTTCGGCCGTTCTTCTTTTTTGCGGGGCCGCGCGCGCCGGCGCCCCGGCGGAGCCCGCCCGCAGGACGGCCGCCGTCACGGCCGTTATCCAGACCCAGCTTTCGGCGCAGACTACAGCCCAGGCCCTCACTCCCTGCCTTGAAGCCTGCGATTTCGACGCGCTCAGCACGGTCAACGATCCGCTTTACCGGGAAGGCTCCAAAGAATTCCTGAAGCAGGTGTCCGGCAGCGCGGAGAGCAAGCCCGCTGCGGCCGGTACCGCCAAGCCCGTCCTGCGCGACGCCCCCAATTCCTCCCCGGCCGTGAAGGCCGCCCCGGCGACCGTACCCCATCCGGCCATTAAGAAGCCCGCCGGCAAAAAGCACGGGCCCGCGGACCCGGTCGTCATCAAGAACACTCTTTGAACTTTGCCGCCGCCCGTAAAGCGCCGCGCCGTACGCGCGGCGTTTTGCTTTGCGCTCGCCATAAATCATAAAATAGGACGGTCGGTCACGGAGGAAAAATGATCAAGGATTTTGCGGAACTCTTCATACAGCCGGTAGCCAATATCTGGGACAAGTTCGCCGCCTATGCCCCGGGCCTCGTGGCCGCCTTCATCTTCGTGCTGTTCGGCCTCTTCGTGGCGCGCGTGGTGAGTTCGCTCATAGAACAGTTCCTGCGCCGCATAAAGCTGGACTCCTACACCAGCAGCGTGGGCGTGAACGAACTGCTCATCCGCCTGGGCTTCGGAAAATCCTTCTCCCACATGGTGGCGTTCATCATCTACTGGGCGCTGCTGCTGGTCTTCTTCGTGACCGCGGCCGACATCCTCAACCTCCACGCCATCTCCGACATTCTGCACCGCTTCACCATGGTCTTCCTGCCCAAGATGGTCGCGGCCATCTTCATCGGCTTCGGCGGCCTGCTGTTCGCCCGGTTCATGGCCGACGTGGTGCAGAATTCCGCCACCGCCAACAACCTCAAGGGCGGCCGGTCGCTGGCCAAGATCGTCAACTTCGTTATCATCGTCTTCACGCTGATCGCCGCCATCGAGCAGCTCGGCATAGAGATGAAGATGATCCGCAACGGCGTCAACATCCTCTTCGCCTCGCTGGGCCTGGCCTTCGCCATCGCCATCGGCCTTGGCGCCAAGGACATCGCCCACGACATCATAAAGGGCATGCTCACCGACAACAGGGAAGAGAAGTAATCCTTCCCGCCCAATAAAAAAGCCCCGGCTGCCCGGGGCTTTTTTATTTCCCGCCTGAGCGGGATCAGTCCATGTAGTCCCTGAGCATCTTGCTCCGGGAGGGATGGCGCAGCTTGCGGATGGCCTTGGCCTCGATCTGGCGCACGCGTTCGCGCGTGACGCGGAAGATCTTGCCCACTTCTTCCAGGGTCCTGGGGTAACCGGTCTCTATACCGAAGCGCAGCTTGATGATCTTGGCTTCGCGGTCGGTCAGGGTGTCGAGGATCTTGGTCACCTCGCGGCGCCTGAGCAGGTCCATCGCGGAGTGGGACGGCGGCAGGCCGCCCTTGTCCTCGATGAAGTCTTCCAGGTGGGAGTCCTCGTCCTCGCCTATCGGGGTGGACAGGGAGATCGGGTCCTGCATGATCTTCAGGGCGTTCTTAACCTTGTCCATCGAGATGTGCATGTGCTTGGAGTACTCTTCGATGAGCGGGTCGCGGCCGAACTCCTGGCGGTACTTGCGGGTCACCTTCATCAGCTTGCTGACGAGTTCCTTCATGTGCACCGGTATGCGGATGGTGCGGGCCTGGTCGGCGATGGCGCGGTTGATGCTCTGGCGTATCCACCAGGTGGCGTAGGTGGAGAACTTGAAGCCGCGCTTGTACTCGAACTTCTCCACGGCCTTCATCAGGCCGAGGCCGCCTTCCTGGATCAGGTCGGACAGTTCGAGGTTCGAGTTCACGTGCTTCTTGGCGATGGACACCACGAGGCGGAGGTTGGCGCGGATGAGCTTCAGCTTGTCCTGCAGGATCTGGTCCTCGAGGAAGGTGATCTTGTCGTTCAGGGACATGAAGTCGTCGGGGTTGATCGGGAGCGTGCGGATGAGGTGGTGCTCGCGCTCCTTGACGGCCTTGATGTTCTCGATGGCGGCTTCAACTTCCTGGGGGTTGTAGCCCCACTTGCTCTTGAAGGCGGCGGGGCGCAGGCGGCCGCGGCCCACCAGTTCGTGGTCGTGCTGGAGCTTGACCAGGTCGCCGTAGGACTTCTGGTAGCGCTCCAGTTCCAGGCGGTATTCGCGGATCTTGTGCGCCAGGTTCTTGATCTTGTTGGTGAGGCGCTTTATCTTCTCCTGGTTCAGGTTCAGGTTGATGATGTTCTTGACGATGTCCTTGCGCTTCTTGTCGATGACGCCGGCTATCTTCTTGCGCATCTCGTTGGAGAGGGAGGGCTTGTTCATGCGCTCGGTGAGCTTGAGGATCTCGCGCTCGGTGCGCGTGATGAGCTTGGCGATGTTCTTCATCTTGCGCTTCATCGCCGAGAGTTCCTGGTTGGACTTGCGGCCGCGGGGCATCAGCTCCTTGGTCGTCATCTCGTCCTGCTCGATGAGCGTTTCCCAGTTGCGGATCTCGCGCATGGTAATGGGGGATTCCAGCACCAGCATGCGCAGTTCGCGCTCGCGCTCGCGGATGTTGCGGGCCAGGGTGACTTCCTCGTCGCGGGTCAGCAGCGGCACCTTACCCATCTCGGAGAGGTACATGCGGATGGAGTTGGAGACGTCCGGCGTGGCGCTCCATTCCTCGGTGTAGGCCTCGCGTTCGGAGGCGGCCACCATCTTGAACTTCTTGCGGTCCACCACCTGGATGCCCAGGTCTTCCAGCGTGCCCATGAGCGTGTCTATTTCCTCGCTCGACATGGACGCGTTGGTCAGGGAGCGGTTCATCTCCTCGAGGGTGATGTAGCCGTGCTCCTTGCCGAGTTCCACCAGGTCGCGTAAGGCTTTTTTAGGCTGTGCCATTGTTAGTCTCCTAGTCTGCTCTCAGAAATCACTTCGACGACTTCAGTTCCCCGGCCAGGCGGCGGAACTCCTGCAGTTCGGCGGCGGTGAGCGAGGCTATGCGCCCCTTCATCTCCGTCCAGCGCCGCTGCAGGGCAAAACGTTTAAGCATGCGGACCGCGCCCGAGGCGTTCTGCGCGGCCGAGATCTCGCCGCCCGGGTCCGAGACCGCCAGGCCCATCACCAGGGCCGCCTGCTCCGGGAATTCCGCGCTGATGGCCTGGGGGATCCTGGTCCTGGCCTCCGGCGGCAGCGCCAGGATGGCGGAGAACAGGCTGCGGGCCATGGGGTCCGAAAAATCTTCCGGGGAGAGCGCCGCCGCCTGCTCTATCAGGGCGGGGTCGCGCAGCATCAGCTGGATGAAGCCCCGTTCTATGGGCGGCATGGAGACGGCCTGGGGCGCCTCGCGCCTGGCTTCGCGTTCGGGGCGGACCACCACTTTCCTGAGCTGCTTGAGCACCGAGGCCTCTTCCACGCCGAAGCGGGAGGCCAGGGACTTCACCCATTCGCTCTTGAGGATCTCGTCGGGCTGCTTGGCCACGGTCTCGAGCAGCAGGGCTATGGCCTGCGCCTTCTCCTGGGAGGTGGGGGGGGCTTTGCGGTTCTTGAAGAACAGGTTCATGCGGAATTCCAGCGTGTCCGCCGCGGCGGCGATCTTTCCTTCGAATTCGGCGCGGCCGTGGTCATTGAGGAACTCGTCGGGGTCCTGGCCGGTGCCGAGGTTGGCCAGGCGCACGTACAGGCCGGCCTCCATGAAGACCTCGGCGGCCCTGACGGAGGCCTGGATGCCGGCGCGGTCGTCGTCGAACATCACCACGGTGTCCTTGGCGTAGCGGCCGATGAAAGAAGCGTGCTCGGCGGTGAGCGCGGTGCCCAGCGGGGCCACGGCCCAGTCCACGCCGTGCTGGTGGGCGCCTATCACGTCCATGTATCCTTCCAGCAGCAGCAGCCGGCCGCTCATGCGGATCTGCGGCAGGGCCTCGTGGATGCCGTAAAGCGTGCGGCGCTTGGAGAACAGGACGGTCTCGGGGGAATTGAGGTATTTCGGCTGCGCCTCGGGGTCCAGCACGCGGCCGCCGAAGGCTATGGTGTCGCCGGCCTGGCCGCGGATGGGGAACATGATGCGCCCGCGGAAGGTGTCGCCGGTGCGGCCGCCTTCGCGTTCGGTCACCAGGCCCGCTTTAAGGGCCAGGTCCTTGGTCCAGCCTTTCGCTTTTAGCTCGGCCATCAGCGCGTTGCCGTTGGCGGGCGCCCAGCCCAGGCCGAAGCGCTCCACGGTGGCTTTGCTGAGGCGCCGCTCGCCCAGGTACAGGCGGGCCTTTTCGCCTTCGGGTGCGAACAGGGCCTTCTGGTAGAAGGCGGCCGCGTGGGCCAGCATCTTCTTGAGCTCCAGGCGCTCCTTGTCCGCTTCCGTCATCTCGTGGGTGCGTTCGTCGCCGTACTCCACGCCCGCCTTGAGGGCGAGCTTGCGGGCGGCTTCGGGGAAAGTGAGGCCTTCTATCTTCATGACGAAGGAGAACAGGTCACCGCCCTCGCCGCAGCCGAAGCAGTGGAAGATCTGCTTGTCGGGGCTGACATTGAAGGAGGGGGTCTTCTCGTTGTGGAAGGGACAGTTGGCCTTGAAGTTGCGGCCGGCCTTCTTCAGGGCGGGCACGTACTCCCTGATGACATCCACGATGTCCAGTTTCTCTTTGATCTTTTCTATTACTGGTGAAGAACCCATTAATGTGCCGGAATTCGGAAATAGGCAAAAAGCCGCGCGGACCGTGATCCGCGCGGCCGTTGTGGAAGGAGCCTGTTAGTAGGCCCTTCTGCCTTTGCGGACTTTGCGCCGGGCTTCCTGGGACTTTATCTTGCGCTTCATGCTCGGGGGCATATAGTGCTCCCGGCGCTTGATCTCCTTGAGGATGCCGTTGCGCTCGCAGTCGTGTTTGAAACGCCTGAGAGCTTCTTCGATAGATTCTTCGTCTCTTACTTTGATGAATACCACGCTGATCACCACCTTGGGGTATGTAAACTTGAAATCTTTTAGCGTCTAGCCGGGGGGCCAGAGCAGCTTTCTGCCGCCGAGCAGGTGGTAGTGCAGATGGTCCACCGACTGGCCGGCGCCCTTGCCGTTATTGGTAACGAGCCTGAAAGCGCCTTCAACCTTTAAAACTTTCGCCACTTTGGCCGCCGCGAGCTGCAGCTTGCCCAGGAGCTCCGCGTCGGCGTCCGCTGCCGCGGTCAGCCTGTCTATGTGGCGGCGCGGCACTATCAGCGCGTGGGTAGGTGCCTGCGGGTTAAGGTCCAGGAACGCCACCACGTCCGCGTCGTCATAGACGACCTTGGCGTTGATCTCGCCAGAAGCGATCTTACAGAAGATACAATCCGCCATTAGCCTTATATTTTATATTTTATAAGGCCCCGGGGCAATGGGGGGCTAGAACTGGGAGAGGGGGAGGGCGCGTTCCTTGAACTTGCCGGGGGTGTATTCGGCTTTGAGCACCGAGCGGTGGCTCTTTTTTATGCGCAGGGCGTGGACCCCGGCCTTGCGCGCCTGGATGATACCCGCGTCCGTGGCCGCGGCGTACAGCACGAAGCGGCGGCGTTCCAGGACGCGGTATTTCTCATCTTCCGTGCGGGGAAAGTAAAAGTAGTCGGCCAGGCGGCGCCAGGAGGCTTCCAGGCTGTCTGCGCCTTCCTGCCCGCGGTCGCAGAACACGGCTATTTTCACCCCCAGGGCCTTGAGGGTCCAGGCCGTCAGCCAGGGCACCGGCTTGAGCCGCTCGTAAGCGTAGGAGCGGTTTACGGCGTTCCAGTAGTCGGGAGTGCCGGGAGGCAGTTTGTCCTTCTCCGCCGCCTGGAAGGCGGGGGTGGAGTAGGAGAGCCCGTCGTCGTACTCGAAGCCGGCCTGGAAGCCGATGAGCGAGTTCACGCTGAACAGGAATCCCCAGGCGCCCGCCAGTACGCAGAACGCTTTGAACCGGGAGAACCAGCGGCTGAAAAAGCCTGGCGGCGGTTTGGGCTGCTGCTGTTCGGGCATCAGTTCCTCACCAGCCTGCCGCCGTCGGGGCGGCCGTAGGCGCGCTGCCTGGCGAGGCACCAGCCTACCACTTCGCGCAGGTAACGCCGGGAGTTCGCGAATTCCATGGCGCTGGAGAGCACCGGGTTATCTTTGCCTCCCACGAAAGAGTCGGGGACGGCGAGCCGGTAAACGTGGCCCGGGACCAGCGGGCCACGGCCGGTGCCGGCGTGGTCGAAAACGCCGTCCTTGTAGAAGAGCTGCAGGCCGGCCACGCCTATCTCGCCCTGCGGGATCGCCGCCAGGGCGCGCTCCAGATCGTCGCCGCGTATCTTCACGAAGACCACGTTGGAGTCCAGGGGAAAAGCGGAATAGAGGTTCCCGACGGTAACCGGGCCGCTGGAGAAACCGACGGCCGGCTCCCTGAGCCCTATGATGGCCGCGTTGGTGCGCGCCCAGCGCTGCATGCAGTCGGCGGTGAAATCGGCCGCGGGCGTGTCGCCCTTGTCGGCCAGCGGGAGCGGGTCGGTGAGGAACCCGACCTTCCTGGCGAAGTGGGAGGAGGCGTATTTGCGGTGGGCGGCGATGATCTTGAGCACGCCCTGGTCCTGGCCGTATTTTTCCTGGAGCAGCGGGAGCTTCTTCCAATTCAGGTCTTTCACCTTGCCGGTGGCGGGCTCCAGCTCCAGTTCGATCCTGGCCGCGTGCAGCGTTTCCAGCCCGGCGGGGGCCACCCAGGCTCGGCCGGCTTTGAAAGGTTTCTTTACCGAGGGCTCGTCGGTGATCACCAGGTCTATGCGCGGCCCTTTGGCGAGGAATTCCTTGAAGAACTCCGGCGCGGCCTTGTCCTTGGGATTAACGCTGAGGAGCATCACTATGATCTCCGCCCCCGAGTCTCGCAGCGCCTTCACGGCCCGCTCGGTCTCGTAGCTTTCCTTTTCCAGCTTGTAGTTCAGCAGGTACTTGGCCCTGTTGGGCTTGGCGGGCGCGGTTATGAGCGCGGAGAAGACGCCCACCTTGCGCCTGCCGGCGTTCAGTACCAGCTGGCTGCGCAGGAAATCCGGCTTCTTGTTGGTCTTGAGGTAGAGGTTGGAGGCGAGCAGGGGGACCTTGGTCGCCTGCGCCAGTTTCTGCAGTTCCGAGGGGGAAAGGGCGAGGTCCTCCATGCCCAGCGCGGCGGCGCCGTAAGGGACGGCCTCCAGACAGTCCGTGGCCGAGCGCCCGCGGGTCAGCCAGCCCTCGGGGGTGGCGGAGAAGAGGTTGCCGGTGTCCAGGGCCAGCTTCGGGGCTTTTTCCCCGTCGTAAAGCCGCTTGAAGACCGCGTAGCCGCCGGCCAGCTTATCCTTGAGCGACGGTTCCGGCCTGGCCCAGAGCCTGCCCTGGCCCCGCCCGGTGGCGAAGATCACGACCTGCTCTTTTTTCGCGCAGGCCGCGGCCAGCAGCAGCAGGGCCGGCAGGGCGTGTTTTAGGAGTCGGTGGAAGCTCATTTATTGCAGGCGGACTATCCTCCCGCCTTCTGGCGCGGCTTTTACCGGGTTGGCCTGTATATCTTTCATGAGCAGTTCCCGGATGGGCTGCATGGTGTCTTCGAGCTTTTGGGCTTCTTCGAACACCTTGCCGCCGGTGCCGCCGGTGGTGAGGTAATTGTTGGTGACCACGGAGAGTTTATCCCCGTCGCTTACGGGCTTGCCTTTGTGCTCCAGAACGATGTCTTTGGGCCCCTCCGGGGTCTGGCGGAATTTAACCTTCAGGCCGGAGACCTGCAGTTTGGAGGCACCGCCGCGCAGGTTGTCCGCCAGCAGGCGCTTGAGCTGTTCGCCGGTCAGGGTCAGCTTCACCAGGGTGTTCTCGAAAGGCATGATCTGAAAAATATCGCGGATACGGATCTCACCCTTCTTCATGTCGGAACGGATGCCGGCCGTATTCTGCAGGGCCACGTCCGCGCCCGACTGCCGCTGCATGGCGTCGGTGAACCAGTTGCCTATGTCGGAGTCCAGCCCGACGGGGGAAACGCCCAGGTCGGCGTCGCTTTTGGAAATTACCTTGCCCATCTCTTTGTCCACCTGCGCACTGTAGCCTTTAAGGGTCTCGAGCACCGCCTGGTCCTCGCCGGTCACGTCGGTCCAGAGAGGGACCAGCTGCGCCGTGGCGCCCTTGAACTTGCCTGTGGCGTCGTCGAATTCCAGCAGCACCCGGGTAACATTGGTCAGGCCGGAAAGGCTTTCCGCTATGAGCGAGCCGCTCTCTTTGTCGAAGTAGCCTTTCTCTAGGCCGGTATGGATGTGCCCTCCGAAGACCACTTCGGCTTTGGAAGCGCGGGCTATGGCCAGGGTGCCGTAGTTGGCCTGCTCGGGTTTCAGCGTCCAGGTGGAGACGTCCACCCGGCCGTAGGCGTCGCCGCCCAGCCCGACGTGCGCCAGCACTATCACCGCGTCCGCCTTATCCTTTTCCCTGGCGATGCCGGCCCAGCGCGCCGCCTCGGCGGCTTCGTCCTTGAATTCCAGTTGCTTTACGTTGGCGGGGAGGGTGGAGGTGGCCGTGTGGCGGCCCGCTATGCCTATCACGGCGATCTTCTTGCCGGCCTTCTCCACTATCACGTAAGGCTTCAGGTAGCCGGGGGCGGCCCCGGTCTCCTTTACGTAAACGTTAGCGCCCAGCCAGGCGAAGTTGGAGCTGGAGACCACCAGTTTCAGGCTGGTCTCGGTGTAATCGTAGTCGTGGTTCCCGACGGTGACGGCGGAATAGCCCAGCAGGTTCATCATGGCCGCGGTGGCCATGCCCTTTGTGAGCGTGCCCTCCGGCGTGCCCTGGAAGGTATCTCCCGAGTCCAGAAGGATCCTGTCCTTATCCGCCTTCACGAGATTTGAGAAGGCGGCGAAGCCGCCGATGGTCCGCGTGGAATTAGCCTTGTCCCATTTGGCGGGGCGGGAAAAATACCAGCCGTGAACGTCGCTCGTGTGATAGACGGGGATGGTCAGGGCCCAGGCCTGGACCGGCAGGGAAAGCAGCAGGGCGGCGAGTAGTCTTTTCATGGGGCTCCTATATGCGAGAGAGGGCTTCGGCGCAGCGCTCGAAGGAATCGAAGGCGGCGTCCAGCCCGGAGTATATACTACTAAATTTGAGATTTTGGGTGAATTCTCCGGAGTCCCGGTCCGCGGCGGCCTTGGCCTGGGCCAGGACCTTGCGGCCGGAGGCGCAAAGCCCAAGGACGTTGGCGAGGGCCGCGGGGCCGGAGCCCGACGATAAGAGGCGCGGGGCTATGGCGCAGGCCTGCTGCAGGAAAACCAGGGCCTGGGCCGCCGCGTCAGGGCGCGCGTCCAGCAACGCCATGTCGGCGAAGGCCTTTTCCAGGCGGATCACGAAATCCTCTGAGGCGTGCAAGGCGCGGTAGGCCGCCGGGCGTTTTCCGCCCTTGGCACCGGCCCGGACCAGCGTGCGTCGCAGCGGGGGGAAGAATTCGGAGCCCAGCTCCGGGTGGCCCATGAGGTCGCCCAGGGCCGGTCCGCAGCGGTCCAGGGCGGAGAGCGCGGCCCGTATACGGGCGTCGGTCAGGGCCAGCCAGAGTCTCTTCATGCTATTAAGGAATGATAAATAATTAGCGGGCCCGCAGTAAACAGCGGCGTCAAAAAAAACCGGGGGAGGCTTTGGGCCTCCCCCGGCTGGCAGTAAACCAGGCGCTGTTTAGCGCTTGGAGAACTGGAAGCGTTTGCGGGCTTTCGGCATACCGGGCTTCTTGCGCTCGACCATGCGGGAGTCGCGGGTCAGGAACCCGGCCTTCTTCATGGAGGCGCGGAAGCTGTCTCCGAGGCTGGCTATCGCGCGGGAGATGCCGTGGCGGATGGCGCCGGCCTGGCTGGCCACGCCGCCGCCTACCACTTTGACCACGCAGTCGAACTTCTGGTCTTTGGCCAGGTCGAAGGGCCTGGTTATTTCGTGGCGCAGGCGGGGATTGTTGCCGAAATATTCCTCGGGGGTCTTGGCGTTGATGGTGATCTTGCCTTCGCCGCCCTGGGACATGCGGATCTGGGCCACGGAGGTCTTGCGGCGTCCGGTGGCGAGAATGAGGTTCTTGTTTTCCATGGTTTCTAGTCCTTAAGTTTACTTACTTCGCGGCCTTGGGGGCGGGGAACTGGGTCTGGGCCCCGGAGAAGAGGCGCAGGCGCTTGAGGCGCTTGGCGCGCATCGCGTTGTCGTCGAGCATGCGCTTGACTGACAGTTCGAGCACCTTCGTGGAATCGTTCTCCATCTGGCGCTTGTACGGGATGGTCTTGGCGCCGTTGGCGTAGCCGGAGTGGCGGAAGTAGAACTTGTCCTCGGCCTTGTTGCCCGTGATGCGGAGCTTGTCGGTGTTGGTGACAACAACGAAATCGCCGCAATCGGTGTTGGGGGCGAAGTCGCGCTTATGCTTGCCCATCAGGAGTACGGCTATCTTCGTCGAGAGACGGCCAAGCACCTGGTCGGAAGCGTCGAGGAAATGCCATTTCCTGGTTTTTTCGGCCGTGTCGGCTTTGGGCAAAGTGGTTTTCTGTGTCATAGTCATATTATGATACAAAATTTCCCCGCTGGCGGCAAGGAGGTTCAGGAGGCGGGCCGGGAAAAGGGCGGCTGCCGGGTATTTAAGGATACTCTATAGAGCGCCAGGCGCTCAGTCGCCGCGCCAGATCTGCCCGTTCTCGCAGAAGCGGCGTTTTTTAGAGGCCGCGCCGCCGAAGAAACCGGTGTGGGATTCGCCGCCGCTGAGATCCACCTCTCCGTTGCGGTACTGCTGCACTATCTGCGGCAGTTTCGTGTTCTCGTCGGTTACGCACAGGGAGTTCTGCTTGTAGCAGATGAAATAGCGCACCCGTGTTCCGTCCTTAAATTCTTTTACGCTGAGCGGATGAGCTTTGAGCACGTCGTCGGGGCAGGTGGTGATCCTCAGCAGCCAGAGGTATTCAGGTTCGGAAATTTCCCCATAGCCGGCGTTCATCGCCTCGGCAATATCTTTTTCCGCCTGCACGGCCTGGGGGCTGGCCGGCACCGGCTCGTAGGGCAGCAGCCAGTTCTTCTGGCCTTTAGCCGAAGTCCGCCAGAGTTCCTCGCCTTCCGGGGTGAGCTTGCCGGCGGCGTCGAACGCCTTGTCTCCGGCCAGGGTGCGCAGCTGGAACATCTCCCGCAGGCCTATCCCTTCTCCCTCCAGGAACTTTATCGCGTCCCTGGTGGCGTGGAAAACGTATGTCTTGTATCCCGCGGCGGTCAGGACCAGGCGAGATCCCTCGCCGGCCTTGCGCTGGGCTATCAGACCCTTGGCCGAGGGCGCCTTGGCGCGCACGTAGTCCACGCCGCCGGCCAGTTCCGCGGCCCGGATGTTCTTAAAGAGTTTGAGGTCTTCCGCAGAGGGGGCGGCCTTGGCCGGGTCGGCGGCCTGGCGCAGCACCAGTTCTTCCAGGACCTCCTTGTCGGTCAGGGAAACGGCTCGCAGTTCCTCCCGGCGGATCCTGGCCTTCTCGTCCCCTGGCGCGGTCTTAAGGATCTCGTCGTAAGTCTCCAGGGCGCCCTTCATGTCCGAACGGGCCTCCTGGGCGGAGGCCAGGCCCTTGAGGGCGTTGAGGTCGCGCGGATTGGCCTTCAGCGCCAGCCGGTACTGGGCTACGGCCTTGCCGGAATCTCCCAGCTTGAGCCAGGTCTCCGCGGCCTTTATGCGGCAGAAAGCCGCCATCTGCGGGGTTGGTGAATAGAGCAGGGCGGCCCGTTCATATTCCTTAACGCCTTCCTCGTACCTGCCCAGGCGTACCAGGAGCGGGGCCCGCTCGGCCGCCAGCGGGGCGCTGGCAGGCAGCAGTTTCAGGCAGGCGTCGCTCTGGGCCAGGGCCGAGCCCAGGTTGTCTTTCAGGAATTCCGCTTTGAATTTGTCGAGGCAGTTCTCGGTTTCGGCTGGGGAGGCCTGCGCGGCGGGCGCCGGCGCCGCCTTCGTTCGCGGTTTGGGCCGGGCGGCAGATCTTTTCCCGGCGGTACGCCGGCTGCCGGCTTTTATAAGGGCCTGGTAGTAAGCCGCGTCTTCTCCCTTATCTTTGGCGGCCAGCGGCAGGGCGCGCCCGTACTGCAGGGCGGCGCGCTCGAGATCGCCGCGCGCCTCGAACAGGCGGGCCAGGTCGTAGCGGGCCTTATAACTGGAAGAGGAAAGCTCCACGCCCTGTTCCAGCGTCTCGGAGGCCTTGCGGGGATTTCCCGCTGCGGCGTAGGCCAGGCCCAGTTCGCGGTACACGGGGTACAGCGTCGGGTCCAGCTCCAGGGCCCTGCGGCAGTTGGAGACCGCCTCCTGGGCGCGGCCGGCGCCGCGCAGGTACTTGCAGAGCGCCAGGTAGCCGGCGTAATCCGAAGGGTCTTTGGCGAGCAGGCGCCGGGCCGAGGCTTCCAGGCCGGCCGAGCGGCCGGCGGCGGGGTCTCCGGCCAGTTCCACGGCGCGCAGCAGCAGCTCCCTGCTGTCCGTGGCCGGCCCAAGAGCGGCCAGCGCTTCGTCAGCCACGGCCGGGCCGCGGTCGGCGGCGTAAAGCCGCGCGCCGCCGGCGGCGCAGAACAGCGCCGCTGCGGCGAGGAGGCTCTTTAAATGAAGGCTCACCTGGGTTTCAAGATGCGGGGGAGCGTGACTCCGCGCTGGGCCTGGTACTTGCCCTTCCTGTCCTTGTACGAGGTTTCGCACTCGTCTTCCGCTCCGAGGAAGACCAGCTGCGCAATGCCCTCGTTGGAGTAGATCTTGGCGGGCAGGGGCGTGGTGTTGGAGATCTCGAGCGTCAGGTGACCTTCCCACTCCGGTTCCAGCGGCGTGATGTTGACCACGATGCCGCAGCGGGCGTAGGTGCTCTTGCCTATGCAGAGCCCGATGACGCCGCGCGGGATGCGGAAGTATTCCACCGAGCGGGCCAGGGCGAAGGAATGCGCCGGCACGATGCAGTAGGGGGCCTTGATGTCCACGAAGGACTTGTCGTTGAAGTTCTTGGGGTCCACCACGCAGTTGTGCACGTCGGTGAAGACCTTGTACTCGTCGGAGACGCGGATGTCGTAGCCGTAGGAGGAAAGGCCGTAGGAGACCTTCCCCTTGGCCACCAGGCCCTCCACGAAGGGGGCGATCATCTTTTCCTTGCGGCACTTCTCGCGGATCCAGGCGTCAGATTTTAACATAGTCTCTCCAGGCTTTTAAAAGCGCTTTGAATTTTTCCAGGGCGGTCAGGCGCACGCGGCCTTCTTTTACGCGGAAATTGCCGCGCTCCAGCTTCTCCAGCAGTTCCCTGTACACCCCTCCCATCACCAGCGCCGCGGCGAGGCTGCGCTTGCGCGAAGGGTCGGCCAGGGCCAGGGCCTCGGCGTAAAGGGCGCGGGCCCTCGCCGCCTCGAATTTCATCAATTCTATAAAATCGGGAGAGTAATTGGAACCGCCGAGGGCGGCGGGCGGGCACCCGAACCTGGCCAGGTCCTCGGCCGGTAGGTAGACGCGGCCGGCGGCGTGGTCCTCGGCCACGTCCCTGAGGATATTGGTCAGCTGCACGGCGTAGCCGAGCTTCTCCGCGAAGAGGCCGGCGTCGGGGGCGTCGTAGCCGAAGATCGCCAGGCAGGCCATGCCTACCGCGGAGGCCACGCGGTACATGTAGTGTTCCAGCTCCGCCCGTGTCGCGTAGCTCTTTTTGTCCAGGTCCGCGGAAACCCCGTCGAGCACCAGCAGGAAATGTTCGCGGCGCAGAGGAAAGGCCTTTACGGCCCAGGCCAGTTCCCGCTCCAGCGTCCCGCCCGGCTCTCCGCCGGAGAACAGGGCTTCCACCGAGGCGCGCCAGGCCGCGAGGCGCTCGAGCCTGTCGGCCGCGGCCAGGCCCGGGTCGTCGGCGATGTCGTCCACCGCGCGGGCATAGCCGTAGTAGGCTGAAAGCGCCCGGCGCTGGTCTTTTTTGAGGAAGAAAAAAGCTGGCGCAAACGAAGAGTTGGTGGGGACGCTGATGACTATTTGACTATTTTGGGATGGCTTGGGCATTTGGTGTTCTGCGGATTAAACCGGGGTGGGAAGCGTTTTTGCCAAATAGTCAAATAGTCATCAGCGTCCCCGTCTATGGTCACCTGTTCTCTATGGCGTCCAGGTATTTCATGAAATCTTCCCAGCCGCTGTCCTGCGCGAAGAAGAGCTTCGAGTAGGTGGGGTAGTACTCTATCAGGGTGCCGGGCTTGCCGGGGATGTTGATGGCGAGGCCTTTTACCGAGGAGAAATCCTTTCCGGTGCGGTCCTTTCCGAGCGCCGCGTTGCGGATCACCAGTTCGGAAGCGATGAAGCGGTTAAGGCTGCGGCCGGCCGCGGCGGCCTTGTCGGCGCCGGGGCGGGCCTTGTCCGCGTAGCGGCCCGCCAGTTCCACGAAATGGGAGAGGTCGCCGTAGAGCGCCACGCGCTTGTCGGGGTCCGTGGAGGGGTCGCCGATCTCGAAGCGCACCACTTCGGCCTTGGCCCGGGCCAGCGCGGCCCTGTCGTCCGCGGCCATGGCCAGCTGGTACCAAGTCTTGAGCCTGGCCGCGAGGCCGCGCATTTTAGAGCCGCGGATGGCGGAAAGCTGCGTGCCGTAACCGCCCTGCTGCAGCAGGTCCTGCATTTCGGGGCGGGAGTACATCTCCTTGAAAGTGTCCACCATGAAGACGCCGGCCTTCTCGGGGGAGGCGCCGGGGTTTGCCGAGAGGGCGGCCAGGAAGCCCTCCCAGTTCAGGCTGGGCAGCTGTATCACTTCTTCCGCGCCCACTATCACGTCGGCGCCGTCCTTGATCTCGTAGGCCACTTCGGCCATCTGCATGAAGCAGGCCATGGAAACGTACAGGTCCACCTTGCCGGCCTCGCGGAATATCTTGCCCATCTGGCGCGTGCCGATGTAGTTGCCGGTCACGAAATCATGGGAAATGGACTTCTCGTCGTCCATCGGGTTCTGCCCGGGTTTCACGGGGTCCAGCCAGCCCCAGCCGTGGTCCCAGATCACGAAAGCGTACTTCTTGGCCGGGTAGGCGGCCTTGGCCCACTTCACGAAAGCCGCGGCTTCTTTCCAGTCGCCCATGTCGGGGCTGCCCAGGTCGGCCAGCAGGGGGGAAGCGATATGGTCCGGGTCGGCGTCCTTCGTGACGAAGTAGCGGCGCACCCCGGCCCAGTCGCCGTCCGCCGTGGTGTCGTTGTCCAGGCCCTTAGAGCGGCCTATCTCGGCCACTATGTTGACATTGGCGTCGGAGCCGGCCGTCTCGAAGCGGTTCAGGTCGGTCAGGGCGAAAGGTTCTATGTTGCTCTTGCCGTTCATGTAGACCATGACGGTCCACTCTTTCAGGTCGGCTTTGGGGGCCGGCTCCGCGGCCGGCGCTTCGGGAGCGAGTACGGAGAGTGAATCCAGGGCCGTTCCGGCCGAGGCGGGGTGAGTGGCGAACAGGGCAAGCAGTATCGCTGTGAGAAGTTTCATTCAGTACGCTCCGCTTTAGAGTGGCGACCTTTATATTATCCGGAAAAAGGCGCTGTGAATCAAGGTCTAAAGGCCTAGCCGGCCGTGGGCCCGCCCTGCAGGCGGATCTTTTCCTGCATCAGCTGGTCGTAGTAGTCCACCAGGCCGCTGCGGTCGGCCGCGGCCTTGTAGACCTTGCCAAGGGGGAAGACTATCGTCTTCCAGGGGAACTGCAGAGACCAGCCGCCGTCCTCGCCGTCGGTATTGTACCAGACGCCCTTCAGGTCCCTGATCAGGGTCTCGGCGAAAATGTGCCCGTAGCAGCGCAGCAGTTTCCAGCCGTCGGTGGTGGGGGGGATGTCGGGCTTGAAATTGTTTTTTATCGCCTCCTCCAGTTTGAAGAGGCCGGAGCGGCCGAGCTCAATGCCGGAGGTTTCCGGCAGCGAGGAGACCAGGACCATCATCCGCCGGTGTTCGGTGGCGGAGTCGGTCAGCCGCTCGGCGTGGCTCATGATTCGCTTTTTCGCGGCTTCCAGCCCGCAGGGCAGGGGGCCGGGGGCGCGCAGGCGTTCCGTGAGCCAGACCGAGTACTTGGCCAGCCAGCCGGGTTCCGGCACCTCGCCGCCCCAGAGCAGGCGCCAGGCGCGCTGGACCGGGTAGGTGACCAGTTTCATGTTGGGCTGCTCGAAGATCATGGGCCAGCCCCAGGGGTCGAAGTCGGGGAATTTTATCAGGCGCCCCTTATGGCGTTCCTGGAGGAAGTAACAGAGAAAGGCCGCGCAGTCCCTGACCATATCCACCTTGGTCTGCTGGTTGACCTTGTCCTTTATGAAGGTGAGGCGGAGCTTCTTTTCGGCCTCGCCGAGGCCGTCCGGGTTGAAGTAGATCTTCCTGCCCAGTTCGTCTTCCAGGTCCGAAGCCATGCGGAAGGCGCCCGAGATGAAAGCGTCGCCGCGGCTTTCCTCTTCCGTAGGGGCGGAGGGTGCGGACATCACGTCCCGCAGGGTCTCGATCCTGGGGCGCTGCGCCGGCTGCTCCGCCTTGGGCGCCGCGGCCGGTTTGGCGCCTGTCCTGTCAGAGGAGAGGGGGGCCGGTTCTAGCGAGGCCGCGGCCAGGCCGGCGACCGTGGCGGGGGCAGGAGCGGCCGCGGGCAGCGGCGCCTGCGCCGCCGCCGGAGGCGGTTCGGCCGGCTTCACGGTTTCAGGGGCCGGGGCCGGCGCGGCCTTCGGGGCGGGAAAAAGTTCTTCGATGGCGGCGGGCGGGAACTGCGGCACCAGGCGCGACGCCGATTCCGTGTCGGTGAGGGCGATCTTCAGCGTCACCGCCGCGGCTTCGGCGGTCTTGCCGGTCTTGAGGAGCGTCAGGGCCAGGTTGCCCAGCGCTTGCACGGCGGGGGCCAGCATGGCCGACCGGCGGGAGCAATCCTCGGCCTGGACCATGTCCCCGGACCGGAAGTAGAG
>Ga0074197_1000681_pt1 | contig 37868 bp, 32 predicted proteins | sample EPASupsiteSAE305_FD_64526 | JGI IMG/M metagenome (GOLD analysis project Ga0074197, IMG submission 64526) | Bioremediated contaminated groundwater microbial communities from EPA Superfund site, New Mexico - SAE3-05 reassembly with SPADES | ecosystem: Environmental > Aquatic > Deep subsurface >...
CCCGGGCCACCGGACTGCAGGGAACCGTTGCGCGGTTCCCCTCAATCGCTGCGCGATTGAGCCTCCCCTCCCCAAGGGTTCCCGGGGCAACGCCGTGCCCGGACCTTCAGCCCCAGCCTCCGCGACGTCCCTCCGAACCCATCCCCTCGTCCGCCCCTGAGTCCCTCGACAGGACCCGCGAACTTGCAGGCCTGCTTCTGTTTTTTTGTTGATTTTGGGTTTTGAAGTTGTATAATTGGAGGTAGGCAGCGAGTTGAGGAAAATCAATGTCCAGACTGCTTCTCCCCCTTTTGATCCTTCTGTCGGGAACGGTGCGCGCCGCGGAGCCGTTCGTCCTTAACAGGTTTGACCTTGGCGCTTTCGCGGCGCTGGAGTTTCCCCGGGTGCCGGCGGTTTCGGTGCCGCTGAAGGCGGATCCCCAGCCGGAGAAGCAGTACTTCAACGCCTACATCCTGAAGGCGATAGACTATCTTTACAAGAATTACGGGCTGAAGGGCTACGATATCAGCTCGATCCTGACGCATGACATTCCTTACAATGTCACGGGCGTCATCAAGGCCCGCCGCGCGCCGCTGACCATGTGCGTGGCCGCGCAGATGGAGATCATCCTTACCGCATATCAGATCTACTTCGACGAGACCGGCGACGTCGCCCCCTATTATTACCTGCCCAAGTCCAGCTTCGAGGGGCTCGCGGTCACGGACCTGAAGGGGCACATCTGGGTGAACCCGGAGTTCAAGGCCAACGGCACCGCGGACGCACTGATAAATTTCGGCATGGGCGAGCGCCGCCCCTTCGAGAACCTGACCCCCGGCGACTTCGTGAACATCAACCGCACCAACCGGACGGGCCACGCGGTGACTTTCCTCGGCTACATAAACAAGACCGGCAAGGTGCTGCCTAAATACGACGCCTCCGTGGTTGGGTTCAAGTATTTCTCCTCACAGGGCCGGCTGGCGGCGGGAGAAGGCGGGCTGGATTACCGCTACGCCGTCTTCAGCAAGTTCGGCTGCCCCGAGATGCCGTACAAGCGCGACTGCGAGGTCATCTATTCCGCCGACCAGCGCATGCTCAATACCGGCACCATGCTCGCCCCGGCTTTCTGGACCGGAGTTAAACCGTCGGCCGATTCCGCCGTGCCCGGCGCCGTTACCGTCCTCAACCGCAATTTCTTCAACGGTATCACCACGGACGATTAAGAACCGCTCTGCCTCTCTGTCCCTGCCTCTGTGAAGTATCCAAGGAGGATGAAATGAAAATACTGATAGCGTATTATTCAATGTACGGCCATATGTATGAAATGGTCAAAGCCGCCGCCGAAGGCGCGAGATCCGTGCCGGGGGCCGAAGTTGTCATAAAACGCGTGCCCGAGACCCTGCCCGCCGAGGTGCTGGCCAAGATGGGCGCGCTGGACGCACAGAAAGCCCAGGCCGCGGTCCCCGTCTGCGCCCCCGAAGACCTCGCCGCCGCCGACGCCGTCATCTTCGGGGTTCCCACCCGGTTCGGCAACATGTGCGGCCAGATGCGGCAGTTCCTGGACGCCACCGGCGGGCTGTGGATGAAGGGAGCGCTCATAGGCAAGGTAGGTTCCGTGATGGCCTCCAGCGCTACCCAGCACGGCGGGCAGGAGTCCACCATCCTTTCCACGCACACGACGCTGCTGCACCACGGCATGGTGATAGCCGGCCTGCCGTATTCGTTCCAGGGGCAGACGAGCATAACGGAAATGACAGGCGGGTCCCCCTACGGCGCTTCCACCATAACCGGCGGGCAGGGTGAGCGCATGCCGAGCAAGAACGAACTGGATGGCGCCCGCTTCCAGGGCAAGCACGTGGCCGAGCTGGCTGCCAAACTCGCCAAGTAGGCGCAGCGGCGCAAAAGAGAAGCCCCCGGGCGGCCGGGGGCTTTTTCTTTAGAATCTTTCACTTTCCCGGCGGGTCTTTGTACTGGAACAGGAAGAAAATGGCGGCGCAGATGGCGCCGAGCCCGTCTGCGAGCATATCCTTCTGCGCGTCCCAGGCGTCGCCCTGGCTGCCCAGGAAGGCTATGCCGGCGGCAGGGTCGGCCGAGACGGCGTAGCGCCATTCTATGATCTCATACACCGCGGCCACGGTGAAGATGGCGGTTATGCCCGTGAAAGCCAGCAGGCCGCGGGAGCGGCTGTAGCCTCTGCGCCAGATGAACTCTGCTATGGGGTAGGCGTAGAAACCCACGGAAAAATGGGCCACCCGGTCAAAGTGGTTCCGGCCGAACCCGAACATTTCCGTCACGAAACTGAAAGGCACACGCTCGAAGGTGTAGTGACCGCCGGTGGTGTGCAGGAAGACCAGCACGCTCATCATGAGGTAAGAGGTGTTCGAGAAGGCGAACTTGCGGTAGGTAGCCGCCAGCGCCAGCACGATGAGGACTATCGGGATGTTCTCCGCTACCCACACTTCCCGGCTGTACGGGGCCAGCCCCAGGGCCGCGAAGTAGATAACGTAAAGTCCCAGCAGTACGTGCGGTACTTTCAACTTCATGCCGATACCTTGGCGGCTTCCAGCAGCGCCTTGTAGCGCGCGAGCCGGCCGGCCAGGCCCTTTATGGCGGTTTCCCAAAATTCCGGCTTGCCTATGTCCGCGCCGAGGCTGCGGCGCGCCACACCCTCGGCTGTGTCGGCCCCGGAGAGGCGCAGGAAGGCTTCGTACTTTGGCAGGAAGGCCGGGCCCTCCGCCTTGAATTTGGTGAACAGCGTGGCCGCCATGAGGAAGCCGAAGGTGTATGGGTAGTTGTAGAAAGAGACCCCGGAGAAGTAGAAGTGCATCTTGGACGCCCAGAACAGCGGGTCCTCGCCGCCGGGCTCGAGAGCGTCGCCGAACACTTCCTTCTGCGCCGCGGTCATCAGTTCTTTTAGGCGGGCCGCTGAGACTTCCCCTTTCTGGCGCTCCTCGTAGAAAGCCTTCTCGAAGCGGAAGCGCACGGTGATGTCGAGGATGGTGATCGCCGCGCCGCTCAGGTATTCGTCGAGCATTATGAGCTTCTGGGCCTCGGACACTCCGGGGTCGCCCTGTATGCCTTCGGCCAGCAGGTGCTCGCCGAAGATGGAGGCCGTTTCGGCGAGGGTCATGGGATACTCGGTGGCCCAGGTGCGCATGTCCTTCATGAGGTGCCCGTGCCAGGCGTGGCCCATCTCGTGGGCCAGCGTGTTCACGTCGCCCAGCGTGCCGTTGAAGGTGGTGAACACGCGGCCTTCCTTTATAAGGGGAGAGCCGGTGCAGAAGGCGCCGGGGCGCTTGCCGCCGCGGGCCTCGCTCTCGAGGTGCTTTTTAGCGAGGAAGTCCTTGTAGTAGGCGCCCAGCGCGGGGTAGACCCGGCTGAAAGCCCCCTCCACCTTGGCCGAGCCCTCTTCCCAGGTGTAGAGCTTGGCGTCCTTGAGCGGCAGCGGGGCCTCCCGCTCGAAGAAGGCGATGCCTTTGCGGCCCATGGCCGCGGCCTTGACGCGCAGGATGTCGCGCACCGGCTCCAGGTTGCGCTCCACGGCCTTGTACATGGCGTCCAGCGTGGAGCGCTTGATGCCGGCGTTGAAGAGGGACTGGTCGAGGAAGTTCTTAACCCCGCGCTTCTTATCCAGGGTCAGGCGGGTGCCGGCCAGCGCGTTGAGCGCGGCGGCGCAGGTGTCTTCTAGGGCCGCCCAGGCCTTGTTGCCGCCTTCGAAGGCGGCGCGGCCCACCCGGCGGTCGGCGTCGCCCATTAGCGCGCGCCAGCGCGAGATCGGCAGCGTCTCCACGCGGCCGTCGGGCCAGCGCATCTCGAAGGTGAGCTTGGAGGAGATCTTGTTATAGAGGCGGTCCCAGGACTGGAAGCCGTCCACGGAGAGGTCGGCCGCCAGCTTCTCCTCGGCGGGGCTCATGGTGCGGCGGGCGCGCTCGCGCACGCGCTTGAGGGCGTAGGCGACGTCCTTGAGCTTTTCGCGCTTGATGAAAGCGACGAACACTTTTTCGGGCACGTCCTTGAAGGCGCGCAGCATATCCACGCCGAACTTGGCGTATTCGGCGCCCAGCAGGGACAGTTTGGCCTCTTCGGCGGCGTATTCGTCCTTATCGGCGTGGGCGGCGGTCAGGCAGCCGGCGTAGGAGAAGATATGCCCCAGGCGGGTCTCCACATTTTCGGCCGTGAGCAGCAGTTTCTCCCAGTCTCCGGCGGTCTTTGCGGAAAGGGGCGCCATTTTGGCGGCTTTCTTTTGCAGCGCGGCGATGTCGGCCGACAGCTGCTTTTTGAATTTTATCATCTCCGGCCCGTTGAAAGACGGGAAATAGCCGGTGAGGTCCCACTGCACGCCCTGTTTTTTATCCGCCATAAAGCCTCCTTGACCGCTTACGGAAATTATACAAAACCGCCCGCGGGAGGCGGTCCTTTGAAAATTGGTAAGATAGACGCATGGAATGCTATGTCGCCCTCGTTAAAGCCCACCCTATCGCCACCGCGATGGCCCAGTTCGCCGTGCTGGGCACGCTCGGGGAAGTCTTCTCCAAGTGGCTGGTAGCGCGCCGTGTATTCTCCCCTTTCGGCCCGCGCGGCACGCTGCTGCGGATGCTCGGCTGGGCCGCGCTCGCCGTCTGCATCAAGTACGCTTTCACCGGCTTCGTCGCCTTCACTGAGGGGCTGGTCGCCCACGGCCTGCTGCCGGAACTCGGAGCGGCGGGCAAAGCCTTCGCGGTATCGCTCGCCATGAACCTGCAGTTCGGGCCGTTCCTGGTGATAGCCCACCGCCTGATAGATAACGCCATAGACGGCCGGGCCAACTGGGCCAACCTCGACAAGGGGCTGCTCTCGCTGCTCTGGTTCTGGGTGCCCGCCCACACCGTCACCTTCCTGCTGCCCCCGGACCTGCGCATAGGCCTGGCGGCCGTCTGGTCGCTGGCGCTCGGCCTGATCCTCGGCTTCTATAACCGCCCCCCCGTAACGAAAGAGCCGCGCGGTTAGCGCGGCCCTTCGTCCGTTTCCCTCCCCGGGACTAATCGGCCTTCGGCAGATAGATCTTGAAGGTTGTGCCCCCGCCCGGGGTGCTTTCCACGTATATCCCGCCTCCGGCGCGGCTGACTATGCCGTAGACGGTGGACAGGCCCAGGCCCGTGCCCTGGCCCGGCTTCTTGGTGGTATAGAACGGCTCGAAGAGGTGCTGCATGGTCTCTGGGGTCATCCCGGTGCCGGTGTCGCTCACGGTCAGTTCCGCGTAGGCGCCTGGCGCCGGGGCCAGCTTGAACCCGGCCGGTTCCTGCCCCAATTGCGCGTTGCGCGTCTCCAGGCCGATACGGCCGCCGTCGGGCATGGCGTCCCGTGAATTTATTACCAGGTTAATTATCACCTGGGAAACCTGGGTAGGGTCGGCTTTAACCAGGCACAGGTCCGCGGCCAGGCTGGTTTCCAGATGCATGTTGGCGCCGATAAGGCGCTTGAGCATCTTCTGGCTGCCGGTGGCCACAGCGTTCAGGTCCACCGTTTCCAGTTTGGGCTCCTGGCGGGCGCTGAAGGTGAGCAGCTGGCGGGTGAGGGCGGCTCCCCGCTCCGTTTCCAGCAGTATTTCAGACAGGTCGCCGCGGGCGGGCGCGCCCTGCGGCATGGTGTCTATGAGCAGTTCGGCGTAACCGCTGATGGAGACCAGGATATTATTGAAGTCGTGGGCTATGCCTCCGGCGAGCCGGCCTACCGCCTCCAGTTTCTGCGACTGGAGCAGCTGGGCCTGCAGCTTGTCCTTGGCCTGCTCGGCTTCCACGCGCTGGGCTATCTGCGCCTTCAGCGCTTCGTTGGCCGTCGTCAGCTCGGTGGTGCGCTCCAGCACCCGGTTCTCCAGGTTCTGGTTGAGGCCGCGGATCTCGGCTTCCGCCTTGCGCCGGGCGCTTATATCCCGGCAGAGGGTGAGTATCTGTGGCGCGCCGTCCTTGGTCATGACGGTGGCGTTGATCTCCACCGGGATCACCGTCCCGGAAGGCCCGGCGTAATCCACTTCGAAATTGAAGATATAGCCGTCCTTCGCGCATTGGGCCACGGCGGCGGCGTTCTTCTCCTTTTCGTACTCCGCCGTCCACTCCATGACGGAACGGCCCAGCACGTCTTTGAGGTCTTTCCGCCCGGTCAGGCGCACGTACTCGGTATTGGCGTCGAGGACGCGGCCGTCCTTGTCTATGATGACATAGCCGGTGCGGGTGGTCTCCACCAGCGTGCGGTAGCGGCTCTCGCTCTCCCGGAGTTCTTTTTCCGCCTCCACCCGGCGCGTGATGTCGTCGAGCATTATCACGGCCTTGCCGCCGATGAGCACGCCGAAGATGTAAGTGGTCTTGAACGAGCCGTCGCTGCAGGCAACGCTATAAGCGCCGCCGTCTATCTCGTTGTTGGACGCGGCGGCTTTTTTGAACAGCTCCGTCCAATGGGCCAGCAGCTTGGCGCGGTAAGCGGGGTCCGGGTAGGCCTTTTTGGTCCAGGCGTCCAGATTGGGGATGTCCTTATGGGCGTAACCGAAGGTCTGCGTGAATTTGGCGTTGATATACTCGATGTTCCCGGCGAGGTCCTGTATGGCGATGGACATGGGGATCTGATCGAGGATGCGGCGAAGGGAGTTCTCGCTGTCGCGCAGCGTTTTCTCCACCCGGACGCGTTCGGAAACGTCCTCGAACATCACGAATACCTTGCCCGCGGCGATAACACCAAAAATGAAACAGGTCTTCTTCGAGCCGTCCTTACAGGTGACCAGGTACTCCTCGCCGGCTATCTCCCCGCCTTTCTCTATGGCCTCGTGAACGTGGCCCATGTAGCGCGCGATGACCTCTTTGCGGTAGGCCTCGTCGGGGTAGGCCTGCGCCCACCAGCGGTCCATGTTAGGAATGTCCGAATGCGGAAAGCCGAAGGTCTCGACCGCCTTGTTGTTGATGTATTCTATGGTGCCGTCCATGGCGACTATGGCCATGGCCATGGGGGCTTTGTCGATTATCCTGCGAAGCAGGGCTTCGCTCTCCCTCAGGGCGGTCTCGGCGGCTTTCCTGGCGGTGATATCCACGCAGACTATGTGGAGGGCGCCTTTTTCACGGTCGGCCGCTACGCGGGTGTTTACCCACTTGTAGCTGCCGTCCTTGCAGGCGAAGCGGGAGTCGAAGCGGGCGTCGGGCTCTTTGTCCGCTACTTTTTTGAGGGTCTCTTCGGCGATACGGCGGTCTTCGGGGTGAAGGAGGTCCAGGAAGGAGCGTTCGTCCAGTTCCGCGGCGGAATAACCAAGCTGCCGCTCCCAGGCCGGATTATGGGCGCGGAAACGGCCGTCAAAAGCCAGCGTGCCCATCATGGTGGGCATGATATCGAAGTGGCGTTTGTATATCTCTTCTTCCGTGCCGGACATCGTTTCCCCCTCTCACGGTAAATATACTAAAAAAAGCCGCGTGGGCGGCAACAAAAATCCCCCGCTGCCGGGGGATCTTCGTGGGAGCTTATTCGTTCTTGTAATCCGTCTTTTTCTTCTTCAGGAAGCGGCTGAACCAGCCGCCGCCCTCCGCCGGCTTCTGCGCCGGCGCGGGGCGGTTCTCCTGCCTGTGCGGGCGCCGCTCGTCGCGGCGGCGCGGCTCGTCGAAATAAGGGGACAGGCTGACTATCCCTCCGCGGCGGGAAGGATCGGCACCGTACTTGTTCGGCCGGCTGCCGCCTCCTGCTCCGCGTGGGCGGCGCGGGCCGTCGGCGCGGGCGTAAGGCGCCGCTGAGCGGGGAGCCCCCTCGCCGCGGCGCGGGCCGTAGGCATTCCCATGGCGCTCCGGCCTGGGGCCGTGCTGCTGGGGCCTGGGGCCGTGCTGGGGTGGCCGGGGGCGGGCTTCGGCGCGGTTTTCGCGGGGCTCCTGGCGGGCCTGCGGCGGCCTAGACTGGTGCCGGGGCGCACGGTCCTGGTCGCCGGGCCGGCGCTTTTCGCCGGGCTGGCGCGGTGCGGAGGGGCCGCCGAAATCGGCAGAGGCGATGTCCGGATGCTTGGACACGGGCAGGCTCATGCGGATAAGGCGCTCTATGTTGCGGACGTCCTTGCCCTGGTCGGGGGCGGCGAAGGTGATGGCGCGGCCGGGCTGGCCGGCGCGGCCGGTGCGGCCGATGCGGTGGACGTAGTTCTCGTCCTCGTCGGGCAGGTCGTAGTTGATGACCAGCTCGATGCCGGTCACGTCGATGCCGCGGGCGGCGATGTCGGTGGCCACCAGCACGCGGTACTTGCCGGACTTGAAGCCTTCCAGCGCCTCCCGGCGCTGCGCCAGGGAGCGGTTGGAGTGGATCTCGGCGGCGCTGTGCGGCATCTCGCGGATGGAGCGGGCTATCTTCTTGGCGTTGTGTTTGGTGCGCACGAAGAGCAGCACGCTGCCCCAGTACTTGTCCAAGAGCTTGGCGAGGAGGGCGTTCTTTTCGCTGCGGTCCACTACGAAGAGTTCCTGCTCGACCTTATCCGCGGCGGTGCCGGGGCGGGCCACCTCTATGCGGATCGGCAGCTTCATGTGGCGGCTGGCCAGTTTCATAACGTCGTCGGGCATGGTGGCGGAGAAGAGCATGGTCTGGCGCTCGCGGGGCAGGGCCGCCATTATCTTCTCTATCTGCGGGGCGAAGCCCATGTCGAACATGCGGTCCGCCTCGTCCAGCACGAGCACTTTTACGTCGGAAAGGTTGACGGTCCGCTGGGCCACGTGGTCTATCATGCGGCCGGGCGTGGCTATGATGAGCCGGGGGCCCCTGCGCAGTTCCTGGGTCTGGCGGTTCATGCTTTCGCCGCCTATCACCACGGCGCAGCTCATCCCCATCATGGGCGAGAACTGGCGCACTACTTCGGCCACCTGCTGCGCGAGCTCGCGCGTGGGGACCACCACCAGGCCTTTGCCCTGGCCGGCCGCCGCGAGGCGCTGGATCATGGGGATGGCGAAAGCGATGGTCTTGCCGGTGCCGGTCTGGGCTATGCCTACCATGTCGCCGCCGCCGGTCGCCAGGGGAATGGCCTTCTGCTGTATGGGCGTGGGGACCTTGAATTTAAGTTTGTCGAGGGCTTCAAGGAGTTTCGGAGCTATGCCGAGGCCGTAGAAGCCGGCGGCGGGAGCGGTGTTTGTTTCAGTCATTCCCTATTATCCCATATATGCGGGTCTCAATGATACGGCCGCCCGCCGTGGGGCTCTTTTTTATATAATGAACGTGTGAAAACGCTGCTGCTCACCCTGCTCCTCGCCTGCGCCGGCGCGGCTTTCGCCGCGGATACGGCGGCGAAGCGGCTTACCGGCCTGGAGAAGCGCGTGTCCGTGGTGGAAAAGCGGGTCTCGAAACTGGAGAACGCCGCGGCCCCCGGCCCGGCCGCCAAGTCCGTTGAACCGGCGGAGCCGGCGCAGCCGATAGTCGCCACCTTCGTCAAAAAAAGGCAGGTGGTAGGCGAGAAGATCGGCGTCAGGCTGTACGTGGACCTGGAGAACGTCTCGCGCCGGCGCTTCTACGCCCTGAGCGGGCTGTTCGTCTTCAGGGATGAGGCCGGCGCGGTGATCTGGTCCAAGGAATACGCCTACAGCGAACCTTTCCTTCCCGGCGATCATATGGAGGTTACTTTGTCAGTCTCCAGCGACAAGACCAAGGAGTACCTGAAGTTCCTTAAGGCCAAGGTAATAACCGTCACGCTGGAAAAACAGGAGGCCTACGGCGCGGATTGAAGCCGCGCCGCCGGTGAGGGCCCGCCCAGGCGGGCCTTTTTTATTTCAGGAATTTTTCTTTCAGCTCCGGCGTCACCGGGAGCCGGTACCAATGCGCGGTGGCCGCCGTGCAGCGGTGCTTGTCGGGGCAGACCTTCTGGAAGCCGAAGCGCAGATGGCAGCAGATGGTGACCAGGTTGCCGTCGTCGCAGGCATACCAGATCTCCGGCGCGCCCTGCTCTATGGCGTGGCGGATGCGGGCTTCGGTCAGGCGCTTGGCCACGCCCATCTCCCGGAATTCGGGTTTTACCAGCAGGCCGTCCATGATCCAGCGGCCCTTGTCGAAATAAACCACGCTGTGGCCGGCCAGCTCCCCGCCCGCGAAAGCCGCAAAGTAGGCGTGCGGTTTGGCGCGCAGGCGCTTTACCTGTCGCCCGGCGTAAAAAGCCTCGAAACGCGGCTTCCACTCCGGGTCCTGCAGGTCCACCTTGCGGACGGTTATTTCCGGGACGGCTGTCATAAGTCTACAGATTATATCAGTAAACTCCCCGGCCCCGCACCGGCCATAAGCCCCAGCGGGGCCTGGGCCCAATACCGGCAGGGAGGTGGGGCCAAAGCCTCTAGGGCCGCAAGCGCCGAAAGAGTAGGATATACTTACCTTATATGACGCCCGGAGGCTCATCTGTGAGAAGATCTCTCAATACCCTGCTGCTGCTGCTGCTGGCGGCGCCCGCAGTTTTCGCCGGCGGAACGCCCGTCCTTGAATCCCTGAACCTGCCGCTGCTTCGCCAAGCGGGGCTGCTCGCCGCACCTCCCGCTCCGTCGCCGGTCGCGGCGAGGGCCGGCTATGACTGGTCCGGGCTGCCGGCCTACGTCTTCACCGAGCAGGAGCGCCTTTCCCCCCCCATCGTGGACGCCATAGACCGGACCGGCCGCACCCTGGACGTGGCCCTGTATAACCTCCAGATAGATGATGCCGTGGCCGCGCTGGTGCGCGCCAAGCGGCGCGGAGTAAAGGTACGGGTGCTCTTCGATAAGGCCCATGTCCTCCCCGAGGCCGGCAAGCAGATAAAGGCCGTGATCGATTCCGGCATCGAGACCCGGATGATGAATGGTCGCGGCGGCACCGGCGCCATGCACTGCAAATACGCTGTTTTCGACGGGACCCTGCTGCAGACCGGCTCTGCCAACTGGAGCGGTTTCGCCGAGAGCTTCAGCTACGAGAACGTAATGTTCGTGGCCGACCCGGATATCGTGGCCGGCTACGGGGCTAATTTCGAATGGATGTGGGCCCAGGCCCGCCCGCCCTCGCAGCCGGATGCTCCCGCGGCAAAGCCTTCGGTCCCGCCTTCCGATCCCACTCCGGACGTGAACTTTAACGGAGCCCTGCTGCCGGATTACGTTTTCTCCCCCCGGGGCGGCACCGAGGCGGCTATCGTGAAGGCCGTTGACGCCGCCAGGTCGGAAGTGGACCTGGCGATGTTCACTTTCACTTCGGACAAGATCATGGAGGCCCTGAAGCGCGCCGCCGCGCGAGGAGTGACGGTAAAACTCATGCTCTTCTCCGGCCAGAAATTCCCCTTCTTCGGCGATGCGAAGGCCAGCCGGATGGCGCTGCGTTTCAAGGACGGCCGCCTGGAAAAGGGCCAGATGCACAATAAGTTCGCCGTGCTGGACGGCCGGCTGCTGATAAACGGATCTTATAACTGGACCGTCACCGCCGAGACCGCCAATACCGAGAACACCATCTTCACCACCGCTCCCGAATACGTGGCACCCTACAAGGCCGAGTTCGATAAGCTCTACTCCAGCGCGCGCGAACCTTGAGCTGCCGGCCCGGAGAACGAGAAAGGCCGCCCATCGGGCGGCCTTTCACATTTCAAGGGAGTCGTTCAGCGGGAGGCGGTCAGGTCCATTTTACAGTTCGGAGGTGTGCCTGAGAAGGCAGCTGTGATTTCCGCCGGGATACAGGCGGTCTGGGCCTGGTTCGGCTGGCAGGAGCCGGACGGATACCCTGCCGCGCCAAGGCAGGAAGTTATGGTCCCGCGCCTGCCTTCCGCGTCGATGGTGAGGCGGGTGCGGGCCGCTGACTTGGCGCTCGCCTGGTGCCGCTGGAGCTGCCAGTGGATAACTGCCGTGGCGGCTGTGAGCAGTACCGCCGTCACCAGCAGTATCTGCGCCATGGCGAACCCTTTTCGTAAAAGCATCAGCGGCGCCTGCGCCCGCCGCCGCCGGAGGGCCTGCGCGAGGAACGCTGGTTCCAGCCGCGGCCGCCGGCCGCGTGGTTGTAGCCCCAGAGGGTTTCCGCGGGCACTTCGGGGTGGGTCACCTGGGTCATGGGGATGCCGGTAAGGGTCTCGATGCTGCGCACGTCGCCGCCCTGCTCGGGCATGGCGAAAGTGACCGCGCGGCCGGGCTGGCCGGCGCGGCCGGTGCGGCCTATGCGGTGCACGTAGGCGTCGTCCTCGGCGGGCATCTCGTAATTCACCACCAGTTCGATCCCGGTCACGTCTATGCCGCGGGCGGCGATATCGGTGGCCACCATGATGCGGTACTTGCCGTTCTTGAAGCCTTCCATCGCCTCTTTGCGCTGGCCCATGGAGCGGTCGGAATGCAGTTCGGCCACGGCGTACCCGGCGTACTGCAGGTAGCCGGCCACCTTCATGGCGTCGTAGCGCGTTTCCACGAAGACCAGGACGGTCCCGGCGTATTTCTCCAGCAGCTTCATCAGCAGCATGGGCTTGGAGCCGGAGCGCACCACGTAGAGTTCCTGGATCACGTTGGTGGCCGCCGTGCCGGATTTGGCCACCTCTATGCGGATAGGGAGCTTCATGTGCTGGCTGGCCAGGCGCATGACCTCGTCCGGGATGGTGGCGGAGAACAGCATGGTCTGGCGCTGGGTGGGCAGCTGCCGGATGATGCGGCTGATCTGCGGGGCGAAGCCCATGTCGAACATGCGGTCCGCTTCGTCGAGCACGAGGATGCGGGCGTCGTGCACCTTGGCGGCGCCGCGCTCCATATGGTCGTAGACGCGGCCTGGGGTGCCTATGAGGATGCGGGCCTTGCGGTTGAGGTCGCGCAGCTGGGATTCTTTGCCTTCGCCGCCGATGAGGCAGGCCACGCCCATGTTGAAGGCGGGCGCGAAGTCGCGGCAGACCTCGGCGACCTGGAGGGCCAGTTCGCGGGTGGGCAGGAGCACGAGGGCCTTGCCCGGCCCCTGGGCCAGGCGCTGGATCATCGGTATGGAGAAGGCGATGGTCTTGCCGGTGCCGGTCTGGGCGATGCCCACCATGTCCTTGCCTTCGGTGGCTATGGGGATGGATTTCTGCTGTATCGGCGTCGGGGTTACGAAGCCCTTCTTATCCAGGATGTCCATCAGCTTCGGGGCGATGCCGAGCCCGTAGAAGCCTGATCTTTTCTTGAGACCGAGCGCGGTAAGCGCCCTGGTCCCGATTTTCTTGAGCAGTCTTTTCATATGTTATCTATATTATAACTTTAATTCGCGTCGGCCAGGCCGGCCGGGATGTTATTCCTCCCGCCAGGACTGCAGGGAACCGTTGCGCGGTTCCCCTCAATCGCTACGCGATTGAGCCTCCCCTCCCCAACTGGCGTTAGGAACAACATCCCGGCCGGCCCTAGCGGCTAATTAAGCTCGAATTCCTCGCCGGGGGCGGGACATTTCACGTTCTTTATCCCCTCCGCGGCCAGCGCGTCCGCGAGGGCGGCGCGGGCTTCGGTGTCGCCGTGCACCAGGAACACGCCGCGCGCGGGTTTCGCGGCCTTTATGAACGCCATGAGGTCGTTCTTGTCCGCGTGCGAGGAGAAGGTGTGCATGGTCTCCACCCGCGCCAGGACCTCGTGCTCCATGCCGAAGATCTTTACTTTTTTCTGGCCGTCCTGCAGGCGCCGGCCGAGCGTGCCCTGGGCCTGGTAGCCTACGAGCAGCACCGTGGCGTCGTCGTGACCCAGGTTGTTGCGCAGGTGGTGCAGGACGCGGCCGCCTTCGCACATGCCCGACGCAGAGATGATGAGCATCGCGCCCTTGCGGTTGTTGAGCGCCTGTGATTCGTCCTTGGTGCGCAGGTAGCTGATGTACTCGAAGCCGAACGGGTCGCCGTCCAGGCGGGCGTACTCCCTGAACTTCTCGTCGAAACAGAAGCCGTCCTTGTGCCTGTTGAAGATCTCCGTGAGGCTGATGGCCATCGGACTGTCCACGTAAACCGGGATCTCCGGCGCGGCGCCGGACCGACGGATCTTGTCCAGGATGAAGATTATTTCCTGCGTGCGCTCCAGGGCAAAACTGGGGATTATTATCTTACTGCCCTCTTTGAAGGCGCGTTTGATGACCTCGACCAGTTTGGCCTCGGCGTCTGCCAGTCGCTCGTGCAGGCGGTCCCCATAGGTGCTCTCTATTACGAGGTAGTCCACCCCTTGCGGGGCTGCCGGGTCGTCGAGCAGCAGCGTTTCCGCCCGTCCCAGGTCTCCGGTGTAGAGGATCCGGCGGCTGCCGCCGGGAACGTCCACGTCCAGCTGGGTCATGGCCGAGCCCAGCACGTGGCCGGCGTTCAGGAGCCGCGCCTTTACTCCCGGCACCGGCTCGAAGACCGTGTTGTAGTCCACCGGCTTGAAATGGGCCAGGGCGAGGTTCGCGTCCTCTTCGCCGTAGAGCGGCTCTATGCTCAGCCCTTCGGCGGCGTGGATCTTGTTGTAGAACCGGGCGTCGCCTTCCTGCAGGCGGGCGGAATCTGCCAGCATTATGCCTGTTATCTCGGCCGTGGCCGCCGTCGCGTAGACGGGCGCGTCGCAGCCGTTCTTGTAGAGCAGCGGCAGCAGCCCGCAGTGGTCCACGTGCGCGTGGCTGAGCACGGCCGCGTCCACCGAAGCGGGCGGAAAGAGGAAGGTCCTGTTCTTCTTGTCCGCGTCGTTGCGGTGCCCCTGGAACATGCCGCAGTCCAGGAGCAGCGTGCCGCCGGGGGTTTCCAGCAGGTGGCGTGAACCCGTAACTTCTCCGGCGGCGCCGTGGAACGAAAGTTTAATTTTTGACATATTTCCTTTTTTTCGGGGAGTAGTCCCGCAGCGGCCCCAGGGTCTTGCGCAGCAGCAGTTCGTCGCTGCCCTTCACTAAAAAGTCCTTAAGCAGCCCGGCCTTTTGGTAGCCGAGCCGGCGGTAGAACCGCCGCGCGCCCTTATTGAAGGAAGAGACGCACAGAAAAACGTTCGGAGCGCGGCCGAAAATTTTCTTTTCGGCGAAAGCCATCAGTTCTTCGCCCAGGCCCCTGCCCCGGTAGCCCGGCGAGACGAAGAGGACCTGGATATAGCCGCGGAAAGTGCCGTACATCGTTATGACCACGAATCCGGCGAGTTCCCCGTCCGCCCTGGCCGCGTAAGTCTCGCGGAAAGGCGCGTTGAACGTCTTAAGGCAGTGCCGCTCGCGCAGACCCAGTTTCAGCCAGGGGTCGGATGCGGCCATCAGCGCCGCGGCGGCCTTTTTATCCTTCGCGGCTGCAAGGCGGGTTATCTTCATGATTTTAATGATACTAAATTCGCGCCGACGGGCATAAAATGGGATAATATCCTCATGCTCCACGATTTCCTGGACTACGCGGCCTTCGCTTTCCTGGCGCTTTTTCCCATCCTGAACCCGCCGGCCATGTCCCCTATCTTCCTCGACATGACCGATACCCTGCCCGACGAGGACCGGCACCGGCTGGCCGGGCTGATAGGCAAATACACCTTCATGCTGCTGTTCTGCGTGCTGATCGCCGGCGGCTGGCTGCTCAAGATCTTCGGCATCTCCGTGCCCGTCATCAGGGTGGCCGGCGGCCTTCTCCTCTTCAATACGGCCTGGCAGATGCTCAATAACGAACCCAAGTTCTCCCAGGCGGAGCACGAGGAACTGAAAGGCCGAGTTTCTTCCCGCGCTTTTTTCCCCATGACCATGCCGGTGACAGCGGGTCCCGGGTCCATAGCGGTAACGCTCACTCTCGTCCCGGCCGGCTCCCTGCTCAGCTCCGGCACCTGGGTGAAGTTCGCGGGCGACGCTTCCGGCATCGCCCTGGCCGCCCTGAGCGTCTTCCTCTTCTACCGGTATTCCGAGAATTTCCTGCGCCGGCTGGGCCGCGCCGGAGCGCAGACCATTTCCAAGATCTCGGCCTTCATCCTGCTCGCCATAGGCGTACAGATCATCTGGGAAGGCGTGCGCGGCCTGCTGGCCGCCTCCTGACCCCTCCCTCTTCCTCCGGCGGGACGCCTGCGCGTCCCGTTTTTTTTCTTGCGCGTGGGTCTTTTGCCGTGAAACGGCGGGCCCAAAGCCCCTGTTGCGGCCCGCGCCCCGCGGCTAAACTATACAGGTACTTCTACCTTATAGGCGGAGATCACGGATGAACAAGACGTTGGCGATAGCCGCGGTCCTTTCATTGTTAGCCCAGAGCGCCCAGGCGCGGCGCATGAATTTAAATTCCTACTCCCTGCCCGGTCTGGACGCCGCCGCGGTCAGCGGCCTCCGTGCGGAGATACCCGTGCCGGTCTCGGACGTGGAGACCGTCGGGCCGCGCGTGACGCTGCTGCTGGCCGCCGACCGGTCCAACCGCCGCGATCCGGTCTGGCCCGGCTATGACGTATTCGGCCAGCCGGTGCTCCTCTACGAGGCCGGGGTACGCTCCTTCCTGATAGCCCACCCTAACCCGCCGGCCGGGTACGAACCGGCCCTCTCCTCGCCGCGGTCCGTATTCGTCAAGCAGGGGCCTGTTCCCGGCCTGAATTTCACTTTCGAGTTCCATTTCCCCCTCAACGGGGCGGACACTTTCGCCTACCGCTACGAGGCGCAGGACAGGCCGGCGCAGGATATCCGCACTGTGGTCCACGAGCGCTTCCATGTCTTCCAGAAGACCGGCTTCAGGCCGGGGCGCTACGGCAAGCGGGCGAGCGAGCCGGACGGCGAGGACCTGGCCCTGGCCGCCCTCGAACAGAAGACCCTTAAGCTCGCGCTCTACGCGCAGGGAACCCGCGCAGCCGCCGGATACATCGGGCAGTTCATCGCCGTCCGCGAAGCGCGCTACGCCCGCTTTCCCGACGCCCGCCTGCCTGAGACCTATGAGGAGCGCAGCGAGGGCACGGCGAGATACGTGGACCTGGTCCTGAACCTGCGCCAGGAAGTGTCACCCCAGCCTGGCGGCCCCGAGGCTTCGCTTCTGCCTTACCTCGACAGTTTTCCGGACGTGGACAAAATGGGAAAGTCGCGTTATTACGGCACCGGTGCCGCCCAGGGCCTGCTGCTCGACAGGGCCGGGCGGGCCGACTGGAAAGCGCTGGTCGCCGCCGGACAATCCCCCTATGATGTCACGTTCCATGCTTTCCGCCCTGCGGACCTTGCGGCCGCGCTGGCCGAAGCCAAGCTGCAGCATGGTTACGACGCCCTGCTCGCCACCGGCCTGCAGAAGGTCTCTGCCTTCCAGGCCGCCAAGACCGCGGCCATATCCGCGTATAACGCTCTCCCCGGTCCGGAATGGTCCGTTCCCTCGGCACTCTCCATGGGCTACAGCGCCGCTTCGCCTACCTATAAACTCGGCCCCTATGAAACCCTCATGCCTACTACCTATATGGTGGACGCCGCCATGGAGGGCTATGAGTTCAACCTGACCGACCGCCCCGTGGTGCTGGGAGGCAATGAAGTGCGGTTCCACGCCGCTGCCGCCGTCCTAATGAATGGGCGGCCTTTTGCCCTGGCTGACGGGGCGTACCCTTTCGAAACGCTCTCGGTAAGCGCGGCCGGGCTGAAAGTATCGGTCTCGAGGCCCGGAACTCTGACCGTGTCAGGAGGTAAAGCCCTCGTCACTCTGCTCCAGTAGCCTTGGGCCAAAGGGCCCAGATGCGGCATAGGCCCTTTGGCCCTTGCGAAATAGGCTATATGGCTTAAACTTGATTAAAGTCATTGATTTGAGTCAAGCGGTGGAGGAGCATTGAAACGCATCAACGTGTTACTGGCGGCCGTACTAACAGTACTTCCCTTCTCTAACCTGGCGGCGCAGACCCCGGCTTTCGAGGCTCTTAAGTTCTCGGCTGCCGGTTTTTCTTTTCCCGCCATTCCGCTTCCCGCGCGCCCGGAGCTCTACAACGCCCCGCTCTCCGGGGCCAGGGAACTTTCCGGCGAAGCCCTTTTCACCTACCTGCACGAGGCCACCGTGCCGGCTCCGCGCTCGCTCCCGCCTTCCTATAAAGCCTCCAAGGCCTTCATGTATTCCTCCGCCGACAACAGCGGCTGTGCCGGCCGCCCCGGGGTTATGACCCTCTATTCCCAGGTCTGCGTGCCCGGCTCCGGAGAGGCCGGTGAGAATTACAAAGAACGCGGTGACGAGAACGGCGACGGCGTGGTGGACGCCTTCATAAACGCCGAGCATATTTGGCCCCAAAGCTACTTCAACAGCTCTCTCCCCATGGTGGCGGACCTGCATCACCTGGCCCCCACCTTCGTTACTCCCAACAGCCGCCGGTCCAACCTGAAGTTCGCCAAGGTCGCGAAAGCGCTGTACTCCACCCTCTCGGGTTCCAAACTGGGGAAGGAAGGTTTTGAACCTGCGAATTCGGCGAAAGGCAACGTGGCGCGGGCCATGTTCTACTTTGTTGTACGCTATAGCGACCGCGACATCAGGCAGGGAATGAATTACTCGGAGTTCTGGTCCGCCAACGTCGGGATGCTCCTGGACTGGAACAGGCAGGACCCTCCCGACGCCGCCGAGCGCCGCCGCAATGCCCTGGTGGAGGAGTTCCAGGGGAACCGCAATCCGTTCATAGATAATCCCGAACTGGCCGAGCGCATAGGCGAACAGGTCTTCAGGGCGCATTGAGCCCCCCTTCCCTCCCGGAGAACAGGAAAGGCCCCTTACGGGGCCTTTCTTTTTTTGGGGACCATGAGGGTCAGGGGAAGAACTGATCCACCTGCCTCAGCGCGGCATCACCCGGTTCCAGATGGCACTTCTTGGCGGAGACCCGGTTCAGCGTGAGTTCCACTCTGTCCGGGTGGATCACGGCGGCGGGCGAGCTCCCATCATGGACGGCTTTTACGGATTTTGCCGCGCTTATCCCCATCTCGGAGAAACTTATGGCCACCGACGCGGTGGCGCCTTCACGGGTGATACCCTTTGTCGGCGCGTAAAAAGGTACGGAGTTGCCCCAGGAAAATTCCCGCAGCAGCGTAAGGGTCTCGGCGTTAAGGAGGAACGGGTCGGGCGGAAGCCAGAAAGCGTCCATATCGGAAAGGCTCTGCCGCAGAAGGGCGGGCAATTCTTCCGTGGTTCTGGCCCTTACGGTTTTTACTTCTATCCCCAGTTCTGTGCCCCTGGCGGCGCCGGATTCCAGATACTGGTCGAACTCCCGCAGCGTCCAAAAGATGTAGAGTTTTTTCAGGCCGGGCTGCAACGCTTTAAGTTTGGAAAGGATCAGCCCGAAATCAGGCAGGACGCTGATGCTCACGCTTTTCCCTTCCCTGGTCTTCGGGTCCAGTCTTAAACCGGGCGCCATGGTGTATATCAGGTTCAGCCGGGAGGGATAATTCTGGGAGGCGGCCCGGCTGCCGAAAGCGACCACGGTCCTTACCTCCTTCGGGATCTCCGGGCGCCCTTTTGCCGCGTTATAAAGTCTGACGGGGGCCCCATAGGCCTTTTGGAAGGCTGTGAAGGCCTCTAGGTATGCGCTGGCTTCGGATGAAATGACGGCCACCGTCTCAGGGTCTGCCGCCCAGGAGCGCGCGGCAAAGGCAAAAAGGACCGCGCAGGCGCAGAGAGTGCGCAGGGCGCGGCTCATACGGTGCGCTCCGTGGTCTGGAGAGAGACCTTAATGTGCTCTTTAATTCTCATAACTGCCTGGGCTGTCCGGATCCAAACTAAAAGGGGCAGGAGAGCGACAGCTCGTAGGTGGGCCCCGGCACGGGGCAGCCTAATTGCTCTTCGTGCGTTTTTCCCCCGATATTCCAGCCGGAGAGGGCGACCACGGCTTTCTTGTAGAAGTTGACGCGGAGTTTCGCCTCTGTGAGCGCGTAAGCTTTAACTTTTCGGACACCGACGCCGGGGGTGGCTTCCAGGGTCCGGTCTATGGTCTTGCCTACGTAATGTACCCCTGCGCTCAGGGAGGCCTTCTCCCTGTATTTCACGGTGGCTCCGGCGTTGAACAAATGCCTGGAATCGTAGTCGAGAGCCGCGTTGTCGCTGTCTTTTGATTCAAGATAGGAGTAGTTGAAATAGGCGTTCAGGAAGGGCGTGAAGTTGTCCTTGACGTAAAATTCCAGCCCCTGCATGTCGGCGTTCCTGCCGGTCTGCTGCGGATGGAATTTCCCGGTTATCCCGTAAGCGGCGTAAGCCGGGTCGGCTACGGCCGGGTCGAAATTCTCCCAGATGATGTTGGTGATCTTCATCTTGAAAAGGTCCAAACCCAGGTTCAGGTCCGGTGTGGGGTCGTATCCGAGGGAAGCCTCGTATGTTTTTGCCTTCTCGGGTTTCATGTCGGGGGTGCCCATGCCGCTCGGCTGGTCTATGAACCTCTGCCAGTTGGCCGGCTCCTTAAAAGCCTCTCCATAGGAAGTCTTGATCCTGGCTTTCTTGTCCAGGAACTTGTATATCAGGGTTACGCGGGGGCTCCATACGTCCTTCACGCCGTCGTACGCCTTATGGGTGCTGTAGGGATGGGAGTCCAGCCGGAGTCCCAGGGTGGTGAGGAGGTTGTTGTCCAGGAAGCGGTGTTCGTTCTGCAGATATATGCCCCAGTTGTCCCGGCGCAGGTCCTGGTAGTTCGTCCCGTTATAGTTCCGGTAGAAATCGTCGCCTTCATAGGTCTCCGAGCGCAACTGCACTCCGGAAATGAGGTTATTGTCCTGCAGCCCGGTATATTCCGTCTGGAAATCTGCGTGCCACCGGTGGGAATCTATATCGTAGGCCAGTCCGGGGACATCCGCGAAGTCGTGGAAATGCTCCGTATACCTGTGAAGGCTGATCACGCCCGTCATTGATAAAACTTCTGAAAGGGGCTTCTTATACGTGACGTCCCCCCACTGCTCGCCCCGGTCCCAGGTGTAAAGGTAGTACGGTGCGAAGACGGCCCCGGAGTAGTCCTGCTTTATATCCTTGTAGCCGCCGGAGAAAACAAGATCCCTGTAACGGAGTTTCGTGCGGACGAAACGCCACTCCCTGGCGCTATGCGATTCGCGTCCTGGAGCGACTTTCCTGGTGACGAGGCCGGTACCGTCCGTGGTGTTGGTGTTGGCGTTCACGAGGAAGCCGAAATCCTTGTGGCTCTCTCCATAGGTGGCCGAGTACTTCCTGGTGTCGAAAGACGCCTGTGAAAGGACGAATTCGCTGTTGCCGGAGAGGTCTTCAGGGGATTTCGTGATGATATGGATAACACCTAAGAGCGCCACCGTGCCGTAAAGGGTGGAGCCGGGGCCAAGCATGACCTCGATGCGTTTGATGGTGTCCAGGGGGTAGGTAGCGTCGATCCAGACCCCTCCGTCGCGGATGTCGTTGAGCGGCACGCCGTCCACCATCCACAGGATACGCTCGTTGATAACGGTGGCCCCGAGCATCCCGCGGATGGAGACATTGCTGAATTCCGAGAGCCAGGTCTTGACATGCACTCCGGGAACCATGCGCAGCAGGTCCCCGATGTTGGTCGCGCCCGAATTCTTGATATCTTCCTGCGTGATAACATGGATGGTGGAAGGGGAGTCCGTTACCGATTGGGCGCGGCGCGAAGCTGTAATCACCTCCGAACCGAGTCCCCAAAGCGCTTCCTCGGCCTCAGCGAGCCCTTGTGCCCGGATACCGCTGGCGGCCGCCAGCCCGAGCAAAGCGGAAAGCGCGGCGGCCCGAAGGCGCCGCCTCCGCTTAATGGACGCGCAGATCGATATCCCGCGGTCGAACATATGCATCTTTGCCCCCTAACTTACGGTGCCCCTAGCGCGCTAACTTGTACGGATCTTCGGTGACGCTCAGCAGGTACAAGGCGGCTTTCAAATTCTTCGGGACGGCTTTGGCTATCATGGCCGCGCCCGGGTAAAAAGTGGTGCCTTCCAGTTCCGTGGTGAAGGCGAAGATCCCGCGGGTCTCGTAAGCCCAGTCCCCGGTATCGCCGGCGGCCACGTAGAGGTCGCTGGCCGGCTGGGGCCTGTAGCCGGTGACGGCTGCCATGCCCTTGGCCATGGTCTCGAAAACCTTGCGGTCGCGCGCGTTGTTCACTGGCCCGTTGCGGCTGGCCCAGGGATAGAGGATGAGACTGGAATAGGAATGGTAGCTCATCAGCGTCTTCAGGTTGGGCCTGGTTTCCACGAAGGCCTTCACGGCCTGCGTCTCCGGCTCCGAGAAAGCGTAAGGTCCGCAGTAGGTATCGGCTCCGGGAGAGTGCGAGGCCCCTGCCGTGCACCAGAGCGCGGCGTAGTTGCGGTTCAGGTCCACGCCTATGGTCTTGTCGGAATTCACCCGGGCGTTCTTGCGGTGCCAGCGGTATTTGCCCGTCTGTATGTCGTACTCGGCCCCGTCGGGATTGGTCATGGGGGCCACGTAGATATCGAGAGTGTCCAGGTAGCGGCGGATCTCCGGCTCGTTCTTGCGGGCGAGCAGGTGCTCAGCCACGGCCAGGGCCACTTCATTGGAGAGGTGCTCGCGGCCGTGGTGGTTGCCCATGAAGAGGGCGGCCGGGCGGGCAGACGGGGCTTCTCCCTTCTCAGCGGGGTTTATGCGCAGGCACCAGAGGTCGCGGCCCTGCACGCTTTTCCCGAGCGAAAAGAGAGAGGTCTCAAGGGGGTTCTCCGCGGCGAGGCGCCGCAGTTCGGCCTCGGTCTCGGCGTAGTTGTGATAGACAGCGTCGGCCGACGGGAAATCTTTCAGGTGGGCCGCCGCGTACTGCTCTATGGGCTGGCGGTTCTTTACGAAGTAGCCCTTGGCCGCCAGCTGGTCCATGCTGTGTTTTTCTATGAAGCCGGAAACGTAGCCGGGGCGGATCTCCGCTATGTCCAGGCCGGCCTCCAGAAGGCCGGTGCGGTCGTACTTGTCTTCCGCCGAGACGGTGACCCAGTAGCGGGTATCGGAAGAAAGGTGGCCGAAGGCTCCGAGCCTGGGTTCAGGAATCGCCGGCGAGTCCGCTCGTCCTGCGGCCAGGGAAAGCTCGGAAAAAGAGCCAGCGCCGGCCGGCGCGGCGGACATGGAGAGAAGGGTTATCAAGAGGGCGGTTTTCATATGTTGGCTCGTAACCTGAAATATAGCAAAACCGGAGGCTTGCGGGCTATAAATTTTAAGGTATAATATTCCTGGCGTACAAAGACGAACCCGGAGGCATTTTGAACCGCAACTTGCTGCTCGCCGTCATTGCCTTTACCGCCGCAGGTTTCTGCAGCCCCAGCGCCGCGCAGAACCTGACGAGCGTGGAACAACTCTACTCCGCCCTGCCCCCGCAGGCGGAAATCCCTTCACCCCCCGTTCCGCTGCGCGCGGCCCCCTCTTATCTCGCTGGGGCCGCTTCTCTTTCCGGGGAAAAGCTCTTCCAGTACCTGCATCAGATCACCGAGTACCCCCCCGCCGGCACGGGCACCGACTACCTTAAGGCGAAGAACTATATGTTCTCCGTGGCGGACAATACCGGCTGCAACGGCGCGCCCGGGGTAATGGCCTTCTACTCCCAGGTCTGCGTGAAAGGCAGCAGCGAGCACGGCGCCGATTATAAAGAGCGCGGCGACGAGAACGGCGACGGCATAGTGGATTCCGACGGCATGAACGCCGAGCATTCCTGGCCGCAGGGCTTTTTCAACAAGGCCGCGCCCATGAAGTCGGACCTGCACCACATTTTCCCCACCTTTATAACCGTGAACGGCATGCGCGGCAGCGAGCCGTTCGGCGAGGTGTCCAGCCACGTTTATGCCACCAGTAGCGGGTCCAAGCTCGGCCCCGAGGGTTTTGAGCCTTGCGACGCCGTGAAGGGCGACATAGCAAGGGCCATCCTCTACTTTGTGGTGCGCTACTACGACCGCAAGATCCGCGACGGCGCCGACTACAAGGATTTCTGGACCAGCCGGGTACCCATGTTCCTGGAATGGGACAGGCAGGACCCCCCCGACGAGAACGAGCGCCGCCGCAATTTCCTGATAGCGCAGTTCCAGGGGAATTACAACCCGTTCGTGGACGACGTCACCCTGGCAGGCCGCGTAGGCGCCAAGATCTTCCAGATGCACTGAAGTGTTTAGCCGTTACGAAAAGGCCCCGCTTTCGCGGGGCTTTTTATTTGGGTAGAGGGGTGAGGCGCGTTTTGCCGGCCACCACGGCCAGGTTGAGGCGCAGCAGCTGCGCGGCATAGTCCCAGGACAGGGCTTCCAGTTTGTCGCAGGACTTGTGGTAGCAGGGGTTGTGGTCGGACCAGTGTTCTATGGAGAGATAGGTGGGGACGCCGGCCTCCAGGAACGGGACGTGGTCGCTGCCCCAGGCCGGCATGGCGATATAGGGCTCCAGCTTAGTGTAGAGCCGGGCCTGGGCGCCTACCCACTCGGCGTGGGCAGAGAATTCCTTATTGGTCTCTATCTCCAGGATGCCGTCGCGGTTCCAGGAAATCATGTCCATGTTGATGGCCCACGCTATCTTTGACAGCTCCCCAGTTTCTTTTAACTTTTTAGCGCAGGCGTAGCCGCCGGCTATGCCTGTCTCCTCTCCGTTGGCGGCCACGAAAATAAAGTCGTGGTCCGACTTGTAGGCGGAGAGGACCTTTGCCATCTCCAGCACGCCGGCGGCGCCGGAGGCGTTGTCGTCCGCGCCGGCGTTCTCATGGCCCACAGAGTCCATGTGCCCTATAATGAGCACGGCCTTCGCTCCCGCGGGGCCGGCCTTGCGCCGGGCCACTATATTGCATTCCTTGTCGGCCTTGCGGTTCTTATAGCATTGCCGTTCCACCTGGTAGCCCATCTCGCCGAACTTCGCCGCGATGTAGTCCATGGCCAGGCGGTTGCCGGAGGCGGCCGAAAGGTCGAGGCCCGCCGCGCCGCGCTTGCCGGTCATGACGATGCTTTCAGCGTAGCCCATCAGGCGGCGGCTGTCTATTTTTTCCAGCAGGGCGAGCACGGCCTGGTCCGGGGCTTTTTGGACCCCCCGCGGCGCCGGGGCGTTGTAAACTTCCCCCGGCGAGACCGGGCGCAGCCAGGCCGCGAGCCCCGGCGGGAGCTGTTGCGGGGCTACGCTCAGGCGAACCAGGCGGGTGCGGCCGGAGGAGTACACGGTCTCGGAGAAAGGGGCCAGGCTCTCCAGGAAGGCCGGGTCGTGGGAGAGCAGCAGGTATTCAGGCCCGGCGGCCGTCTGGGCGGCCAATGCCGCCGGCAGGAGCAGGAGGAAGAGATTTAGGAGCACGGAGTTATTATATTCTATGCCTTGACCCCGGTCAAGCGAACGGCGGCTCTAAAATTTGTATCATCGTATCTATTGTTACAGTGCGCCGCGGGGCGCTTATCTTCCAAGGAGCGATAAATGAAAAAAGTATTATTCACGGTGTGCATGGCGGCTTTCTGCGCCCAGGTTTCGGCCCAGGAAGCGGTCACTTCCAAATATAAGGTCAATTTTTACGGCTTTGTGAAGACCGACGCCGTATACGACTCGCACGGTGTTGCTGGTAACGACTATATGTATTACGTCGACAGCGACAAGGCTTCTGCGCGCGACTTCAGGGTCAGCTCCAAGGGCACCCGTCTCGGTTTTGATATCACCGACGGCGACAAAGTCTCCGGCAAGATAGAGACCGACTTCCAGGGCGATGACACCACCAACGCCGGCCTGCGCCTGCGCCACGGGTACATCGCGCTGAAAGCGGAAAAGTTCGAGATCCTCGCCGGCCAGACCTGGCATCTTACCCCGCTCGAGCTTTCCGGCACGGTCAATGAGTTCGCAATGGGTTTCAGCGGTGTGCTGTGGATGCGCGCGCCGCAGTTGCGTGCGACCTACAAGCATAGCGACGCTCTGACCTTTGCCGCCGCGGCGGTGCGCCCTACCCGCGTCCTGACCGACAATGAAGGCACCTCTTCGGGCATGCCCCAGGCGCAGGCCCAGGCGCAGCTAAAACTCGGCAAGGCCAAGCTGACCCTCATGGGAGCCCTCGGCGTCTGGCGCAAGACCACCGGCGAGCGGGGCGAGGTGAAGCTGGCGGACTTCGGTTACAATGTCCCCCTCACCTCAGCGCTCACCCTCAACGGCCAGATATGGACCGGCCAGAACCTCTACGACTTCCTGGGCGGCGCCGGGAACGGCAATCAGTACGGCACCGCTTCGCTGCGCTCTTCCGGCGGCTTCGCCAACCTGGCCGTAAAGCCGGCCGGCCGTTTCTCCTATAATCTGGCCTACGGCGTGGATAACCCGGTCAACTCCGACCTGGCAGCCGCGACCGCGGCCAAGACCAAAAACGAGACCTTGCTGGCCAACGCGACGGCCTTGGTCTACGAAAAGGTTTCGGTGACGCTCGAGGCCTCCAGGATGGTGACCGAGTATAAACTGACTTCCGGCATGAAAGACTTCGATACCATGCATTACCAACTCAGCATGAAGTTCCCCTTCTAAAAAGAGGAACAGCGTAAAGAAGAAGGCCCGGGAAACCGGGCCTTCTTTTATTTGGCGAAGTAGGAGCCGAGGATGCGGCGGTAATCAGGAACTTTCTTTTCGGCGAAGCCCTTGAGAAGCTCGTCCCAGTCATAGGGCACGGCCTTGTGCTGTATGGCGACCTTGCCTTTGTGGAAGCGGGCTATGGCGTAGCGCGCCGCGGGCTTATGCCAGCAACCGAGCGCACCGGGATTCACGTAGCGCACCTTGCCTTTGAGGTCGGAGGCCTTGTGGCGGTGGCCGTGGAAGACCAGCAGCGAGGAATGCCTGCCTATCAGCGCGTCCAGGTCCACGGCTATATGCTCGCTTATGGGCAGGGCCACCTGCCTGCCGCAGGCGCTCAGCGCGTAGTGCACGAAAGCCGCCCGCACGCCTTCGAACTCATGTTCGCTCAGGAAGGGCCAGGCCGCGGCCGCCGTCAGGTGCCGGCGGGAGACCTGCCGCCCGAGCCAGTCGTAATGGTCTTCCAGCCAGCGGGCCGAACCCTTGGGGATCCCCCCGCACATCCAGGCGTCGTGGTTGCCGGCCAGCAGGTGGAGCCGCGGAGTCTCTTCCATCAGGTCCAGGGTCTCGGCCGGCCAGGGGCCCAGGCCTACCGCGTCTCCGGTGTGGAAGGCTGCGTCGTAGCCTTCGCGCCTGAGTTCCCTGGTCAGGGCTTTGAGTGCGGGCAGGTTGGCGTGGGTGTCGGTAAAAACGACTATCTTCATCAGGTCAGTTATACAAAAAAAGGAAGGGGCCGCGGGGCCCCTTCCTTTCAGCTCCTATCTCTTAGGCCGCGGACGCTTCTTTCTTCTGCGTCAGCAGGGACACCGCCACGAGCACCAGGAAGCTCAGCGGGATCGAGACGATGCCGGGGTTGTCCAGCGGGAACGGCGCCGTCGCCGGGTTCAGGCCGAACTTGTCGTACATCGACGGAGAGAACATGATGATGCCAATGGCCGACACCATGCCCGTCACGATGGAGGCCGCTATGCCCTTGGCCGTGGTCTTCTTCCAGAAGAGGATCATGATGATGGCCGGGAGGTTCGCCGACGCGGCTACCGCGAAGGCTAGGCCCACCAGGAACGACACGTTCATGCCCTGGAAGATGATGCCGAGGATGATGGCGATGATGCCCACCACGAAGGCCGCGATCTTGCCGGCGCGCACCTTCTGCTTCTCGTTGAAGCCCAGCTGCATGTAGCGGTCCATCAGGTCGTGCGCCACGGCGCCCGAGGCGGCTATGATGAGGCCGCTGACGGTGCCGAGCACGGTGGCGAACGCTATGGCCGAGATGACCGCGAACAGGAACGTGCCGAACGTCCTGGCCAGCAGCGGCGCGGACATGTTGTCCGTCACGGGGTTCAGCGCGGCGTTCACTACGGCGCCGAGGCCCATGTACATGGTCAGCACGTAGAAGAAGCCGATGGCGGCGATGGCCACTATGGTCGACTTACGCGCGCAGGCCTGGCTCGGCACGGTGTAGTAGCGGATGAGGATGTGCGGCAGCGCGGCGGTGCCCAGGAAGAGGGCCAGCATCAGCGACAGGAAGTCCAGCTTCTGCACCGGAGTGCCTTCCACCTTGAACTTCAGGCCGGGGCGCATCATCTTGTTGCCGGGTTTCACGCTGGGGGCGTAAACCACCACTTTGTCGGCGCCGTCGGAGAGTTTTACTATCTTCCAGGTGTTGATCTTCGTTTCGGGATGGCTCAGGATCGAGAGGAACTCGAAGGGGCCCACCTTGCCGGTGTCGGCTTCGGGACCGGTCCTGCCCTCTATGGCTTCGAGGCCGCCGTTCTGGCGCAGCACGTTCTCCTTGGAGGCGGGCAGGCCGTTGACGAGCTTGCTGCCGTCGGCCTTCTTTACTTCGTACTGAGTCTCCTTGAGGGATATCTTGCCGTCCTTGTCGGCGCGCAGCCACCAGGTCTCTATGCCGCTGTTGACCAGCTTCACATAGGTTTCGGCTTTGACCGGCACGGCGGCAGCCACGGAGTAGGCCTTGTCTGCGACCACCAGCGCGCCTTTGACCTCTTTGGCCTCGAGCGTCTTGTACTGGTAGAACGGCACGCGGCCGCCCTGGTCGGGCTGGGTGGACAGGCCGCGGTAAAGCACGGCCACGGTCACTATCAGCGAGAAGACCACCAGCATGGCACCCTTGATGAACTGCACGTAGGTGGTGGAGGTCATGCCGGCGGTGGCGACGATAGTGATGACGATGGCGCCAACCATGATGACGCCCGCGTAATGCGGGATGCCGAGCAGCGGCTCCACGAGCACGCCGGCGCCCACCATCTGCGGGATCAGGTAGAACACGGAGACCACCAGCGTGCTGATGGCCGCGAACAGCTTGATTCCGCGAGAGTTGAACTTGGCGTCGAGCGCGTCGGTGAAGGTGTACTTGCCGAGGCGCTTCATGGGTTCCGCCACCACGAACAGCGCCACTATCCAGCCGGCCAGGTAGCCGATGGAGTAGAGGAAGCCGTCGTAGCCGGAGGTGGCTATCATGCCGCAGATGCCCAGGAAGGACGCCGCGGAGAGGTAGTCACCGGCGAAGGCTATGCCGTTTACGCCCCAGTGGATCTGGCCGCCGGCGGCGAAATAGCCGCTCGCGGACTTGGTCTTGGCCGCGAAGTAGAACGACAGGCCCAGCACCATCGCTACGAAGGTCAGGAAGATCGCTATTGCCATGTTATTTCCCTCCCTTGTTGTCGGCTTCGTGCGCGCCGCACATGTGGTTGTAGATGAGCGCTTCTATCAGCGCGAAGACGATCAGCCCGAAGCCGAAGACCACGGCCAGGTTCAGGCCGAGGAACACGGTCTTCTCCATCCAGAGGGGTTTGAGCAGGTTGATCGCGACGAAGGCGGCGTAGATCGCCGCGTACAGCAGGAACATCCACACGCCTATACGCTGCTTGTACTCGGCGGAGGCGTCGGGCCCGCACTGGGCCGCTGGTTCATGAAGCATTTGGTCTCCTCATTAAAACGCGGGCGCTCGCTAACTTCCGGGCGTCCGCGTACGTAACATTTTAAACGATGAGAAATTTTACCAAATCTTTGAGCTTATTCATAGCGGCGGCTGCCGAAGCGGCGGCTTCCCTGAGCGCCTGCTGGTCCGCCTGGGAGAGGTCGGAGGGTTTTATGCGGTTGTCCGGAGGGGCTTTGGACCCGGCCAGGGCGGCCTGGCGCCGCAGCCGCAGGCGCATGAGCGTTTCCACCGCCTGTGAGAACGACTCCTTCTCGGCCTGGTCCAGCACATTGGCGGCCTCCAGGGCCGCCAGGCGGTTTATGGTGGGCAGTTCCGCCACGCCGCTGCGCAGGGCGTAGATGCGGGCGAAATCCGTGAAGATGCGCAGCATCTGCTTGGCGTCGAAGGTGCCGCGGTTCTCCCCTTCCTCCTCGAGCGCTACGGAATTCCTGAAGCCCAGCGGCACTTTGAAGAGCAGGGCGTTGTTGGCCAGGTTCAGGAAGAATATCTTTTTTCCGCTTACCGCAGAGCGCACATGCTCGCGCAGCCGGGCTTCCAGGTCGCGGTCACCGTGGACGCAGCGGAAGTCGAAGAACACATTGACGTCCAGCAGCGCCTGCGGGTCCGTAACGGCCGCCCATTCCTCGAAATAGCCTTTCCAGGCGGAAAGCGGACGGCACCATTTAGGGTTGCTGGCCATGGCGTCGCCCTTGCAGTAAGGGTAGCCGGCTTCGGCCAGCCAGCCGCAGACCATTTTCCCCATGGCCTGGAAATACTCGGCGCAGGCCTGCTCTTTCCCCGGCGGCGGGTCGGCGTAGACCAGCGCGTTGTCCTGGTCGGTCACCAGGGTCTGCTCCCCCCTGGCCTGGCTGCCCAGGGCCAGGAAAGCGAAAGGCGCCGGCGGCTCCCCGAGACTAGCCGCGGCGAAAGTCACAAAACGGGAGGCCGCGGCGTCGGCAGCAGCGGAGATCAAGCGCGTGATGCCGGCGCTGTCTGCCCCGCTGTCGGAGAGCGTCTTTACCAGGCGCGGCAGCCGCTCCTTCACGGCCAGCACTTCCTCTACGCCGGAGGCCCTTGAGAACTCCTCCATCAGCATGGCCGGGGAATACCACTTGAGAGCCAGCAGCTCTTTCTCGTCTATGACGCTTACCACCCTGCCGGAGTCGTCCCGGACGGCCAGATGGCGGATATTCTTTTCCTGCATCAGCAGGACGGCCTCGAACAGCAGCGCGGTCTGAGGCACGCTCACCAGGGGAGAGCTCATGACGCGCGAAACCGGGTCCTGGGCGGAGCTGGAGCCGGAAAGTACCCGCACTCGCAGGTCGTGGTCGGTGACTATGCCGAGTATCTCGGAGCCGCCGTCCACGAGAATGCAGCTGCTGCCGGCCCTGGTCATGAGCTCCGCGGCCCGGCCTATGGGCGTGGAGAGCGGGCAGGCGGCCGCTGGCCTGGCCACGCCCCGCACGGACTGGTTCAGCGAGCCGAGGGACATCTGCAGGTCGCTCAGGAGTTTCTCCCTTTCTGTTTCCGCGCGCTTGCGGGAAGTAATATCTTCCAGGAGCCCGTCGCAGTAGCGCACTTTGCCCGCCTCGTCCGGCAGCGGGACCAGCGAAACAAGGAGCCGCTTTTCCGCGCCCTCTCCGGTGCGGATCGCGGCCTCTACCCCTTTTATAGCCCGACCAGCTTCGGCCTCGGGAAGGAGGCCGGCCTGGTCCAGGGCGGCCAAGGCGGCCGCGCCGGCCCGGGAGAGCTCTTCTGAATTCTTGTAGCCGAAGATCCTCGCGGCGGCCGGGTTGGCTTCCACTACGCGTTTTTCGCGGAGGTCGGCCCGGAAGACGCCCAGGTTTATGCTGTCCGTCAGGAGCCGGAACTTCTCCCGGCTTTCGGAAAGTTCCTCTTCGGTCTTCTTATGCCTGTCTATGTCCTTGACGGTCACTATGAAGCCGTCCTTGCCCGCGAAGCGCAGTTTGGAAGCGGTCAGCAGGGCCCGGAAGGTCTGCTTATCCTTGCGCAGGAGTGAGACCTCGAGCTGGGGCGAAGCGCCGCCGCTTTCAAGCAGTTCCCGCAGGTAATCCAGGCTGTCCGCGGAGCCGGCGTGGAAGATCCCGGAGAGTTCCAGGTTCTCCAGTTCCCCGGGGGCGTAGCCCAGCATGTCCAGCAGCGTCCGGTTGGAATAGACCAGGCGGCCGTCCAGGGCCATCATGATGCCCTCGGTGGCCGCCTCCACCAGCTTGCGGTATTTTTCCTCGGATTCGGAGAGCAGGGCCTCGGCCTGGCGGCGGGAGCGCTCTATGCGCAGGCTCTGCTGGTTCACGTAGAGGAGGATCAGGGCGATGATGCCGGCGATAGCCAGCGAAAGCTTTATGAGGTTGGCCTCCAGCCTGGCGATCTCTTCGCGCACGTCCTCTATGTAGATACCGGTGCCAGTGACCCAGCCCCACGGCTCGAACAGGCGCACGTGGGAAAGCTTCGGGACTATACGGGCCTGGTCGTCCTTCCATTGCCACATATAATCGGAATAGCCGGCCCCGTCGCGGCGGCCTATCTCGGCGAACTCCACGAAGAGGCGCTTGCCGTGGGAATCCTTGAAATCTGACAGCGCGCTGCCTTCCAGGTCCGGCCGGTAGGGATGCATTATCATCTTCGGGGCCAGGTCCGTTATCCAGAAATAGTCCTTGTTCTCTGGCCCGTACCGCAGGCCTCTTACGGCGTCGGCGGCCTTCTTCTGGGCCTGGGCTCGGGTCAGCCTGCCGGAGAGCTCCTGGGCGTGGAGCTCGGCGAGGAGGCTATGAGCAGAATTGTTCAGTTCCCTGATGGTTTCGCGCTTGCGGTCCATCATGTTGCGCTCGAAAGAGGGGATGATGAAGATGAAAGTAGCCGCTATGAAGAGCGCGATGGCCAGCACGCTGGGCAGGACTATGCGCGTCAGGAAGCTGGCGCCGTCGGCTCCGGGTCTGTTATCCGTCATTAGGGAGATTATAATAAAAACCCGCCGCTTTTTGCGGGGGCCTTGAAAAAAGCCAAAATTTTGTATAATTGTAAACGTAGTATTCGCCGGTAGCTCAATGGTGGAGCATTCGGCTGTTAACCGAAGGGTTGCTGGTTCGAGTCCAGCCCGGCGAGCAAAATTTAAGACCCCCCGTCCGCGGGGGGTCTTAAATTTTCCCCGCCGGGCGGGGTGATCTCGATCCAACTTCCCTGGTTCGGGTAATGATTTCGCAAAGCGAAATCATTACTGCAGTGTCCAGCCCGCAATCATTACCCCCCGTCCGCGGGGGGTCTTAAATTTTCCCCGCCGGGCAGGGTGATCTCGATCCAACTTCCCTGGTTCGGGTGGAGCGAAGCGACACCTCTGCGTCCAGCCCGGCCGGCGCAAAGCAATTACTGCAGTGTCCAGCCCGCCCTCCCCCCATAATCTTCCCCTTCCTTATAATTTTAGTAGAATATCACCATGATCAAAAATATCCAGGAATATTACCAGTGCATACTGGATAACCTCACCGGCGGACTGGTGAGCGTGGACCTGAACGGGAAAGTTGTGTACCTCAACCCCATGGCCGGCAAGATCCTGCGCCTGGAAGCGGACACCTGCTGCACCGAGATGCAGTATGAAAAGGCCTTCGAGGCTTTTCCCGCGCTCAAGGACGTCATCCGGGAGACCATCGAGACCGGCAAATGCGTTCGCCGCGCCGAGATCTCCATCATGCACGCCAATACCCCCCTTGTCATCGGCTACAGCACCATGCTCGTCAAGAACCACGAGGGCACGGAACTCGGGGTCACCGTTATCTTCCAGGACATCTCTTTCGTCAATAAGAAATAGTTATGAGCAAAAAAAACAATAAGCTCCAGCCCGAAACCGCTCCCGCGCAGGAACCGCAGCCCCGCCCGGAGCCGCAGCCGCCGGCGCGCCAGCCGGTTTCGAAGGCGCAGATCTGGACTTTCTGGGGCGCCGTGGCCGCGGCCCTGGTGTCCGCCCGCGTGCTGGACGCGGCCCTTCCTTCCGTCCCCGAGCGGATCATAGAGCGGTGGATCATGGTCGCCTTCGCCGCCTTCCTCGGCGTATTCCTCATTAAACTCAAGTAGGACCCCATGCCGCAGTACATAGACTATTACGCCCTCCTGGGCGTTCCGAAGACCGCCGGCGAGGCTGAAATTAAGTCCGCCTACCGCAAGCTCGCGCTCAAGCACCATCCCGACCGCAACCAGGGCAATAAGGCCGCCGAGACCAAGTTCAAGGAAATTAACGAGGCCTACGAAGTCCTCTCCGACCCGCAGAAGCGCAAATTGTACGACCAGTTCGGCAAGGAAGGCCCGCAGCAGGGCTACCGCCCTCCTCCGGGCGGCCAGCACCGCGCCCAGCGCCAGGGCCCCGGCGGTTTTCAATATCAATACCAGTCCGGCCAGGGCGGCGCGGATTTCTCCCAGTTCGGCGACTTCAGCGATTTCTTCAAGTCCATGTTCGGCGGCGCCGGAGGTTTCGGCGGGTTAAGCGGCATGGAGGAAGAACAGGGCCGCGGCCAGCTGGACATGGAGGCGGAGCTGCAGCTCTCCATAGAGGACCTTTTTCGCGGCGGCAACAAGCAACTCTCTTTTTCCTACAGGTCCGGCCGCAAGACCGAGACCAAGGAAATAAATGTGAAGCTCCCCAAGGGGCTGCGCGACGGCGCCACCATACGCCTGCGCGGCCAGGGCAAAGAGGCGAACGGCCAGGCCGGGGACCTCTACCTTAAGATCCGCCTGGCTCCCGATCCCCGGTTCGAAATAGACGGAGACGACCTGCGCGCCAGCGTGGAAGTTATGCCCTGGGACGCCGCTCTCGGCGCCGAGGTGTCGGTGCCGTCCCCCATGGGCCCCGTGACTGTAAAGCTGCCCGCCGGGTCAGGTTCCGGCCGGAAACTGCGCCTGGCCGGCCGCGGCCTGCCGCGCAAGGACGGCGGCCACGGAGATCTTTACGCCGTGATCACCCTGGCCCTGCCGCAAAAGCTTTCCCCCCACCAGCTCGAGCTGTTCAAGAAACTGAAAGATTCCTTTTAGTTCTCCGCTTTCCCGCCTAAAGATAAAACCCCGGCGCCCGTAGAACGGGCGGCCGGGGCGGAAGGAGGACCTCTGCGGTTCTCTTAGTGGAACTTCACGTTCTGCAGTTTCTCGGTGGCGATTTCCAGTTTCTTCTCCTGCTCCACCTTCATGCCGTTGGCGAAAGGCGAGCCGATCTCTTTCATCATGCCGTCGCCCTGCACGTAGTAGATGGCCTTGTCGGAGATATCCTTGATGGCGGTGTGGACCACCCAGCGCAGCTGCAGCTGCATGGAGGCCACGGGGTCCTCGTGCGTGCCCACGTTGGCTATGGTGGACTCGGGCACTTCGGACACCAGGGTCACTTTGTAGCCCCAGGCGGTAGTCACGCTGATGGGTTCCACGGTGACGCCGGTGAGGAACTTGCCCTTGCCCTGGAAGTTGCCGCTGTGGGTCCAGTGCACCTGGTAGATGACCTTCACCACTTCGGAGCCGTAGCCGTTCTTCATGGAGAAGGCGTAGCGCTTGGTGGAAGGCCGGCTCCAGCCCTGCAGCTGGGTCCAGTGGCTGGTCCCGAAAGGAACCGCATTGGCGTAGTTGGTGGTGATGTTGACCACCGGCTGGTTCTTCTCGATGATGGTCCAGATCTTGTCCACCAGGTTCACGATCTTGTCCAGCGCGTCCACGGTGCCGTTCACCACGGCGATGCCGTTGTTGAAGCCGGCCAGCGGGTCGGTGCCGCCGGGCGTGGTCGGGGTGCCGGGCGTAGTGCCGGGGGTGATAGGCGGGTTGATCTGCGGGCCCGAGGGCGGCTTGGGCAGAGCGTCGGGGCCGGGGATGGAAGGCCCGGAACCGGGGTTAAGAGGTATGGTGCCGCCGCGGTCTCCCGCGGAAAGCTCCTCTATCATCACGGACGACTCGTCCGGGGTGAAGTACTTGAGGTCCAGGTTGTCGGCGGCCGACACCCTGCCCGTCATAAGCGCTGTCGCGGCTATGGTCAGTGCGAGCAGTTTCTTCATTGTTTTACGTCCTCCTTTCCTTATGCCGCCCTTTCGGGCGGGTACTACAGATCTTAGAAAACCACTGCCGGGTCCAGCAGCAACGGGCCGGCGGCCTTCACGTCTTCGGCTTTCTTCCAGTCCTTGCGCCAGGGGCTGGCGATCTCTTCGAAATAGCCGTCGCCCTGGATGTAATATACGCTGGTGCCTTCTATGACCTTGAGCGAGCTGGCCATGCGCCAGGTCAGTTTAAGCTGCATGGCGGCCACCGGGTCCAAGTCGGTGCCCACGTTGGCTATGGTGGAATCCGGGACCGAGGCCGACATATAGAAGCGGTAGCCCCAGGAAACGTTGGCCACGGTAGGTACCACGGTAACAGCTGTAAGGTACTTACCCTTTCCTTTATAAGAGCCGTTGTAGGTGAAGATCACCTTGTGCTTGGAGTCTATCATCACGCCGCCGTAGAGGTTTTCAGCGTAAAAACCGTAAACGTAGGTCTTGGGGCGGCTCCACTGGCTCAGCTGGGAAGCGGCGGTAATGCCCTGGGGATAGGCGGTGGCGTACTTGGTGTCCAGGTTGACCACCGGCTTGTTGTCCTTTACTATGTCCCAGGCCTTGGTAGCGATATTGATTATGGTGTCCAGCGAGACCAGGATGCCGGCCAGGTCCTTGGGCGGCATCTCCATGAGCTTTACGTAGTTCATGTCGGGCTCTTCCCTGACTTCCAGCAGGGTCAGGCGGATGGAGTCCTTGTTGAGAGTGTGGTATTCCGGATAAGCTTTGGCGCCGCTTTTCTCGGTGGTGGTGAATTCGCTGGAGTCGCTCGGGGTATTGCGCTCTATGATCTCCTGCGCGGCGGAGAAAGGCGGAAGGGCGCAGAGGAACGCGAGGGCTACCGCGGAAAAGGAGGAGAAGTATTTTTTCATTTGAAGTTGACTCCCTGTCCTGCTTGCTACATAGTAAGTATATCCTCAAACCCGGGTACCCATCAGCGGCCAAAGGCCCAGACCGGCGGAATATTTGGACCCACGGCTTTCTGGGCCTTTGGACCTATGCCGGTCTTGACCTGTAAAGGGGCTGTCAAGGGAAAAGCAAGAGGGCGGGCCTTGCGGGCCCGCCCTCTGCTTTGTGCGCTGCCGCCTCAGGCCGCTACGGTTTCCTTGGCCTTCGGGGTCTCGCAGTTCATGGCGGCTATCTGGGTGTAGACGCTCATGCGCCACTTGTACTCTTCCTCGGCCAGCTTCGCCAGGCGCGCGGCCACTTCCGGGTTGCTCTTCTGCAGCGTGCGGAAGCGGTTCTCGCCGTTCATGAAGTCGGCCACGGAGATCGTGGGAGGCTTGCTGTCTATGGTCAGGGGGTTCTTCCCCTCGGCCTTCAGCGCCGGGTTGTAGCGGAACAGGGGCCAGCGGCCGCTCTGCACCGCCCGCTTCTGCTCGTTCATCCCGGAGCCCATGTCTATGCCGTGCGCTATGCAGTGGCTGTAGGCTATGATGATGGACGGGCCGTCGTAGGCCTCGGCTTCGGCGAAGGCCTTCACGGTCTGGTTGTAGTCCGCGCCCATGGCGATCTGCGCCACGTAGATGTTGCCGTAGGTCATGCTGATCATGGCCAGGTCTTTCTTGGGCAGCGGCTTGCCGCCCGCGGCGAACTGCGCCACGGCGCCGAGCGGGGTGGCCTTGGACATCTGGCCGCCGGTGTTGGAATACACCTCGGTGTCCAGCACCAGCACGCGCACCTTGCGGCCGGTGGCCAGCACGTGGTCCAGGCCGCCGTAGCCTATGTCGTAGGCCCAGCCGTCGCCGCCGAGTATCCAGACGCTCTTCTTGATGAGGTAGTCGGACAGGGTGCCCAAGCGGGCGGCCTGTTCGCCGCCAACGGTCACCAGGGCCTTCTTCAGATCGGTGATGCGGCCGCGCTGCTGCTCTATGCCGGCCCAGTCTTCCTGGTTGGCGTTGAGAATGTCATCGGCCAGCTTGGCCTGCGCTTTGAGCGGACCTTCCTTCATGGCGGTCAGCAGTTCGCGGGCTTCGCCGCTCATCTTGTCGTAGGCTAGGCGCATGCCCAGGCCGAACTCGGCGTTGTCCTCGAACAGCGAGTTGCTCCAGGCCGGGCCTTTGCCGTCTTCGCGCTGGCAGTAAGGCGTGGTGGGCAGGTTGCCGCCGTAGATGGACGAGCATCCGGTGGCGTTGGCCACGGTGAGGTGGTCGCCGAACAACTGGGTCATCAGTTTCACATAGGGCGTTTCGCCGCAGCCGGCGCAGGCGCCGGAGAACTCGAACAGCGGGCGCACCAGCTGGGAGCCCTGCACGGTGTTGCGGTTGACCTTGGAGGAACCCTGGTCCTTGAGGCTCAGGAAGTACTTGAAGTTCTCCCTTTCGGTCTCGCGCAGCGGGAACTGCGGGGCCAGGTTGATGGCCTTCTTGCCGGTTTCCTTGCCTTCCTTGCGCTCCTTGCCGGGGCAGCTGTACACGCAGGCGCCGCAGCCGGTGCAGTCTTCCACGGCGGTCTGCACGGTGAACTTGAGGCCCTTGAGGGCCGGGGCCTTGGCGTCGGTGGACTTGAAGGTCTTGGGGGCCTTGGCGAGCTCGGCGCCGTCATAGGCCTTGATGCGGATTGCGGCGTGAGGGCAGACCAGGGAGCAGAAGCCGCACTGTATGCA
>Ga0074197_1000685_pt1 | contig 37595 bp, 33 predicted proteins | sample EPASupsiteSAE305_FD_64526 | JGI IMG/M metagenome (GOLD analysis project Ga0074197, IMG submission 64526) | Bioremediated contaminated groundwater microbial communities from EPA Superfund site, New Mexico - SAE3-05 reassembly with SPADES | ecosystem: Environmental > Aquatic > Deep subsurface >...
TTTTGTTTTTGTTTGAATCGTATCGTTCGAAATCGATGTTCCAAAGATACTTTTACTCATGATCAATGTGTTAAATATTACGTCTATATCTTAACACGACGTTCATGGACACTTCCTCGGGCGTAGTGTAACGGAGACCCGGGGATCTACTTCAAATATGCTTAACTTCAAGATGGTTCCTTGAAAGACTTCCATACTTAATATTGATCCCCGGATATCCCGCTTAGCGTGATTCCGAGGATGACAATGGTATTCATTTGGATTTTATAATTTCCTTTCTGTATAATCCATCAAGAATTTAGAAAAAAATGAAACTAAAAAAACTACATATAGAAGGATTTAGGAACATAAACAAAATTGATTTGGACCTAAATCCAAATGTGAATGTCCTGCTCGGTCAAAATGCCCAGGGTAAGACTAATATCTTAGAAAGCATCTTTTTGCTTGTTCTGACCAAATCTTTTCGAACCAACGACATTAATAATTTGATCAAATGGGAAAATGATTTTGCTAAAATTGATGCATTGAAAGTTAATGAACAAAACAATGATGAAGAAAATTTGGAAATAATTATTGCTAAGCAAAACGACTCTAATAAAAAGCAGACTAAAATAAATGCCGTCAAAGTAAAATTCGTTGATTTTATCAGTCATTTAACGGCAGTAATTTTTGAACCTGGAGACTTAAATTTAATCATCCTAGAGCCAACTCTTCGCCGACGTTATATGGATATTTTGAATTCAGAAATTTGTGGAGAATACTTAGTCGCTTTAGCTAAATACAACAAAATCATCAAAATTAGAAATAAACTTCTGGGAAATATCAGGGACAATCTTTCCGTAATTGACGAATTAACTTTCTGGGACGAAAAAATGTTAGATTACGGCTCTTTTTTGATAGTCAAAAGAAAAGAGATGATTGATTTTTATAATCAGAACTTGAATGAAATATTTACTAAAATAGCCGACAAAAAGACCAATTTAAAAATACGTTATGAAAGCCGTATTAAAAGTATTGACCAAGAAGATATTCGAAAAGAGCTTCGAGAGCTACTCGAAATCAGCAAGTTAGAAGATATAAATTATGCTCGAACGTCTTTCGGTCCACATCGTGATGATATTTCTTTTTTTATCGATGACAAAGACATCCGTGAATTTGGTTCCCGAGGAGAGTTCAGATCCTTGATTTTGGCTCTCAAAATCTGCGAATTACTTTACGTGGAAAATGTAACATCAGAAAAACCAATTCTATTGCTTGACGACGTGTTTTCGGAATTGGATTCCAACAGAAGAAAGTATCTTCTGGAAGTTATCAAAAACTATCAAACAATAATTACAACGACGGATAAATCTCATATCAAAGATTTGGATAAAACAAAAATGTCGCTTTTTGAAATCGTTGCCGGAGATATAAATAATTAAGACAAGGAAAAGATAGGCTAAACAAATGTTTAACCTACCCAAGTAATTACTTTTAAAATCAAATCCTAAAACTTCTCCATGGTGCTACGAAATAAATGAGTAAGAAAGTCACTGCGCTGAGAATCAAACTACAAATATACGTCATTATATCTGCTACATCAACAATAATGGCTAATATAAAAAAAACTATTATGGCATTTAGAATTATTATTCCTTTTTTTAATTTTTTTGCATTCATTAATCCTCCAATTTTTTTTGATTTTTAAAAGTACATTTAAGTCCTGCTATAATAGCAGTTTAAATGCATATGTAAAGCCAGAAAGGAAAGTTTTTCTCTATTAAATCTTTTCTTTAAAGAAATCCACCAAATCACTTACTTTGACTCTCTCCTGCTTCATTGTATCTCGATCTCTAATTGTAACACAGTCATCCTTTTCAATCGTATCAAAATCTACTGTCAAACAGTATGGTGTCCCTATTTCGTCTTGCCTTCTGTAAAGCTTTCCAATTGAGCCTGAATCGTCGTACTGAACACTAAGGTTAGTTCGTAGCGTATTCAATATTTCCCGCGCTTTAGTCACAATTCTCTCTTCATTTTTTTTGAGAGGCAAAATCGCTACTTGCACAGGAGCTATCTTCTTATCAAGTTTTAAGACTATTCTGGTTGTTCCGTCTTCCAATATTTCCTCATGATAGGCATCTAATAAAATAGTAAGTACAGTTCTATCCAAACCGAAGGAAGGTTCAATAACAAAAGGAACAAACTTCTTCGTGTTATCATATGGATCTATATACTCCATGTTTTCACCGGAATACTGGCTGTGTTGTTTTAAATCATAATCGGTTCTAATTGCCAAACCGGTTAACTCACCAAATCCCCATGGAAACTCGTATTCCACATCGGTAGTTCCACTGGAATAATGGCTTAACTCATCTTTGGTATGATCTCGAAATTTAAGTTTTTCCTCTTTGATACCAATCTGCAAAAAGAACTCTTTCAAAGATGTTTTCCATTTCTCAAAATACTCTTTCTCTTGTCCCGGCTCCACGAAATACTCGATTTCCATTTGTTCAAACTCTCTGGTCCTAAAAGTAAAATTCCCCGGAGTAATCTCGTTTCTAAAAGCTTTTCCAATCTGAGCAATTCCGAATGGTATCTTCTTTCTGGTTGTATTTACGACATTTTTGAAATTCACAAATATTCCTTGAGCTGTCTCAGGTCGTAGATAAATCTCTGTTCCTTCTCCTTCTATTACACCTTGCTGAGTTTTAAACATGAGATTAAATGCTTTCGGTTCTGTCCAAACATCAACTCCGCTGGCCCCACAATTAGGACACTGAATATCTCCATTTTCTGGCAAATCGAATTTATATTTTGTCTGACTATTAATCAAGTTAATATATGGTTTCAATGAATAACCTAAAATTGTATGTGTCATTTTTGAATACATTTCCGACCCTTTGTATTTGTCAACAACCTTCTGTACTTCAACCCAACCAGTAGGTCCAGAATATCTTGATTTAAACATATCTGTTTTGAGCACACACATTATCGCATCAATAAATTCAGGATATGAAACTGAAATTTTTTCTTCTATTAGTTTATCAGCCCTAAATCTGCTTTTACATTTTTTACAATCAATCAATGGATCAGAAAAATTCTTTAAATGTCCCGAAGCTTCCCATACTTTCGGATTCATTAAAATAGATGAATCAAGTCCCACCATATCTTCCCTATCGGTGACAAATTTCTTCCACCAGGTTTTTTTTACATTATTTTTAAGCTCCACCCCAAGTGGTCCGTAATCCCATGTATTAGCTAACCCTCCATATATTTCCGAACCTTGAAAAATAAAACCTCTTCTCTTACATAGAGACATAACCTGCTCCATTGTTACTTTATTTTCACTCATTTTGTTGCTTAAAATATCTTAGGAAGAATACACTATCAATCTCCAATTTCCAATTATCAATTTCCATTAAATATACATTGTTTCAATTGAGCAATTAAATAATTGTAAATTTATTGCCCATCGGGTCATGAGCTCTGAGCCCTGAGTTCATCGAATGGTCGAAGGAGCGAATGAAAAATTGAAAATAGAAAATTGTAAATTGATCTTACATTCGCCTTAGAATGTAAGAGTGTGTCCATTATCTTTAAGCCACTTCCTTCTTTCTTTAAAATCAGGCATGTATTTCGAAACATCATTCCAGAACGATTTAGCATGATTTTTATGTTCTATATGCATCATTTCATGCAAAATCACGTAATCTATAATTTCCACATCAGCCATAATGAGCTTAAAATTTAAGTTTATATAACCTTTCCTGCTACATGAACCCCATCTGGTTTTGGCTTTATTTAAACGTAAACCAATGTACTCTGAACCGGACAATTGACTAAAATAATCGAGTCTTTCAGTGAAATATTCTCGAGCGCTATCACGATACCATTTCTCAAAAAGTTCCTTTGCTTTGCCAATTGAATCTTTTCGTAGAATAAAAGCTCCGCTAAATTCAAATTTTTTATCACTTTTGGCAACGACCAACAATTTATACGGATGCCCCAAATAAAGGAACTCTTCCCCGTGAGTATAAGTTCTATCTACTACTTGCTTACCTTCCGCTCTTTTCTTGGCCTTCTGTAACCATTTACTTTTTTCAGCTACAAATTTCTTAACTCTACTTTCAGTGACAAAAAAAGGCGCTCTGACAATCACTTCACCTTTTTCGGAAACCTCAAGAGAAATTGTTTTTCTCCTTGATTTGATAATTTTATCAATAACAATTTCTTCCATTGATTGTTTATTTTTCAATAATAATTGTAACCGGACCATTGTTCACAAGTTTTACATCCATCATGGCTTGGAACTTTCCTTTTTTTACTTTGATACCATTTTGTTCAATATATTCACAAAATTTCTCATACAAAAGTACCGCTTTCTCCGGTCTGGCCGCTTCTATGAAACTTGGCCTATTTCCTCCCGTAGCGTCCCCATAAAGAGTGAATTGTGAAACAACCAAAATCTCTCCATTCACTTCTTTGATTCCGAGATTCATCTTCTCTTCACTATCTTCAAAAACTCGAAGTTTAGAAGTTTTGTCAGCCAAATACTTAGCTTCTTCTTCGGTATCTGTATCTTTGACACCGAGTAACACTAAGAATCCTAATCCAATCTCGGAGATTAACTGACCATCAACGTTTACAGAAGCGCTCGAAACTCTCTGGATTACAACTCTCATTGCTTTTAGTTAAATTCCGGATCATCCGTAATTCTACTCTCTTCCGGTAAGTTTTGACCGTGATATTTGGAACTTTTCTTGGCATAGTATGGTTCATCACATTCGGAAGTCATAAGTTCAAAAGCAAATTGTCCAATTCTCATCCCCGGATAAAGAGCTATCGGTAATCTATTCAAGTTACTTATCTCCAAAGTTATAGTCCCCTCAAAACCCGGATCAACAAATCCCGCTGTGGAATGAACAACTATTCCAAGCCTACCCAGAGAACTTCGACCTTCCACGCGCACGACCAAATCATTTGGGACTTTAATCGTTTCTTTGGTTACTCCCAGGATAAATTCGCCAGGCTGTACATAAAATGGCTTTCCATCATGGACTTCCAAAGTTGAGGTTAAATCCTTAAAACCTTCTTTATTCATTGGATCTAAAAGTGCAACTTGGCTATGACGATAAACCTTGAAATGGTTTCCAAGTCTAATGTCCATCGATGAAGCATGTACTTGTTTTAGTATCTCTTCTAGTGGTTTATCCGAACTAACCTCCACCGAACCATCATTGATTCGTTTCTTTATATCTCTGTCGCTTAAAATCATTGTTTTGAGTTATTTATTGATATATTTCGTAGCTTCCACAGTATTCTTAAGAAGCATGGTAATAGTCATTGGGCCGACTCCTCCCGGAACCGGTGTAATTGCTTTCACAAAGCCTAAAACACCTTCATAGTCGACATCTCCGATAAGTCTAAATCCGTTTTTCTTCGTCTTGTCCTCTACTCTGTTTACTCCAACATCAATTACAACAGCACCTTTCTTCACCATATCTTTGGTAATAAATTGGGGCTTTCCAATAGCCACAATTAATATGTCAGCTTCTTTGGTAAATTTCTGTAGATCTTTCGTCCCCGAATGCACAACAGTAACTGTGGCATTTTCACCCTTACCCTTCCCCATCAGAATGTTGGCAATCGGCTTCCCTACTAGATTACTTCTCCCCACGATAACCACATTCTTTCCTTCAGGAAGATTCCCGGACCTAATCAGAAGTTCCTTGATTCCAGCCGGTGTCGCCGGAAGAAAACAAGTAAGTCCCCGAACCATCTTGCCTAAATTAATTGGATGAAAACCATCTACGTCTTTCTCTGGAGAAATTCTCTCGATTACTTTTTCTTGATCGATGTGTTTAGGAAGTGGAAGTTGGACCAAAATCCCATGTACGGAACTATCTTTGTTGTATTTATCGACAATTTTTAGTAATTCCTCTTCTTTGATATCAGCCTTTTCTTTCACTACTAATGATTTAATCCCTATTTCTTCACATGCTTTGTGCTTACCTGTCACATAGCTTACCGAAGCCGGATCGTCGCCAACCAATATAACCACAATGCAAGGTTTAACCTTAAGTTTCTTTATATCACTCTTTAATTCTTCTCTTATTTCTTCCGCAATTTCTCTCCCATTTATTATCTGCATAAATCACTTTTTAATGACAAAAGTATAACCCAAAAAATCCCAAGCTCAAAATCCGAAATCCAAATGACAAATAACTCATAAGTGAAATATTGTCTTCCTCGGGGCTGTCGAAGTAATAGCGAAGACAGAACCCGGGGACCGCGTGAAAAACTCATATCTAAACTATAGCTATTTCTCCTGATTCAATTTCTCGTTCGCTTTATCCAAATTAACCGGAATCTCACTTAATGCTTTAATCAAATCGGTTACGGATTTGGTATCGGTATTATCATGTGTAAAGAAAAGTGCTTTACCTAAATCTCTGTCAGCATCCGAAACATCACTTAGATATTGGCTCTGTAAGGCTACTTGAGTAATATTTGAATTGTTTTCCAATTGTTTTTGTTCCAAATAACTTTTTACAACCAGGAAAGAAGTTATTAAAATTGGTGCGACCACTAGAGCAACGATATTTTTCATTATTACCATTTTCTTCATTTTCTAATTTATCAAATTATTCTTTTTTGCTACTTTTATAACGATACTAAACTTATATGTTACAGAGGACTAAAAATTTATTGGGTAAGGATTGGATTGAAAAGGGAGAATTACAAGACTTGTGTGAAGTATTACGATACCATGAAAAATGCTATTATGTCAACCAGTCTCCGGAAATTTCTGATCTAGACTATGATCATCTTTTCAAGCTCCTCAAAAATTTCGAGAAAGAACATCCCGAAGACATCTTAGAAGACTCTCCAACGCAACGGATTGCCCATAATGTCCAAAAAGATTTCAAGACTAGACATCATCTAAAGCCAATGCTTTCACTTGATAATACTTACAATGAAGAAGACTTAAGAAAATTCGATCAGCAAGTAAGAGATGGTCTAAAGAGAGATAATGTGGAATACATTGTTGAGCTTAAATTTGATGGAATATCTATCTCTCTCAATTATCGTAGTGGTGACTTAAAACGCGCTCTAACGCGAGGCAATGGACTGGAAGGAGAAGATGTCACTCTAAACGCTAAAACAATTCCACAAATACCTCTATCAATCAATAATCGCACATTTGGTGAGATTGAAATTCGAGGTGAAGTAATAATGCCAAAAGATGTTTTTTTGCACCTAAATGAAAGACAAGAAGAATTAGGGTTAAATAATTACGTGAATACTAGAAATGCCGCATCAGGGTCTCTAAGACAACTCAATTCGGCTATCACAAAAGAAAGAAATCTCGATGCTTATTTCTACCAGATTATTTCCGAAGAAGATACGAGAATCAAAACATATCTCGGAGTGCTTGATTTCCTCAGAAGAAACGATTTCAAAGTAAGTCCTTTAGTGTTTCAAGCCGCTAATATCGACGAGGTAATCAAAATTTGTCATGATCAAAATGAAAAAAGATTTTCTTACCCTTTTGAGATTGATGGGCTGGTAATCAAGGTAAATAATTTTGAAGATCATAGAATACTCGGTGAAACCTCACATCACCCTAAATGGGCCATTGCTTACAAATTTCCCGCACAAAGAGCCCAAACTAAAATTCTAAATATTCTAGTCCAAGTAGGAAGAACAGGTGTGTTAACTCCAGTCGCAGTCTTAGAACCAGTCTTCTTAAGCGGAGCTACAATCTCTAGAGCGACACTTCATAATCAAGACGAAATTGATAAAAAAGATATCCGGATTGGCGATACAGTAGTCATTGAAAGAGCAGGTGAAGTCATCCCCAGCGTCATTGAGGTAAAAAAGAATCTCAGGCCCGGTAATACTGCTCCGTACAAAATACCAACAATCTGCCCGATATGTAATGAAAAAACCGACAGGCTTCCAGAGGAAGTAGCAATTCGTTGTTTGAACTTGAACTGCCCCGCACAAATCAAAGGAAGAATCACTCATTTTGCTTCCAAGAATTGTATGGACATTGACGGTCTTGGCGAGAAACTTGTAGATAAGTTTGTCGATCAAGGTCTGATAACTAAAATCTCCGACATTTATCATATAAAAGATCATTCCCTAGATTTGGTGACTCAGAAAAACATCGGTGGTAAAACCATCACGAATCTACTGAATGCCATTGAGAAATCAAAAAATAATGACCTATGGCGTTTAATCCATGGACTCGGAATCAAATATATCGGTAAAAATGTAGCCAAAACATTAGCCGAAAATCTAAATAATCTTCTCGAATTAAACGAAATGACCGAAGACGAATTCAAAGCTTTGCCAGACATCGGAGAAAAAACTGCTCTAAGTTTGAAGGATTTTTTTGAAAATGAAGGCAACAAAACATTACTAAAAGACCTACAAAACGCCGGACTAAATTACGACAAAAAAAATAGTTCCAAAGATAATAAATTGGAAAATAAGAATTTTGTTATAACAGGGCAATTTAAAACAATCAAAAGATCAGAACTGGAAAAAATTATCGAAGAAAATGGTGGACAAATAAAATCTGCCGTTTCCAAAAATACGGATTATTTAATTCTAGGTGACAATCCGGGTTCCAAATTCGAGGAAGCAAAAGCACTCCAAATTCCAATCCTAAAAGAGGATGATTTCTTTGCTGTTTTTAAACTTGAGTTAAAAAAAGAGGAGCAATTGGAAATCGAGCAGAATAGCCTATTCTAAGCCATCTATAGGCTATTACTGATAGACGTTTTTTAGGCTTGAAAAGAAAAAAAGGGGGGGAGGATGAGAATGATTAATCGATGTGCGACACTAATCACTCAAATCCTTCCTCCCTTTTTTGTTTTTGTCTTTAAAATTTTTGTTTTAAAGATTTTTGTTTTATTTTGATGAAAACACAACACACACCATTTTTTTGTTTCTAGAAAAAATATACTCCTAAACTATGTTAAAAATCAACACTTTCTGTTATAATTTTTCCGTGTGTATGTTTTTTTATGTTAGGAATAAGCAAAAAAGAGACTTTTTTTCTAGGAAAATGTCTCGAAAATGACCAATATTTCCTCACAAAAGAGCTTGTATTAAAAATTTTTCCTGAAATTTCTAAGGAAGCTCTGTATCAAATGATCTATAGACTGAGGAAAAAAGAGCTGTTATTTTCGATGATGAATGGGCAGTACCTAATCTGTCCTATAAACGAATGGCTAAAAAAAGAGTTTTTAAACCGGACTTTTAAAGCTGGGATATTGTCTTACTTAAGCTCTATCGGGGCAGTAATAACCGGAAGTACAGCCGTTTATTTTTACAAATACGGAAAGTTGCCGGAAGGTGCTTGGGAAGTTACAACTCTTACTCCCCTCACCCGAAGCAAAACTCTCTTGGCGGGAGGATTCTCGCAAAAATTAAATTTTCACTACAGCAAAAAAATTTTTGATAAAATAAAACAGTATAAAATCAAAGATTTGCTTTTTGAATCTATCGATATCGACCATTTCAGCCTGCTTAATGATTTCAGACCCGGTCACTTCGGTGTGGAAACGATTGACTTTATGTAAGATTCTTCGCCACAAACTCATTGACTTGAAAAAAGTCTTCTAAAACCAAGTCCGCCTCCGAGAAATTAGAACCCACTACAAAATCATGAGGTATGGCTATACAAAACAGCTTATTTGCTTTTGCCGATCTAATCCCGCAAGGGTTGTCTTCCAAAACGATACAATCTTTGACTTTCAAATTAAGCTTCTGCATAGCTTTCTGATATGGCTCTTTATCAGGTTTAGCCAAAATCACATCATCTCTGGTCACAATGCAATCAAAGAAATTTTTCAAATCGAATTTCTCCAGAATCGGTTCAACTGTATCGTAGCGACTGGATGTTACTAATGCTCTTTTTAATTTATTTTTTCGAACAAAATCCAATAACTCGGCAATTCCCAAACGAAGATTAACCTCTTTTAAGACCAATTTTCTAAAATATTCTTGTTTTCTTTTCACTAAATCATCACGGTTTATTTCCAGATTATATTTCTTTAAGAATTGCTGGGCACTCAAACCATCCAAAACCATGTCTTCAATAAACATACTCCGGGACAAAACAAAACCAAAATCGTTAAGTGCATCTCGATAAGACTCATACTGCCATGGCTCGCTATCAATCAATGTACCGTCCAAATCAAAAAGAATGGCTTTAATTTTCATCTTATCTCTCAATAAGTTTTAAAACTTCATCAAATATTTCGTCATTCACCAGATTTTTGTCTCTTTCATTATCCAAAGTCAGAAAATTCGAATTATCTTCCGCTAATTTCTCATATTCATTCATAACTTTTCTAAGTTTTTCCGTCTCTTCAAACAGTTCGAAATTTCCCCTATCTCGACCAATTCTCCTGATACATTCCTGCGGTGAGACTTTGATAAAAAAAACTTTATCCGGAACCAAGAAATATTTATTAAGTTCCAGAAGCCACTTTTTGTCCGCACCATCCGCTGTCCCATAAGCAATCGTGGAATACATATAGCGATCCAAAATTACGTTAGTACCATTATTTAATGCCGGAATGATAAATCGCTCCAAGTGATGAGCTCTGTCAGCGCTAAAAAGAAGCTGTAAGCCATTAGGAGATATCTCCCATTCCTTGGTCAAAATTCCTCTAATTAATCCTCCGATTAGATTATTGGTTGGCTCTTTGGATAGAATTGTTTTTAAACCTTTTGCATTCAATCTTTTTACAATCAAGTCGGAGTGAGTCGAAGAACCGGATCCATCCAAACCTTCAAAAACTATAAATTTTCCTTTTTTCATAATTATCTTTTATCTGTTGAACCAAAACCTCCTCTACTCTCTTTCTTCATTGATTTCACTTCTTTGAAATCTCCCTTTGATACTTTGACCAATATTCCTTGAGCGACCCGTTCGCCTTTCTCTATAACGGCATCTGCATTACCAAAATTATAAACCAAAACTTTAATCTCATCTTCTTCTCCACAGTAATCCTGATCAATAATTCCCACACCGTGCGGCGACAATAATCCTTTCTTTCTTGGAGTACTACTCCTGAGAGTAACCATTAACATATATCCAGAGGGTACTTCAACAATCGAGTTAGTAGGAATAAAACCGACAGTACCTTTTGGAATAGTGGTGTTCTCTCGACATACAAAATCAAATCCGACAGCTCCGGACGTCTCGTATTTGGGTAAAGGCAGAGAATTATCAATTCTTTTAATTTTTACTTTCATATAATAAAAACTTAATTTTAGACTTATGTTACTACACTTTATTTTTTCAATAATAGCAAACTAAACTAAAAATCCAAAAAATCCTAGATTTGGTATGGTTTTTTAATTAATGGCACAAAAAAACTAGTATTAGGCTTCATTTAAACATAAATGCCAAGCTCAATAAAAAATCACTCTTTATTTCTTTAGTCTTATTCTTTTAACATTGAATCAAACGTGGTATAATCAATCAATTTCGAACATTAAAAAGTAGGGATTATTAAGTTACTAATACCCACAGATCTAAAAGAGCAAACATATTTTTATATCTTTCGCATTTATCTTGTGATCTTGGGCAGAAGTTGGTAGCTTTTACACTCTACTTTTCGATACGGGTTTCGGCCAAACCCAAATATGTTTAGGGGAAACTTTAGGCATAAATCAAGGCTTAAGACCAAAGGAAGGTTGGGTTAAAAGATAGTTGATGTGTCGGCCGGATTAACTATCAAAACAAAAACAAAAAAGTCTAAGAGCAAATAGCTTCTAGACTTTTTTTGACTTTATTTAAAATCCTTTCTCCTATATAATTTTGTTCGCCTTAATATAATAATAGAGGCCAAAATAACCACTAATTAACAATCATGGATTACAAAGAAGGAAAGTATAAAGTACAAGACCTAAAACTCGCCGATTGGGGAAGAAAAGAAATAGAAATGGCCGAAAAAGAGATGCCGGGTCTAATGGCACTTAGAGCAAAATATAAAGGAAAGAAGCCTCTAAAAGGAGCTAGAATTACCGGTTCTCTACATATGACAATTGAGACTGCCGTTTTGATTGAAACACTTTGTGAACTTGGAGCTTTAGTTCGATGGTCTTCCTGCAATATATATTCCACTCAAGATCAAGCAGCTGCCGCAATAGCTAAGAAAGGTGTGCCAGTTTTCGCTTGGAAAGGTGAAACTCTCGAAGAATACTGGTGGTGTTTGGAAAACGCATTAGATTTTGGCAAAGGAGAAGGTCCAAATCTAATCGTCGATGATGGAGGCGATGCAACCCTAATGATTCACCAAGGAGTTCTAGCTGAGAAAAATCCTGCCATTCTAAATGATGATTATTCTAAAGAAGGTGTTGATTTTCGAGAACTTATGATTTTACTGAAAAAGACTTATAAAACAGATAAAACCAAATGGAGTAAAATTGCTAAAGATATTAAAGGAGTTTCCGAGGAGACCACAACCGGAGTACACAGACTCTATCAGATGGAGAAAAAAGGTCATTTACTCTTCTCTGCCATCAATGTTAATGATTCTGTTACTAAGTCTAAATTTGATAATCTTTACGGTTGTAGAGAAAGTCTAGTTGATGGAATCAAAAGAGGTACCGACATCATGATTGCCGGCAAGAAAGTCTTGGTTCTAGGTTATGGAGATGTTGGAAAAGGATGTGCTAAATCAATGGCTGCTTTCGGAGCTAAAGTCACAGTAACTGAAGTTGATCCTATCTGTGCACTTCAAGCTGCGATGGAAGGATTTGAGGTCAAAACAATCGAAGACGTAATCAAAGAAGTTGATATCTATGTAACAGCTACCGGAAATAAAGATGTCATCACCATCAAACATATGGAAAAGATGAAAGACTCAGCAATTGTCTGCAACATAGGACACTTCGACAATGAGATTCAAGTCTCACAATTGGAGAATTTCAAAGGAATCAAAGAAGTAAATATCAAACCACAGGTCGATAAGTTCATCTTCCCGGATGGTCACTGCATCATTCTCTTGTCTCGAGGAAGACTGGTGAATTTGGGTAATGCTAAAGGTCATCCAAGTTTTGTTATGAGTAATTCATTTACCAATCAAGTTTTGGCTCAGATTGATCTATGGACCAAATCATATACAACCGGTGTTTATGTTCTACCAAAACATCTCGATGAAGAGGTAGCCAGACTACATTTGGATAGACTTGGAGTTAAGCTTACTAAACTTACTAAGGAACAAGCGGAATACCTCAATGTCTCCGAGAACGGCCCTTATAAATCGGACCACTACAGGTATTAATTTCCGATTTACAGTTTTTAATTTTCAATAAATTTTACAATCTTTCAATTGATGAATTCTTTAAGTCCGCCTTTGGTGGAATTCAATTACAGAATTGGAAATTCATTGATTATTGTAAATTGTGAACTGTAAATTTTTGAATGTTCACCTACTTTTTCCCTCAATTTTAGTGTAAATTGGATAAGTCTAATTTTTTTGATGAGAGAATTTTTATTAAGTCTAAATCCTGAACAACAAAAGGCTGTTACCACCACTGAAGGACCAGTTTTGATTTTGGCAGGAGCCGGTTCAGGCAAGACCAAAACTCTGACACACCGAATTGCCTATTTAATCGAAGAAAAGAAAGTCAGTCCGGAATCTATCTTGGCTGTCACATTTACCAACAAAGCCGCCGAAGAAATGCTCTTTCGAGCTTCCAAACTTGTAAACACAATCATTTCCGCCGAGAGACCATCCCCTTTCCTACTTAGAACAGTTCCGGCATTTGGAACTTTCCATTCCATCTGTGCCAAAATACTTAGATCGGAATGCGAAAAAATAGGATATAAAACCAACTTCGCTATTTACGATCCTGACGATCAATTAAAGTTAGTAAAAGGTATTCTCAAAGATCTTAATCTGGACGAGAAAAGAAATAATCCCAAAACTATTTTGGGCATAATATCCCGAGCTAAAAATGAACTTAAGGATGAAGTGGATTTTCTAAAACATGTTGATAGTCCAATTTCCGAAGTTGCCAGCAAGGTATACCCCGCTTATCAAAAAATCCTTAAAGCCAATAATGCTTTTGATTTCGACGATTTACTTATGAAAACAGTTCAACTATTTCAAACTGATCAAAAAACTCTTGATTATTATTCTTCGCTTTGGAAATATGTGCATGTAGATGAGTATCAGGATACAAATTTTGTCCAATATACATTAATCAAAATGATTGCAGACAAACATAAAAACATATGTGTCGTTGGTGATCCCGATCAGAGTATCTATGGATGGCGAGGAGCCGATATTAGAAATATTCTCGACTTCGAGAAAGATTATGGAAACATCACCACAATTAAACTGGAACAAAACTATCGATCTACGAAAACCATTCTTAAAGCGGCACAAAATATCATTGTCAAAAACTTAAATCGAAAGGAAAAAACACTTTGGACCGAAAATCCTAAGGGAAATAAAATAAAAGTTGTTCAAGCCGAAAATGAAAAGCATGAGTCGGACTCAATTATCATGAACTTAGAAAGACTTTTAAGAGATAATAAAGACAAAACTCTAAATGACGCCGTAGTTTTATATAGAATCAATGCTCAGTCTCGAAGTTTGGAAGAAGCCTGTCTGCGATATGCCATCCCCTACAAAATAATTGGTGGGGTTAAATTTTACGAAAGAAAGGAAATTAAAGACATTATCGCTTATCTTCGACTTATCCTTAATCCTGACGACAATCTAAGTCTGGAAAGAATTATTAATGTACCTCCTCGAAATATTGGAGAAACAACTTTCAAGAAACTGAAAATAGCGGCAGAGAGGGAAAATGAAAGTATTTATTATCTCATTACTAAAACGGATTTTATTAATACTTTTCCTACTCGCACCAAAGAATCTCTCAAACAATTTGTTGTTTTTCTAAACGACTTAAAAGAGAAGAAGGAACACATGGAAGTTTCGGATTTAATCGAATATATTTTTGAAAAATCAGGCTTAAAGAACTATTTGGATGACGATAGTTCAGACGGCGAAGCCAGAATTGAGAATATCGAAGAATTACTTTCCGTTTCCCAAAAATATGACTATCTGGAATCCGAACTTGGACTTCTCCACTTCATGCAAGAAATCAGTCTTCTGACAGACGCTGATCGAAAATTAGAGAACGATAATAAACTCACTCTTATGACTATGCACTTAGCCAAGGGACTGGAGTTTGATTTTGTCTTTATTGCCGGAGCGGAAGAGAACTTGTTTCCTCATAGTAGAAGTCAGCTTGATTTCGAACAGTTGGAAGAAGAGAGAAGATTGGCTTACGTTAGCATGACACGTGCCAAACAAGAGCTATATATCTTCTTGACCAAAAAAAGAATGCTCTTTGGATTTTATCAATACAACGAACCTTCCAGATTTTTATATGATCTACCAAAAGAAATAGTGGAAGGATTTACTTTTAATAAATTTTTAGAAGATTTCTCTCTTAATACTGATAACTCCGATTATGAATACTCTGATTCGGAAAACAACGTATTTAATCAACCAAAGCCTCAAAAGACACCAAACTTTGAACCTGCCTTTGATTATTCCAAGAATGAAAATTTAAAAGAACAAGACAAAGTATTACATCCTCAATACGGCCAAGGCACAATCTTGGAAAGACGTGGTGATATTGTAAAAATCGTTTTTAAAAACGGCGAAAAGAAGAGTTTTGCCTTATCAATTGCCAGGTTAGAAAGAATTTGATTTTTCTTTGGCACTTTTTAGTAAATCATCACTAAAAATCTCCAGTTGCTTAATAAAAATATTCGGTCCCAGATCTGCTAAAATCAAAGGATCTTTTTCCATATCATCTGTTTTGTATTTTAGTATGGGGTAGACATTATTCTCCAAAACTTCCCAGATATTAACATTCTTATTTTTTAGAAGAGAAGGTACTATTTTTAGTGCCGCTTCAATTAAAGCTCTTCTTTGATTTTCTCTTGTAATTGCGACTTCTAAATGCGCTTGTGATGTAATAATTTTGTCATCAAAGAGACTTGTTATTATGGCTGACAGAAATCTTCCCGGCTTGTAATTGTCTCCATAAGTATAAGCCTTCATAATATCTTTTCTTTTCAATTCCGGATCAGTATCTCTGGGAATATCAACATATCCACTTCTGGAAAAAAACAAACTATACAAGTTATTATCTGATAAACCTGTAAATTTCTTACCAAAATCCTCAATAAATCGCACAGGGAAATGACCGAATTCTAAAGCTCCTTTTTTGACATTATAACCTAATGCTTGCCATATTAATTGATGACCGAAGCATATCCCCATCATTCTAATATCATTGCTATCTCGAATCTTAGCAATTTGTTTCTTCATTACCTTATCCAAGAAAGCTTTCCCATAATCATCATAGACATCATAAGTGCTACCTCCTATAATCACTACTCCTTCATCGACAAGATTGGAAATACCTTTTCTCTCCAAATCGATTGATGTCTTTCTAACTATTTGTTCATAATTGCTTCCAAAAACTTGTTCTAAAAAATAAACCATGGAAGGATTTGTGAAGCAATCTGAAAACTCCCAAAGATTAATTGGTTCTTTTTGATATATCTCTCGTAATTCCAAAAAATTCTTATTAATCTTTTCGATAATCTCTTTTTTTTCAGTAAAATCGCTGATTTCCTGATTGTCGGGAGTAGATATTACATTTATTTTTCTCCACGAATTGATATCTCTAGGAAGACTGTCTTTACTGGGAATAGCAAGAATAGGCAAAACTCCATCAGCTATGGGCAATTGAGATGCGTTTAAGAATCTTTGTTTTCTATCTTCAATCGGTTCTAGTTTTCTCTTAATTCTATCAATATTTCTTATTTCATCCATTAATTCGTTCGCTCTTTTTATAAATAACTTGGAGTCGGTATCCAGCAATTCTTTTGCCTCCCTCCATTTATCAGATTCAAACAAGCTTTTAAACTCACTTTTTAATTTATGATTCAAATATCTGAACAAATCTCTATCTCTACTGATAGTCTCATAATTTGTATTATTTATTACTATTCTTTCCTTAATATCTTTCAGAAACTGACATTTGAACCAGGCTTCAGGTGACTCGTTAATTAATTCATCTAACAATACTATTTTCATCCCATTACTACAGTTATTAAGATTTTGTCTATCAAAAAAAACATTCTCTATTCCTCCATGCGGACCTTTGAATTTTAGTCCCTTCTGAATTAATGACGACTTAATATTATACTCATCGTCAATTACTAAACTAACCTTTATATCTTTAAATCTATCATCACGAAAATTTTTGTCTTTAAATCTGACATCTACAAATCTACCTTCTATTGTTTTTCCATAATCCAGCAAATCTTTAAGTTCCATGACTCTAGCATACCTTGTATATGACTCTCTTATTCCGTCTTCTCTCAAAAAGCCACCTTCTTTAAGTCTAATTAATGACTCCTCAATCATCCCCAACCAATCATCATCAGTTAAATGCGACGTCGACCTTGCCGGAAAGGAAATATCAAAAATCGGAATCTCAGGCATTATTTGCTTAAACTCCTGAAAATACATAGGTATTATGGCATCTTTTGCATAAAGCGGAATATCATTGTGTAAGTCATGATCTTCCAAAAACACCTCTTCCTTAAAGTATTTTCTAGCAAACAATTGAGAATTATCATTTATTTCCACAAGTAAATGTTTTAAATCTTCATTAATAAACGTTTCCTTCTCATTATGAAACTCGGCGCCATCTCTATATTTCTCCATATCCGGACTGATATATTCATTTAGATGCAATAATATCTCTTTCAGATTATTTAAATCTCTCTCCAAATCAACAAGTAATTTATATTTCTTGATTTCCGGCATATCCCCATCCATATAGTCATTCATACCATTAATCAGAATATTAAAAAGAAGTATTACAAAATCGTTCATCAATGGATTATCCAAATATTCATCCTTTAATATTTTTTTTGATATAAAATCTTTAAGATCAAAGTAATACTTGTCAGCTATACCAATATGATTAATTTTATCCAACTCCTTATCATATTCTTTTGCATTATTCTCGATTCCATAATTACTACTTTTTTCTGATGATTTTAATAATGAATTAATATAAAACTCGGACATATATTTACCATCTCCCGGACCGGGATGGAGAACAATTATTTCGTCTTCTCTATAATCTCTAATAAAATTCAAATACATGAAAACTAATTTAAAATCATCCAAACCTGTCTCTTCATTTATAGCATCCATATCTCTATCAACTTGCCAGTCGTTTTTCTTGGAAAAAGCTATCCAACCTTTTTTATACCAATCACTTTTTTCATGTGATACCTTGCCTAATTTCTTTTGTTTCATTACTGATACCAAATCACGCAAGTCGTTAAATTTTACGCATTTCAATTCTCTAAAATTTTTAATGAAATGGTTGGTAGGATCTATTATTCTGAAATAAACGAAAGTAAAAACTTCATGAGCTTTATCCTTCAGCTTAATCAGGTCGGTTTCCTGATTTTCCGAATCACTCAAACTAAATTCTTTTACATATACCTGCAAATCATGAATGTTTTTCTTTTCTAAGTCACTTATTTTTCTATAAATTTTACTGGAATTAATTATCAACAATATTTCATTTATCAAATTAATATGTTCTTGCGTCCATTCTTTATTGGTTATAAGCTCTTCCCATCGAAGCAATTTATTTTGGAATTCCTCTTCTTTTCCCTCATCTTTAATATACTTTGAACTAAATTCTTGATTATTAAATACGGCATTAAGGCTAAGTTTCCTATCAATGTATTCGATTGTATTTACACCTAATTCCCCAGGAATATTGTCAAATTCTTCTTTCCCAAATACAAACTGACCTTTTCCCCCTCCATATGACATTACCATGAGGTGACTATAATATTCTCTAATAATTTTTATCAAATTAGATATTTCCTCTGGATTGCTATCAACGTTAAAAAGAATTATATCAATCTTAGATCTTATTTCCTGAGGAATGCTCTCAATATCAGAGCTTAAATAAAGTGAATAACCAAAATTAATAAACTCATTTTCAAAGCCTCCCTTATCAACCTTGTTATCTACCACTAAAATTTGAAAGTTATTATTATCCATTTTGCTTATTTCATTTCCTTCTTAATACTTTAGAGCTTTAAAAAAAGGGCGGGAATGAATTAAAACAATATATAAGCTATTAGTCAATTCTAATTAACATTTTGATTAAAAAAATGGTAAGATGAATTCGTATGAATAAAAAAATGAAGGATCAAATAAATCACAAAATAAATGATTCTATCTATGAAAAGCTCGTTCTAAATATGAACGAGGCGTTATGGATGGGTGATAAAAACGAAAAAACATTATACGCCAACCCTAAATTTTGCGATCTCGTTGAGTTAAATCTTAATGAAATCATTGGAAGATACTCCTATATTTTTTGGGATAGACAGAGCTCGAAGAAAGTAAAAAAAGAAAATGAGACCAAGAGAAAGCTTGGATTAAGTTCCAGCTATACCGGCAATCTATTGAGCAAATCCGGTAAGAGAATACCAGTTCTAATAAGTGGAACATCTCTCTCCGATGGTGGCACAATAGGAATTATGACTGATTTGCGTGAGCTTAAGAAGAAAGAGAAAAAAATTAGAAATCTAAATTTGAATTTGGAAAAGAGAGTAAGGGAAAGGACTCGGGAACTAGAAATTGCTAATAGAGAACTGGAATCATTTTCTTACTCCGTTTCTCACGATTTGAGAGCTCCACTTCGAAGTATAAGTGGATTCAGCTCTATTCTTCTGGAAGATTACGGATCAAAGCTTGATCAAGAAGCTCAAAACTATTTAAATAGAATTTTTAAATCTACCAAAAAACTAGAAAGTCTAATTGACGATCTTTTGAGCCTTTCCAAAGTTGTACGTTCCAGCATTCATAAAGAAATCATTAATTTAAGCGAAATTGTCACCAGTATATGTGATGACTTACAACTTAGAGATCCAAAGAGAAGTGTGCAATTTGAAATTGAACAAAATATTATGGGGTTTGCCGACGGAAGACTTATGAAAATAGCCCTTACTAACTTACTCGAAAACGCTTACAAATACACTTCCAAGAAGAAGTGCGCCCATATTTGCTTCGGTTCAACAACGAAGAATAAATTAGTATCATATTTCATAAAAGATAATGGAGTTGGATTTAACCCCGAATATAAAGAAAAAATCTTTGAAGTTTTCTGTCGTCTTCATGACGAAAATGAGTTTGAAGGTACCGGTATTGGATTATCGACAGTTTTAAGAATAATAGAACACCATGGGGGAAAAATATGGACACAGTCATCTCTAAACAATGGTGCAACTTTTTATTTTACTCTGTCTTAATATATAATTTTACTGCAAACCAAATTGCCTAAACAAATATGAAAATCATTCTTCTTGTGGAGGACAATCCGAACGACCAGCTCCTTGCCATCAAAGCATTTGAGAGAAATAATAAGGAGGATCGAGTTATTGTAGCGAAAGACGGAGAAGAAGCGCTAGACCTTCTTTTTAAGAATAAAATTAGTCCTGACATGTTGCTTCTGGATCTTAAATTACCAAGAATTAGCGGTTTTGAAATATTGAAACAGATTAGGGATTCCAGAATTTACAAAACTCTTCCCGTTATCATATTGTCCACTTCAGGTGAGGAACAAGATCTTTTAAAAGCTTACAATTTAGGTTGCAATAGTTATATTAGAAAGCCTGTTGATTTTTCCGAATTCATAACGGCCGTAAAAGACATTCGAGACTACTGGTTAGATTTAAATGAAGTACCACATTTACATGCATAAGAAACTTAGAATACTATTCATTGAAGATAATGAAGATGATTTAATCCTCATTCAAAGAGTAATCAAAAAAGAGAAATATGAAATTGAATCTTTGAGAGTGGAGAACCAACACGACATGTTGGATGCTCTTAAAAAAAGAGAATTCGACGTCATCCTTTGCGATTATCACATGCCTCATTTTGGCACTATTGAAGCACTAAAAACTCTCAAAAAAACCGGTTTAGACATCCCTTTAATTTTAGTCTCAGGTATGATCGGAGAAGAAGCTGCCGTAACGGTCATGAAAGCCGGAGCTTCCGATTTCGTTATGAAAGACAGACTGGCCAGACTCGTCCCTGCCATTGAAAGAGAAATAGAAGATGCTAAAAAACGTGAACAACTTAGAAGAGTTCAGGATGACTTATCTGATAGTGAGGAAAAATACAGACAATTAATTGAATCAAATACTGATCTAGTAGCTAAATTTGACGCATCGGACAATCTCAGCTTTGCCAGTAAATCATTTTTTAATCTATTCGGTAAAAATGAATCGGAAATGATAGGGAAACATTTTGAGTTTAATATTCACAAAGAAGATATTGAAAAGTACGTAAAAGCCTGCAAAGCCCTACGTAATGAGCCATTTAGTAGTTATGTAGAGTTTAGAGTTATGACTAATGACGGTTGGGTTTGGCTTGGCTGTATCAAAAAAGGGATAATTGATGATAACGAAAACCTCGTTTCTCATGTAGTTATTGCCAGATTTTTGATTGAAAGAAAAAGAGTTTGATACACTATTTCATTTTCTTCAATTCATTCAAAGCATCCCTTGCATACTTGGAATTTGGTGCTGAGTTTACAACTTTCTTAAAGCTGGATGAAGCATTTTCGAAGTCACCAATTGATTCATAATATAAACCAATATGGTAATGCGTTTCTAAAAGCTCCGGATCTATAGCTAAAGCGGCGCTAAAATATTTTTTTGCCAAATCATAACTTCCACCCTCATAGTATACATAGCCAATATAGTGCTGTGATAATGCGGAATTTGGATTGTTTTTAAGACACAACTCAGCATAAGAGAGTGCTTTTTCGATATTGTTCAAAAACTTTAAATTAATATAAATCGGTTTAAAATAAACCGCCACGTCCAGAGGATTAATTTCCAGTACTCGATTAAATTCCATTATAGCTTTTTCATAATCAGCTGTTGCCATATAAGCCTCTCCTAATTTCGTTCTTAAGTCAGACTCCGGATTATATCCTAACTTGGAAGCCTCCTGAAAAGCTAATATAGACTCCTTGTATTTGCCCTGATTAAATCTCGCCAGTCCTAAGTAGAAATTTGGCTCCGATCTATCTGTTGGCATTGCATCGGTCAAATACTTCTCCGCCTCCACATAATCCGGCACCATCATTAAAGCCGCACCCAAGACAACGTAAGCATCTTTATAGTTAGGATTTACCTTAATAGATTCTTTTAGTTTAATAATTCCTATTTTTACTTCTCCAACATTTAAAAACATCCTTCCAATTAATGTAGCTAAATGGTCATTTGTACTTCCCGGATATAAGTTCCACTCATCAAAAGCTTTTAATATTTCCTTTGTTTTTATGATAAGCTCATGTGATCCTTTTAATGTTTCCACTCGACTCACAAAAGCTTTGACTGACACAAAATCCATCTCGTAGGCTGATAAAAGGGCTAAGAAGTAATTAGCTACCGGATCTGTATCTTGAGCTAAAATAAAAGCTTGTTTAGCTTCCTTTAAACGTAAACTATGGAATAAGTCTTCCCCTTTTCGAGTATCTTCATAATCACTTAGATATGATTTATTTTCTTTAATTTCTACTTTATCCGAAACCACATAATCTACTTTATCTTTACTCTGTTCAAAATCAATAGAAACACTCACTTCTCCTTCTCCACCTAAAATAGCCTGACCCTCACTATTTTCTTCCACTTCTTTCACATTCTCACCAACCAAATCTCGAAGGATAGGTATTGTAGAGATGACTTTTCTGATTATACCTTCCTCTTCTGCAGAGACAGCGAAAAAAAGTACCGTTACAACGCTCAAGATTCCAACAATAAGTATTACTCCGATCACCCGAGGAAGATGTGTTTTTAGATCTTCATTCATTGTTCTTCAGGTTTAACTGTTCAATTTTCTGCTTAATCTTAGATATACTTTGCAACAGCTCATCTCTTTTTTCCATATTTGTCTTTACTACTTCCGCCGGTGCATTTTTTACAAATTCACTATTATTTAATTTACTCTCATAGCCAATAATTCCCTTATTGGCCTCTTCTAAATTTTTGTTTAAGCGGGAAATTTCCGCATCTATGTCAATCACATTTCCAAGACTTAGATAGATATCGCATGTCTTCGTAGTTACCAAGACATCTCCTTTCTCTGGAGAATAATTAGTATCAGTCTTAACTTCTTTTATTCTTGCCAGCTTCTTAACAATTTGTTCATCCTTAATTGTTCCTCTCCTGATAACTACATTAACAAACTCTTTTGGCTCAATATGAAAATATGATCTCTCACTTCTAATGGCCGAAATCAAATCTATTGTTCCCATAAATGCTTTCTTTCCCACAACTTTCAGTGTAGTCGGCCACTTCTCGCTAATCAATTCACGCTTGGTAAAATCGGAAATCTTCCAAATATACTCCGTAATAAAAGGTACAAAAGGATGAAGAAGCTTAAGAGAATTTTTAAGAATATGACGCAAAATAGTATCTTTGTTTCCCTCAATTTTAGCTACCTCCAGATACCAATCAGCGAATTCATTCCAGAGAAAATTATAAACCTTCTCCCCCGCTAGTGAAAAATTGTAACTGTCTAATCCTTTGGTGACATCTTTTATGACTTCATTTAATTTTGACAGAATCCAAAAATCAGCATTTGTCACTGGAATAGGTTCACTATTAACAACTTCAGTAGACATCAAAACATATCGTGAAATATTCCAAATTTTATTGATAAAATTTCTATATCCGGCAATTTTTTCTTCATAAAGTCTCATATCATTTCCCGGACTCGAACCGATCAAAAGACTTAATCTTAGAGCATCTGCTCCATATTTTTTAATCATATCCAACGGGTCAATACATGTCTCTGGTTTGGATTTACTCATTTTCTTGCCAAATTTATCTCGAATCAAACCATGTAAAAATACATTCTTAAATGGTAAGCAATCTTCCTCTTTCAGACCATCTCTTCTTAGGGCATAAGTAGAAGCTAAAATCATTCTTGCCACCCAAAAAAACAAAATATCATAACCTGTTTCCAGCACAGTCGTAGGATGAAATTTCTTAAAATCAACAGTCTTCTCCGGCCAACCTAAAGTGGAAAAAGTCCACAGTGCGGAAGAAAACCAAGTGTCCAAAGTGTCTGGATCACGAACCCAAAAACCGTCTGCCGTAGGTTTCTCTTCACTGTAAACAATCTCTTCCTCTCCTCCAATAAGAGCTAAAGTATAACTGGAAACATCTTTATACGAAGTAAATTTCTTATATCTTTCTTCGGTTAATCGATACCAAACGGGAATACTATGACCCCACCAAATTTGGCGGGAAATGCACCAATCTCGAAGATTATCAATCCAATGAAAGTAGGTTTTTTCAAATCTGTCCGGCATTATATTAATCATTTTTGATCGTACCGTATCTTGCAGGACTTCTTTTAGACTTCTCTCTTTACCTTTCCAAGAAATAGTCTTTTTATTCACATCAATGAACCATTGCTTCATAACTTGTGGCTCTATAACGCCTTTTCCTCTGTAATTAACGGATTTTTTATGTAAATATTTTTCATCAATGGAATGAAGAAGACCTTTTTCTTCCAATTTCCGGACAATTTTCTCTCTTGCTTTCGATATCTCCATCCCACCGAATTCCTTAGATACGTCCTTCCTTATTTTTCCATCAAAATCAATAATCTGTCTTATTTCCAAATCATGAATCTTAGCCAAATCAAAATCCACCATACTGTGAGCCGGGGTAATAGTCATTGCTCCCGTTCCAAACTCCATATCAATGCATGAATCAGAGATAACTCTGGCTTTAATTTTTCCTTCAATCCACTCCACATCAAATTCTTTACCTATGAGTTTCTTGTATCTCTTGTCTTCCGGATGGACCACAATAACCTTATCCAAAAATTTCGTCTCCGGTCTAGCAGTACCAATTACCACAGGTCCATATTGGAAATAATAAAATTTTCCTTTCTCCTCAACATATTCGATTTCATCATCTGCAACTGTCGTCTTCATATTTGGATCCCAATTAACTATTCTATCCCCTCTGTAAATGAGTCCATCTTCGTACATCGCTTTAAAAAAAGCGTTTACCGATTTGGAAAGATCTTCATCTAAAGTATATTTTTCTCTGGACCAATCACAGCTACTGCCCATCTTTCTGATTTGATTTCTAATTGTTCCTTTCGATATTTCCACAAATTCTTTAATTTGATTAATAAGTCCTTCCCTTCCCAATTCCTCTCGTGGTTTTGCCATTCCTTGAGATTGAAGTTTCCTTTCGACAACACTTTGCGTTGCAATCGCCGCATGATCCGTTCCAGGTAACCATAATGTGGCTTTCTCTAACATACGATTATAACGAACCATCACATCTTCAAAAGCCAACATCGTTGCATGCCCCAAGTGCAAAGTTCCAGTAGCGTTTGGCGGTGGCATTGATATACAAAAACTCTCTTTTCTACTTAAATCAGGTTTAAAAAGTCCTTTCTCTTCCCACATTGAATAAATTGAATCTTCAACTAACGAAGCTTCGTATTGAGGTGATAAACTATCATTATTATCTTTCATCAAAAAAAGGTGAATATCAGATTAGAGATTATCAGAAATAGCGAAAAATGCCAAAAAAACGACTTCAGCTCTATCCACCTACTGTCGTCTTGAATTTCGATATTTGGATTTTGTCTATTTGGATTTACTGAAATAGAATTTTCTATTTCAGTTGATATTATGCTAATCTCGATACTGATATTAAATAATTCACATGCATCGAATATCCGAATTTCAGAAAAGAATCTATGAAAAAATAAAACAAATTCAAGAAGAGGCGTCCTTAAACTCTGAATCAACTAAAACCAAGCCAAAAAAAGCCGAAACCGAAGTGCCGGAAAATAAAATTTATCTGGACATAAAATCGACCACAATTATCAAAATTGTAGTGATTGTTATTCTGATGTATTACGTCTGGTCACTTTTGTCGCAGTTACATTCACTACTTCTTAGTGTTTTGGTCTCACTAATTCTTTCAGCTGCAATCACTCCGATTGTTAATAAATTGCAGTCATACAAAATTCCGCGAGCTTTATCAATTATAATTATATATTTACTGATTTTAAGCTTCATATTCTTTCTAATAACCGCTCTGGTTCCTTTGGCAATCACACAATTAACCAATCTCGCCACATTTATTGTAAATTTATTAAAAGATATTCAAAAAAATGGGATAGAAGGCATACCTTACATTAACTACATAACTCCATATGTGGACAAAGCTCGTCTAGCTACCGTACTTCAAGACACCCTTAATTCATTAGCTAAAAATGTCGGCAATCTAACCTCAAGCTCACTAACCTACGTTACATCAATATTTTCCAATATTCTCTCCATCGCCGGATATGCAGTTGTTGTATTTTGTGCCACCTTCTTTATGATAATTGATGAAAATGCTTACGAGAAATTCGTTCTAAACATTGTTCCCAAAAAAAGTAGATATTACTTTGAAGTTGTCGGCAAAGAAATAGCAAAAAAACTCGGCGATTGGCTACGAGGTCAATTACTATTAAGTTTTACTTTGGGAGTAATTGCTTATCTTTTCATGAGTATAATTGGATCGAAATATGCTTTCACCATTGCAATGATTACAGCTCTAACCGAATTTATTCCGGTTATCGGACCCTACATTGCCGCTGTACCTGCAGTAGTTCTTTCACTTTCCCAAAACCTAACCTTGGGTCTGGTGGCACTTATCGGTTATTTAATAATTCATACTCTGGAAGCTAATGTAATAGCACCAATGATTATGAAAAAATCTGTTGGGTTAAATCCCCTTGTTGTAATTCTAGGAATGCTCACCGGCTACCACTTGATTGGTCCATTAGGAATTTTTTTGGCGGTTCCGGTTTCTTCAGCTTTGATGGTAATTATACACGACTACGTTAGACGGGATCTGTAATTTGTTCCTCTTTAATCTCTTTAGTCTTTAAATCTTTAAGTGCATTTTTGATTTGCACTTCTATTTTTGGATTAGCCTCCAAAAACATCTTAGCGGACTCTCTACCTTGTCCCAGTTTTAAATCACCAAAGGAATAGAAAGCACCGGATTTCTTCACAACCTCAAACTTGGAAGCAAGATCCAATAAATCTCCGGAATAAGAAATTCCCTTGTTGTACATAATATCAAACTCAGCTCTTTTAAAAGGAGGTGCAACTTTGTTTTTGACAACTTTTACGCGAACCCTATTTCCTGTCGATTCTTTATCATCACCTGTTCCAATTTCTATTGTTCCAATCTTTCGTACATCCAAACGTACGGAAGAATAAAATTTAAGTGCTTGACCTCCACTTGTCGTTTCAGGGTTTCCAAACATAACGCCTATTTTCATCCTGAGCTGATTAATAAAGATAACCATGCAATCCGATTTGTGAACTATACCGGCAAGCTTTCTGAGAGCCTGAGACATAAGTCTCGCTTGAAGACCTACTTGAGTATCTCCCATTTCTCCTTCGATTTCAGCTTTTGGTACTAAAGCTGCCACTGAATCTATGATAATAATATCTACAGCATTAGACCTAACTAAAGTGTCACAGATTTCCAATCCTTGTTCTCCTGTATCCGGTTGAGAGATAAGCAGATCGTCAATATTCACTCCAATAATTTTGGCATACTCAGGGTCCAAAGCATGTTCAGCGTCTATAAATGCTGCCTGACCACCGGCTTTTTGACACTCTGCTACCGCATGTAAAGCAAGAGTGGTTTTTCCGGAACTTTCCGGCCCGTATATTTCGATTATTCTACCTTTGGGAAATCCCCCACCAAGAGCTATGTCTAAAGTAATCGAACCTGATGAGATTCTTCCAATGTTTAATCTCTTCACCTCACCCATCTTCATAATTGCTCCCTGTCCAAATCTTTTCTCAATTTGTGCCACTGCATCATTTACTGAGGAATTTTTCGTACTTTTTTCATCTTTTTTTTGCATATTATTCTTGTTAATTTTTTCACTATGAATTTAAAACCTAAGATATAAATTTATTCTAAACTTTTTTTAAATTAATCATAAATCTTTCTAAAATCATAGTAACTGGATTATAGGTGAATATCTTTTCACCTGTCAAGAATTAAATAAAAAAGAGCGGTGACTAATTCCGCCCTTTTCGCTTTCTAATCACAATAACCAATTTAAGACATCTTCTTTTTAATATCTTTGACAACCTCCTTAGCCATTTCCTTGGCCTTATTTGTAACAACCTTAATCTCTTTATCCATAAATTTCTTACCTTCATCAACATATTTTTTACTATCGTGCATAAAATTTTTACCTTCATTTACATATTTCTTTCCTTGATCCATGAGTTTAATTCCTTTCTCTTTCATTTCCGAAGCTTTGTCGGTTGCAAAAAACTCCTCAATAACTTCCGGAAAACTTCTAAAAGCAGCGACGAATTCTCTGGCAAAGACACTCCATTTAGCTTTAGGTAATGATTCTCCTTTATCCCATCTTGTATAGATTTCTTGTCTTAGCTCTTTCCCAGGTTTTCTAGACATGAAAAGTCCAAAACCTATTCCCCAAACTAGAAACAATAAAGACCAAAACCAACCATGATTATTTTCTTTTTTAAAACTCATATAAATTAGTTAAAAAATTAGGCAATAGAAATTATAGCACAAAAGCCTGAAATAAAGTCAAAATGACAATTTTCTCCAAGGCGTATTATAGGTCTTTCCCAAAAATTAGGTTAATCTGCGATTTAGTGTTAAAATGATTTCCGGCTTAAATATGAGAAAGTCAAATTCACAATTATAATGGAAAATCAGATATCGTTTAGAGATTTAAAACTAATCTCACCACTGGAACGAGCAGTAACTAAGAAAGGATACATAACACCAACTCCCATACAAGCAAAATCAATTCCCAGCCTATTATTAGGCAGAGATCTGATTGGCATTGCTCAAACCGGTACCGGTAAAACGGCAGCTTTTACATTGCCTATCTTGCAAAGAATGACGGAAAAATATCCCCGAGTTATTAGAACTTTGGTATTGGCTCCAACTCGTGAATTAGCGGCACAAATCGGTGAAAGCTTCACTGACTATGGGGAATTTATGCCTTTTAAACATACTGTTATTTTTGGCGGAGTTAATGAAAAACCTCAAATCCAAGCATTAACCAGAGGAGTGGATATCGTGGTGGCAACACCGGGACGACTCTTAGATTTACTTAATCAAGGCAAATTGACTTTGAAAAATATAGAATTCTTTGTTCTTGATGAAGCAGACAGGATGCTCGATATGGGTTTTATCAATGACATCAAAAAAATAATTGCCAAATTACCGGAAAGAAAACAATCATTGTTCTTCTCGGCCACTATGTCCCCAGAAATCAATAAACTGGCCAATACTTTATTAAAAGATCCTGTGCATGTCGCTGTGACACCTCAAGCAACTACGGTTGAGCTTATCAAACAACATGTCTTCTTCGTGGACCAACAAGCCAAAGAAAAATTATTATTGGAACTTCTTAAACATGAACATCTAACGAGCATTCTAATTTTCACTCGCACAAAGCACAGAGCTAATAAGGTTGCTCAATTCCTTGTTCAGAACAATATTTCAGCTGATGCCATCCATGGCAACAAATCACAAAATGCCAGAACAAAAGCTATTACAAATTTCAAAAATGGCGAAATCAAAGTCTTGGTAGCAACCGATATTGCCGCTCGAGGAATCGATATAGAGAATATTTCGCATGTCATAAATTTTGAACTTCCCAATGAACCGGAAAGTTATGTCCATAGAATCGGCCGAACCGCCAGAGCCGGAGCTAAAGGAACAGCATTTTCCTTCTGTGCCGCTGAAGAAAGAAACTTCCTAAGAGACATAGAGAAACTAATTCGCATGCAAATAGAAGTCATGAATCACTCATTCCATTCCGACACAGCCAAACATGCCACAGGAGCCGCAGCCAAACCAGCCCCGAAAATACCTTTTGTAAGAAAAACTCGGTTTGGACATAATGCTAGAACTAGATAATTTTCAATTTACAGTTTTCACTTATCAGTGAATTTTCAATAAATCAATTATAAATTACCCAATTGGGACATTTGTAATTTAATGAAAATTGCCTTCAGATCCCGAGCTAGGCGAGGGAAAAATTGACCATTGAAAATTCTTCGCTAGTCCTTCTTCTTGGCAAGAATTTCAATATTCGCTTCTTTGATTTGCTCTTTCGGCATTTCACTTGGCGCTCCCAGCATTAAATCTCGAGCTTTACCGTCTTTTGGAAAGGCCATTACTTCTCTGATGTTCTTTTCTCCGGTAATAAGCATAATCAGACGATCAAGTCCCAAAGCTATCCCACCGTGCGGAGGTGCTCCATATGTAAAGGCTTCCAATATATGACCGAATCTCCTTGCCGAATCTTCATCGGAAATATTAAGTGCCTTAAAAATTTTGGCTTGCAAATCTCTTTCATGAATTCTTATTGATCCTCCACCTATTTCATAACCATTCAAAACCACGTCATAAGCTACAGCCTTGATATCCAATAAATCTTTACTATCAAATTTATTTAAATCCTCCGTTTTAGGTCTAGTGAAAGGATGATGTGTTGCCGAAATTGAACCTTCTTCTTCCCCAGCTTCAAACAATGGAAAATCTACAACCCAAGCAAAGGCAAAAATATTGTTATCTACCAAGTTTAACTTGTTAGCCATGTGAACTCTAACCGCACCCATTGATTCTGCAGCAATATTTTTCTTATCCGCAACAAAGAAGATTAAATCTCCCTTCTTGGCTTCCATAGTTTTTACCAATAATGGACCTTCTCCCTTGGTCAAATATTTCAAAATCGGTGAACGAATTTCTTCATCAACAACGATATAAGCCAGTCCTTTAGCTTTATATATTTTGGCCACTTCCGTAGCTTCATCAATCTCTTTTCTGGAAAATCTCATACCATCGGGTATTTTCAAAGCTCTTATCACCTCGGCATCAGCAAAAACTTTGAACTCGGAATTTTTTACAATGGAAGTAACATCTTTAATTTCCAAGTCAAATCGTAGATCTGGCTTGTCTGAACCATATTTAAGCATGGCATCATCATAAGTCAAAACAGGAAAAGGCTTGGTTTTAATTTTCACTTTGGGCAAATGTTTCTCAGTGACCAGAATTAGAAGTTCCTCGATAATCTGCATAATATCTTCCTGCTCAATGAAACTCATTTCCATATCAAGTTGCGTAAATTCCGGCTGCCTGTCTCCTCTCTGATCCTCATCTCTAAAACATCTGGCTATTTGGAAATATTTATCCATTCCCGAAACCATTAGTAACTGCTTCATTTGCTGAGGAGATTGTGGAAGCACATAGAAATTCCCAGGATAAACTCTCGACGGAACCAAATATTCTCTCGCTCCTTCCGGAGTTCCTTTGATAAGCATTGGTGTTTCAATCTCCCAAAACTTTTTCTCGTCCAAATAATCTCGAATAGTCTTGATAACCTTATATCTCATTTCCATATTATCTCTCATTTTCTCTCTTCTTAAATCCAAATATCTGTATTTGAGTCGCACATCTTCCGATACTTCATTGGAAGTTGCTTCTATTGGTAAATTTACGGAAAAAGGCAGATTCTTGGATTCATTCAAAATCTCAACCTTCATAGCTATAATCTCTATTTTACCCGTTACCATATTAGGATTTTCCAACCCTAAACCTCTTGGTCTAACAATACCCTCTACTTTGATAACGAACTCACTACGCAAAGTTTCAGCAATGGAATGACTATCAGCGGAAACTTCCGGATCAAATACTATCTGAATTAAACCGCTTCTATCTCTTAAATCCACAAATATCAGATCACCGTGATCTCTTCTTCTATTCACCCAACCGGCAAGTATTACTTCGTTTTTGATATTTTCGATGGAAAGTTCCGTACAACAATGGGATCTAAACATAATAATTATTAAATTATCTTCTTTTTTTCTTTTTCTCTAGGGAAAAAGACAACTTGATTATACTGACAAGTATGACCGTTACGACAAATAGTAAGGCAACCGCTAAAATTTTGCTATACTCGACAAATTTTCCATTCGATTCACAAGCATCCCCTATACCATTTTTGTTGGAATCTTCCTGTTTGGTATTATATTTGTCAGGACAATTATCAAAGAAATTAGTAACGGAATCTCCGTCTCTATCGTTTACTTCCGTCTTATCGGATTTGACTTTATTTATTTCTTCATCAGTAGAGATTGCTTCTTCGGAAACCTTTTCTTTCTTCTCTACTATCTTTTTAACCTCATCTGGCAATTCTTTACTACAAGCATCACCCACTCCATCATTATTGGAATCCAATTGATCGACATTGCTAATGGCGGGACAATTATCATCGGTATAAGCGAAACTATCTTTATCTATATCTTTATCAAACTCCGGATTCTTGATTTGCTTGGAAAGCGTTGATCTAAAAACAGGAAGTGTCTCTGATATGGCGTGATTTCCATACTCAGGAATAGAAGCTTTCAAATTTCCGTAATACATCTTATATGTTTCACCAATATTCGATTCAAAATTAATTGTTCCATTATTCTCTGATAGCAACATTATTTCGTTGATTCTTAAATCACCTCTTTTACTTAAATTGACTTTAACAAACTGAAAATTCGATCCTTTGGGAAATGTATACCATCTCCAAGTTTGGTGCGAATCGGAATATTTCGATCTGATTACTTTATATTCTGCATTGTCTTTACTTCCCAAAACTTCAATTTCATCAAAAGATTTAGCTTTATCATATGAGTACAAAACTATTTTCTCTAAAGGTACTATTTCTCCTAAATCGAATACAATCGATACAATGTTGCCCGGAATGGAACCTGAAACATCTAAATAAGACCTCTTGTTGTCATCATTAAGCGCATAAATATTCAAATCATCGGTAGGAATGCTCACATCATCAACTGTTACATCTATGACATTAGCCGCAATTGCCACGTTTTCCGCTACACCTTCCGATAGCTGATAAGACACTTCCGTTCCTGTCGAATCAATGATTCTAAGATCCCTGAACTTGTCTTGGGCCTGACTTAACAGTTCGTCATCTATTTTTATTTCAACTTTTTCATTTTCGTTGACTGTGCCATTAATAATATCTTTGTAATATGGCCACTGTTCAAGACTAAATTCCGCATTTGCTATATTTTTAGTAAACGCCACAGACATCACAAAAACGGTAAGAAACAAAATAGCTTTTTTCATGATAATGTTTAATTAACTTTTTAGATTCTAGCATAGGAAACACAAATTCAAAATACAAAATCCCCTTCTTCACTCTATCGGGCTACTCAGAGCAAGTGAAGACAGTAAGAAGTCGCAAAAAAACTAGAAATTGAACAATCAAAATTATCATCAACAATAATCACTATTTCTAAAAAAATAATTTAGCTTTTTATTACCTCTTTGTTTTTCTTCTCTAATTCCAAACTGAAAATTCTAACCCTTGTCCCGTTTAAAAGATTGGCAATAATATCAAATATCTTATCGAGTTCTTCCTCGCTTATATTATTCTTTGGCTTGATATAATCTTCCTTTGTCTCGCTCATCATCAGAGATATTATTGTTTCGAAGTCACCATATCGATACGGTCCATTAATTCATTTATACTCAAACCCAAAGAAGCTATTCTTGTTCTTATTTCATCAATATTTTTTCCAAGTTCAGCAGAAATAACCTTCAATTCTTCTTCACCAATATCCTGAAAAGTGCTTGCATCAAACAAATTACCAGTGTTTATAATACTTTTAATTAACTCCGTTGCTTGCTCCGGCGATATAATTTCTTTGGATAATTTTTTTTCGCTCATAGAGTTTGTTTAGATTAGATGGGACTACATACTAATACATCCAATAAATTATTTAAAGATTAAAGAAAATAATTTTAATTCCAGCCAGCAGTATTTGTTATTAGGTTTTTGACATTCGAATTTCTCGTTCGTTCACCTATTTTTTAATTTTTATATTTGCTAATCTAATCCTGTTAAAAAAATAAAAAATGTTAAGTTACTTGAACGGCAATATCAAAGCTATCTTCGATCATTCCGCAATATTGGAAGTAAATAATATTGGCTATCGAGTGTTCTTAAACGAATCCACTCTTTTGAAATTATCCACCGGAAGTACTCTGGAAGTATATTGTCATCAGAGTTTTTCCGACTACGGATCGACAATATTTGGTTTTACTTCCTTAGATAAACTTACTTTTTTCGAACAATTAATCACAGTTTCCGGGGTCGGACCAAAGTTAGCTATGAATATTTTAGAATCCCCAATTGAAACACTGACACACGCTATCTTGAACCGTGATATTGCAATGCTGGTAGAGTTTCCCGGAATCGGTAAAAAAACCGCTGAACGACTATGTGTAGAGCTACAAGAAAAACTACGACAATATAAATTTCAAAACCAGGTTAACAAAGAATCTGAGAATAATTTATCCAATTCCGATGAAGTTTCTAAAATTCATAAAACTCCTCTCTGCAATGAAGACGCTTATGACGCCTTACAATCTCTCGGCTATTCCAGATTGGAAGCTCACAGGATGATTTCCACTGTTTCCATCAATGTTATCGAGACGGAAGCAATCGTCCGGGAAGCCCTAAAAAGTAAAAAATCATCATGATTGAATTAAACGACGATAGTCTAGTCAATCCAAAAATCATATCCAAAAATGAAGATGTGGAAGAAATGAGTCTTCGTCCCAAAAAACTCTCCGAATTTATTGGACAAACCAAGCTCAAGAAAAACTTGGAAGTCTTTATTCAAGCCGCCAAAAACCGCGGTGAAGCTTTGGAGCATACACTTTTTTATGGCCCTCCGGGACTTGGCAAAACCACTCTTTCCATGATTATTGCCCGAGAAATGGGTCGAAATATTTTACAAACTTCGGGACCCGCTATAGAGAAACCCGGTGACTTAGCCTCTATTTTAACAAATTTGGAAGAAGGCGATGTTATCTTTATCGATGAAATTCATAGACTCAGGCCCAATGTGGAAGAAATCCTTTATTCGGCACTCGAGGATTACCATATAGATATCATGATCGGCAAAGGACCGACAGCCAGATCAATGAAAATAGAATTACCGAAATTTACTCTAATTGGTGCTACCACCAAAGCTTCCATGGTTTCCGCCCCACTTCGAGATAGACTAGGCCAAGTATTTAGATTGGAGTTTTATGATAGCCAGGAGCTGGCTCAAATTATCAAAAGAAGTGCCAAGTTTCTCAATATCGAAATAGTGGATACGGGAGTTACAGAGATTGCCAAGCGAGCCAGATTCACTCCAAGAATTGCCAACAGACTTCTTAGAAGAGTTCGCGATTTTGCCCAAGTCGAAGGCAACGGACAAATCGATGAGAAATTAGCCATGTACGCTTTGGACAAACTGGAGATTGATAAATTAGGTCTGGATAATTTGGATCGAGCTTTGCTGAAAATAATTATCGAGAAGTACAAAGGCGGACCCGTCGGTGTTAATACTTTGGCTGCTAGTTTAAGTGAAGAATCTTCTACAATCGAAGAAGTTCACGAACCTTTCTTACTCAAATTAGGTTTTTTGGAAAGAACTTTGAGAGGTAGAGTAGCCACTGCGGAGGCTTATTCACACCTGGGACTTTCTAAAATTGCTCAGAAGCTTATATAATTAAAATTGTTTAATAAAATAAAATGGATTTAAGACTTTCTAAATTACTTATTCAAATTGCTTTTTGGGCTTTAGTCTGTGAAATCTTGCTAATGAGTTTTCGAATTTTCTATTATATTGAACTTACCACTTGGTTAAATTTCCTTGATCCGGTAATCCTGATTGTATTAGCGTATTTCGTCAAAGGTAAAAGTAGAGTGGCAATGGGGGTTTTGGTTATTTACCAATTCATGTTTCAAGTAATCCTGCTACCTCAGACCAAACAGTACGAGCATTTGCTTTGGTTTATAATTTATATTCTGGGCTTTTTCGCCATGCTCCGCTACCAGAAACTGGTGATAGAAAACGGCGGAGACGAAGAATAATAGTTTTCATAGCACTGTCTTCCTGAACTTGTTTCAGGATCCAATAAATAACCCCCACTGTCATTCTCGGAATACGCTTTTAGCGGATATCCGGGAATCCAGAAAAATCCAGACAGTTTAAATGTTTAAGAGTTGAAAAGTTTAAGAAGTGACTCCTTCTAAACTGTCTAAACTTCTAAACCCTTCTAAACCTTCCTCTAAACTATTTAAACTTTTAAACTTTTATTATGGATCCCCGGGTCTTCGTTTCACTCCGCCCGAGGATGACAAGAAAATAAATATTATCGAATGCCTATGAGATTCTCCGTTATTACTCTTTTCCCGGAAATGTTCACTAGTCCTTTGGGAGAAAGTATCCTGAAAAAGGCTATTTCTGATGGGAAAATTATCATTGATTTTTATAATCCAAGAGATTACACCTTGGATAAACACAAGAAGGTTGACGACATTCCTTATGGCGGTGGAGGTGGTATGTTGATGACTTGCCAACCTTTGTTCGATTGCCTTGAGGCGGTCAAGAAAACCAATAAAGGACCGGTGATTTTTTTAACTCCGGATGGCAAGAGATTTTCTCAGTCCATTGCCGAGAGACTAAGCAAAAAAGGCGATTTGATTCTGCTTTGTGGCAGATATGAAGGAATTGATCAGAGAGTTCGTGACCGCCTTGTAGACATGGAACTATCTATCGGAGATTACGTCCTAACCGGCGGAGAAATTCCCGCCATGGCAATAATCGACGCAGTATCCAGATTAGTTCCCGATGTTATCACAGATACATCCAGCCATCATGATTCATTTTCCAAATCATTTGATAGAAAGAAGGAGTATCCACACTACACCAGACCGGAAGAATTTCGTGGAATGAAGGTACCGGATGTTTTGATTAGTGGGAATCATAAGGAAATTGAGAAGTGGAGGAAAGGAAAGCTAAGATAGCATAGCAATTTTCTCCTCCAAAGGCGGACTAAAGAATTTCCGATTTCCAATTTCCAATTTCCAAAGCTGCAAAGACGCAAATTCAAAGATACAAAGGAAATCCAAAATTCAAAAATCGGGATTTATAATAATATTCAAAGAACATAATGAGAACTTGAAAGGCAACAAGAGAAATGCATCTTCTTTATATAAGAAATTAGGATCGGAATACTTTGATTATCTAAAGAATTCAAGACTAAAAGCAAAGATTGAATACTTGAAAAGGGCTCCTTAGGCACTAACACCGTTCGGATCCCTATTCGTCTTGTGACAGAGTAATTATATATGCAGAAATGAATTTTCTCAAACTTTTTAGAAATTTTTTAGATTTCTATTTCTACCATTTTGTAACCAAAAGGTAGCCAAAAGTTTTGGGGTAAATCAGGCCCGCCTGTATTGAAATTCCGTACTCCCATAAGTCTCATTTTCTCTTCATTCCCCGCAGGAGCTAGG
>Ga0074197_1000686_pt1 | contig 37544 bp, 33 predicted proteins | sample EPASupsiteSAE305_FD_64526 | JGI IMG/M metagenome (GOLD analysis project Ga0074197, IMG submission 64526) | Bioremediated contaminated groundwater microbial communities from EPA Superfund site, New Mexico - SAE3-05 reassembly with SPADES | ecosystem: Environmental > Aquatic > Deep subsurface >...
AAGCCGATGCAACGATTTTAGCTTTGGGCGGCGGAAGCTGGGGCAGTTTAGGCTCGGATGGAGCGTGGGTCACTATTTTGGCGGCTCAAGGGGTAACCATTAATCCGCTACTGCCCTCAAACTGTGGATTTAAATCAACATGGTCCCCCTTCTTGCAGCCCCATTTAGGGAAAGCGTTAAAAAATATCTCGGGATGGGTTAAAGGAGCCGAAGAGAGTATCAGTTCCTCCGAAGCTGTTTTAACAACCTACGGTATTGAGGGGGGATTGGTCTATGCGCTGTCGCGTCCATTACGCGAAGAAATGATGGCGCATGGCTCGGCAATCCTCTATTTAGACCTTTTGCCTCATATAAGTGAAGCTGCTTTGGTATCACGGCTCACCTCATCCACTAAACAATCGCGTGATAACACATGGCGCAAAGCGGGTTTGGAGGGGGTTAAAGCGGCACTCATTCGTGAAGGGTTAGCCAAAAATCGATGGTCTGACCCCCTCAGCGTTGCGGCATATGTAAAGAAATATCCCATTACCCTAATGGGAATGCAACCCATAGAGGAAGCCATTAGCACGGCAGGAGGGGTGATGCGTGAAGCACTGGACGAGGATCTTATGCTACACGCTCTTCCGAATATCTTTTGTGCAGGTGAAATGCTCGATTGGGATGCACCAACCGGTGGTTATCTCTTAACCGGATGTTTTGCCAGTGGAGTATTCGCGGCCAAAGGTGTTTTAAAAATGGTGGGTGGAGAAAAAATAAGTTTCTGAATCAGTGACGACACTCATCCGATTAAGCATGTTCTTGTTGTTTTTGGTACTCATCGGATACGTGCAAAGTAACACACGGCTCCAAAAGACCATACAGTTCCATCTCACGCCCACTTACGTGGCGGACAATCCCTCCTTCAGCATCGATAAATACGAAAATCTCATTTTTATGTTCATTTTTTTTGATATGGTGAGAAAAAATAACATACTCTGCCCGTGAGAGCTCAGGAATATGTTCTGCTAAGGTAATAAATTTTTCACACTCTTTGTCAATCTTTTTAATCTCTAAAAATTCCGACTGAATCGCTTCCGCCAAAACGCTTTGAAGCTTTGGAATAACATCTTTGAGATTATCATATTTTTCTATACCGTGCATTTGTATATCCTCCACTAATTATGAGGTTATAGTATAACGGATAAGACTAAAAAAAGATTAACTTTTTAAAATAAATAATACTTCAAATTCTAAATAATTACGCGGATAAAATTCCATTAACTGCTTTGTTTGGGCATAGTTAAGAACGCGACGCCCACCACTCACTCCGCTTCGTTTGATATAGCGAAACATCTCCCGTACCGAATCAAACTCCAACGTTGTATGAAGTACTTCAAATCGTGCGTCCATATATTTTTCGGCCATAGCTATGACCTCATCGCTAGAGCGTAACAACGGAGTAACCCCCGCACATTCGTGAAGGGTTTTAAAGGTTCCTGAGGTGAAAATAGCCAGCGACATGGGGGTATTGAGCGATGCTAGCGATTTTAACACCCTCTCCAGATCATCCGCCCACTGCAATGCCGAAGCGGAGTAGATACGCTCAAAGCACTCAGCACTTAACGTTTCAAATAATGCCGGATCGTTAAAATCGCCCAAGATCAACTCAACATTGGGTGATGAGGGGTGATGTTCTAACATCTGTGCAGAAAAATCGATGCCGACAAAATGTTCAACCTCCCAATCAATCAGCGAATAAAGGGTTCCGTTCCCACATCCCAAATCCACTATCTGCTTTGGCTGATTAGGGGTGGAGGCAATCAGTTTTTTGGCAACGAGGCGTTGAATTACATTACGACTGCCATATTCTGCAGCGTAGCGAGAAAACTCATGACATGCACTACTCATCGACGATTAACCACCAAGGCAATGATAAAGATAACAAGAAGAGATAAGACAATAGCGGCACCGCTGGGAAGTGAAAAAAGATACGAAGCACTGAGTCCGATCACCACCGAAATGAGGGCTATCGCGATAGAAAGGAGCGTGGTCGGATAAAAACCCATGCCGAAACGGATTGCGGCAACCGGAGGAATCACCATCAATGCGCCGATAAGAAGCGTCCCAACCACCCGAATCGATAGGGCGATGATCACGGCTATAACACTCACGAGCATAAAGTTTAGTAACGTCACACGGATACCCCCCGCACGGGCAACATCCTCATCAAAAGCGATAAAATAGAGTTCTTTGAAGAAAGTGAGCAGCAGTGCCATCGCCAAGGAGCCGAAAATCCCCATCACCCACAAATCCTGAGTGCTTACTGAGAGGATGGAGCCAAAAAGATAGCTAAAAAGGGAGGCATTAAATGATCCTGCCAGCGAGACAATAACAATGGCAAGGGCAAGTGAGCCTGATAGAAATATAGCAAGTATCGAATCCGAATACATCCCATGGACACTGCGCAGATATTCGATCATCCATGATGCAAGCAGTGATGCAACAACCGCTATCCACAACGGGCTCATCCCAAATAATAACCCTATTGCCACACCGACTAACGATACGTGTGCCAAAGTTTCGCTGAGCAATGAATAACGGCGAAGAACGATAAAAGAACCGCTGAGTGCCGCTAAAACCGCTATCATCAATCCCGCGATAAACGCCCGCTGCATAAAGGGGTAATTAAACATTTCCAACATTCGTTACCCCCTTCAATGATTATGACACACAACGTGTGCCGGTGTGCCGTAGAGTCGGCTCATCTCATCACATCGGATCATTTCAGCAGGATTTTTGGAAACGAGCAGTGTTTGGTTGACAAACAAGACACGGGTAATATCCTCGGCAATTACTCCGATATCGTGAGTAATAAAGAGGATAGACATTTTTTTGGTACGGTTAAGGGTACGGAGCAGTTCGTAGAAACGGTGCTGGGATTCAACATCAACCCCCGTATTGGGTTCATCAACAATCAATACATCCGGGTTAGAAGCAAGTGCGCGAGCGATCATCACTCGCTGGCGCTGACCGCCGGAGAGGTTACCGATCAGACGATCCGATAAATCCTGTACCCCCATCAACTCCATCGCCTCACTAATCGAGGCTTTATCTTCGTCCGATTCAAATCCCAAAATTCCCCTCACGGCGTATCGACCCATCCCGACCACTTCACGCACCGTTGCCGGAAAAGTGCTGTCCACCAGAGCGGAACGCTGAGGAACATAGCCGATACGGTTCCAGTCTCGGAAACGATTTTGAGCCATTCCGAAAAGTTTAATCGCACCCGATGTCGGTTTTTCGAGACCCAACAAAAGACGGACAAGGGTTGTTTTCCCTCCGCCGTTAGGGCCGATAATGGCACAATATTCCCCCGGCAGAATTTGAAATGTTGCCCCTTTGAGGACAAGATTGCCCTGTCGCTCAAAATTGAGGCTGTTCACTTCGAAAAGACTCGGGGAAAATTTCAACGGCACTCCATAGCTTCACGTAATTTTTTTAGGTTCTCTCGCATTATCGAGAGATACGTTTGATGCGATTTTAACTCATCTTGGCTAATATTTTCCAGCGGTTGGAGGGAGAGCGCCTTCGCCCCCGTTTCACGTGCAATGGTTTGAGAGACGTTATCGTTGATCATCTCTTCAAAAAAGATCGTTTTCATCCCGTATTTTTTAACTACTTCGACCACATGGGCTACCGTCTGTGCGCTCGGCTGCTCATCACTGGACAATCCGATAACAGACACATTTTCCAATTTATTGGCATTTGCCAAATAACCGAATGCGTCGTGATTTGAGATAAGGGCACGATTTTTACACTCCGCCAAGCCTGTTGTGTATTCTAATTTGAGTTTTTGGAGTTCGGTAATATAGGCACGTGCATTGTGATGAAAATACTCCGCTTTGAGAGGGGCAAGTTTTGAGAATTGTGTATCCAATGTTTGGGTCATTTTGATCATATTGTCGATATCGAGCCAATAGTGAGGGTCAGACGCTCCGTGATCATGAGTCTCTTCCCCCTCATGTTCTGCTTCATCGTGGTGATCTTCTTTGCTTTTCATCAAAGTCATATAGTGGCTCATGTCGATAACCTGCGTCGTTTCAGGGAGGGTGTTTATCAGAGTTTCGGCCCATGTCTCAAATCCTGCACCGTTATAGATAAACAACGCCGCACCTGAAATCTCGGCAACCTGAGTCGGATTAGGAGAAAACATATGAGCATCGCTCCCCAATGGAACAATGGAACGGATATCAAGAGCATCACCGGCAACAGCATTGGCAACTTCGAACAGAGAGAAGGTACTGACAGAGACAACCGCTTTAACGTCGCCTGTACTCTCCTTTTTCTGAGGCTTTGGAGAAAAAAAACTCATCCCTATAACGATTGCAACAATAATACCGCCAAACACTATCAGTCGTTTTGTATCCATTAATTTGACTCTCATTTATAGTAATTTTTATTCACTCTCTTAAAGAAAATTGATCGCTAATCTAAAATTGCGTAAAGATAAAGTAATAGGCTACCGTTGAGACAACGATTGCAATGGCATAGGCTACTTTTTTCTTGTGGGGACATTTTTTGCACATAACCGTTTTCCTTTTTGTAAAAAGGGTATTTTAATCCTAATCGGTTTAAAAAAGAGCTTCATCACCCTCTAATCAACACTGTGCTATAATCGCGAACTTTTTTATTATTTAAGGATTAACATGACAGGTATTCTGCTCATCGTGCAAATCGTACTCGTAGTAATGATCACTATCGCCGTACTTTTGCAAAAAAGTTCCAGCATCGGCTTGGGAGCATACAGCGGTTCTAACGAATCAGTTTTCGGGGCTAAAGGACCGGGGAGCTTTTTGGCTAAAGTGACCTTTTTCCTCGGATTTGTTTTTGTGGTGAACACAATCGCATTGGGTTATTTCTACGCTCAACAAAAAAATGCTTCGGTTGTCGACGCTATGGTTGAGACGACTGAGGTTGCCGCACCTACGATCGATATCGTAAACGATACCAATATTACCAAATAAGACGAAGGGGAATTTCATGTTAAACGAAGTGTATCAATTTTGCGAAGAAAAAATGCAAGGAAGCTGTGAGCATCTTCTCAGCAACTTCCGCACACTCCGCACCGGACGTGTCACCACTAAAATCTTGGATAATGTTCGCGTTGACAACTACGGTTCGCTGACTCCTATCGATCAAGCCGCAAGTGTTCTTGCTACCGATGCTACGACTATTACGATCTCTCCGTGGGATAAATCGATGCTCTCAGTGATCGAAAAAGCGATCATGAAAGCCGATATCGGAGTCAATCCGAACAATAACGGAACCGATATCAAACTTTTCTTCCCGGCGATGACCGTAGATCAGCGTCACGATACCGCGAAAAAAGCACGTGGAATGGCGGAAGATGCAAAAGTTGCTGTACGTAATGACCGCAAAAAAGCAAACGATAAAATCAAAGTACTCGAAAAAGATAAATTGGTAACCGCCGATGAGTCCAAAGGGGCTCAGGATAAAGTCCAAAAGATCACCGATAAATTTATCGCCAAAATCGAAGAATTGCTCAAAAATAAAGAGCAAGACATCTTGACGGTATAACCCTAATGAATATCAAACAAATCTATCTCGATGCAAGCGCAATGCTTGAAGGGCATTTTAAACTCAGCTCGGGCAATCACTCTGCGTATTACCTACAATCGGCAAAAGTGTTGGAGCAACCTCGCACCGCAAAGCTTCTCGCGGATGCACTAGCCGCCAATATTCAAAAAAACGGGATCGAAATTGATACCGTTTGTGCTCCGGCACTCGGCGGACTCATCGCAGGATTTGCCCTTGCGACAGCACTCGATAAACGTTCGATTTTTGCAGAGCGTGTCAACGGTGAAATGCAGATTCGTCGCGGTTTTGAAATCACTCCGGGTGAGAAAGTCCTCATCTGTGAAGATATCATCACCACCGGCGGATCTGCTATGGAAGCGGCAAAGGCTATCGAAGCCCTCGGCGGTGTCGTGGTAGGTTTTGCAGCCCTCGCTAACCGTGGGTTTTGCAAACGTGACGGAAGCGCCTTGGAGCGTAAAACCAACTGTGCTTTACCTGCGGATAAACCTCTTTTCGCCCTCGCTGATTTCGATTTTGAGATGTATGCACCGGAAAATTGCCCATTGTGTGCGGATGGTTCTGAAGCGATCAAACCCGGTTCTCGAGGAAATTAACATTATGTACGCAAGCGTGCATGAGGGCTCTCTGCCGAAGAGAACTCAGCGTTAGCGTAGCCACGTGGGCTTTGCTCGCGTGGCGTATCCAAGGAAAAAAATGAACAATACCGATAATTTCAAAGTCGATATGGAGCACCTCCAAAAGGTACAGCGAACTCTTCGTAAAGCGGGAAATATTTTCCCCAATGAAAAAGAGTTGGTTGCAACTTTGGAAGATTTAATTATCAAAGCCCAAGACGACACCTCTCTCAACACCTACTACCATATGGCACAGTATCTCAAACAACGCCTAAAAGAACTCAAAAGCCAACTCGATCAGCCTCTCGAAGCGGTCGATACTGCAATAGAAGATTTAGAGTGGTCGATACGCTATCTTCAATGGCTCGTCACTGAACAAAAACCCGCTTAAATACTACAATAAAGCGCTTCGCTGACCAAGCGTGCCGCCACTTCTCTCTTTCCATCGATCGTGATGGAGATGGGAAGTCCTCGAAGGGCACGCTTTTCTTCTAAACTAATCACTTTAACTACCAGTTTCACATTCGGCGCATAACGGATAATCGTTTCACAAATAAGTCTCTTTTTATCCAAATTATCGAGCGTGACGATAACACTTACCGACTCTTTGGTACACAATTTATCCAAAATAGCGCTTTTAGACATATCCCCAAAATAGACCTCTTGCCCATCACGAAGCGCCTCTTCGACGTGTTTATAGCTGTTGTCGGCAACAACGTAATCGACCCCCTCGGCCTTCAATGCTTTAGCTACGAATTTTCCCACAACCCCGTAGCCGCAGACGATAACATGATTTTTACGTCCGGGCAACATGGCAAACGTTTCGGTAACGCTGATATCTTTGAAAAAATAGCTGCTGATCTTCGACAAATTTGCCAAAATTATAGGGGTAGCTACAATCGATAAGACAATGACCAATACCAAAATATGAGAAAGTTCATCGGGAATAAGCTTGTTATTTCCCGCAAGTGCAAAAATTGCAAAGGAGAACTCTCCGACCTGCGAAAGGGCAATAGCGGTTTTAAACGCGATTTTGGCTTGGGAATAGATACGGATAACTCCATAAATAATTATCGCCTTAACGATCAAAACCCCCAAGAGGATTATCATAATCTCAGACAAATGGGTTACAAACAGTGCCAAATCGATCTTCATCCCGACCGTAACAAAAAAGGTTCCGAGCAATAAATCTTTAAACGGTGCAATATCGGATTCAACTTTATGGTGATAACGGGTTTCAGCAATAATCATCCCCGCGACAAATGCCCCAAGAGAGTAGGTAAATCCGGCATACGAAGCTAACAGGGAAGAAGCCACAACAATAACCAAAACCGAACCCATAAACAGTTCGTCCACTTCACTCGAAGAGGAGAAATGGAGCAACCATGTCATCATTCTCTTGCCTACGATAAACAACAATCCTACAATGACCAACGCACTGATCGCCGTTTGAAGTAATACATCACTGATATCTTTACCGTTTGAGCTTAAAAATCCGATCAAGATTAAGATCGGGATAACGGCAATATCTTGAAAAATCAAAATCCCGGTCGACTTTTGGCCATAGGGACGGGCAATCTCTTTGGTCGATTTGAGATAACTCAAAACGACTGCGGTCGAAGAGAGCGACAATGCCATCGAAATAATCAATGCCGTTTCTAATGAAATTCCGAATACTCCGTACGCAAAAGAAAAAAAGATGCCGGCAGAGAGAAGAACTTGAAGCGAACCGTTAAAAAAGACATCGGTTTTCATCGTTGAAAGGCGTTGCAACGACACTTCCAGTCCGATCGTAAACATCAAAAAAACCACACCGAATTCGGCAATCATCTCTAAGGTATGCGAATCGGCCATGTGACGCAAATCGAATCCGTACGCAACCGTCACACCGGTCACAATGTAACCGATAATCGGCGAAATTCCAAATCGCTTGAGGACAAGATTGACAACAATCGACATTCCTAAAGCTATTGTGATGTAATAAAGTACCGATTCCACTAATTTCCAATTTGTCAAACATTTTTATAAGTCTTAAAAGTATATAATACGTTCCTTAAGAAGAGCGGCAATTTGTCGACGTTTTGGATCACCACGACCCATTTAACCCCATCGTAAAAACGCTAATAGCTAAGGAATGATTCAATGACCAAATATATTTTTGTAACCGGCGGAGTTCTGAGTTCACTCGGAAAAGGGATTACGGCAGCCAGTATCGGTGCACTGCTCAAACACTCCGGCAAACAAGTCGGAATGCTCAAAATCGATCCGTATATCAACGTTGACCCGGGAACCATGAGCCCACTGGAACACGGTGAAGTATTCGTAACCCAAGACGGTGCCGAAACAGATTTGGACATTGGAAACTACGAACGTTTTCTCGACGCATCTTTTTTACGCACCAGCAATTTCACGACGGGTCAAGTCTACAGCTCGGTTATTGAACGTGAGCGCAGCGGCGGGTATTTGGGGCAGACGATTCAGGTTGTTCCTCATATCGTCGGAGAAATTGTTGATCGTATTAAAAAAGCCGGTGAGGGGCATGAGATTCTTGTTGTTGAGCTCGGCGGTACCGTCGGAGACATCGAGGGATTGCCGTTTATGGAAGCGATTCGCACCATGAAACACGATGACGAGGTAGAAGGGACATTTTTCATCCACGTTACCCTCATCCCGTTCATCAAAGCGGCCGGTGAGCACAAAAGTAAACCGACCCAGCACTCAGTGCAGGAGCTTCGTCGTATCGGAATCACCCCACAGATGATTATCGCCCGTAGTGAAGAAAAACTCCCAAGAACCTTTAAAAAGAAACTTGCCCTCGCCTGTGATGTCAGCTCGGACAGTATCATCGAAGCAATGGATGAGCAAACCATTTATGCAGTACCATTGAGCTTTTTACAACAAAACATCCTTGCCCCGATCGCTAAAGAGCTCGGTCTTGGAGAACTTAAACCCGATATGGAACAGTGGGATTCATTGGTCAAAAAGATCGTCTCTCCAAAACACCATGTTACCATCGGATTTGTCGGTAAATATCTGGAACTCAAAGAGTCGTATAAATCGCTCATCGAAGCGTTTATCCATTCGGGAGCGCATCTCGATACCCGCGTAGCGATCAACTGGATTGACAGTGAAAAAATCGAAACGCAAGGGGCAGAAGCACTGTTGCGCGACTGTGATTCGGTTCTCGTTGCCGGCGGTTTCGGTAACCGTGGAGTTGAAGGGAAAATCGAAGCAATTCGCTACGCCCGTGAAAATAAAATCCCATATTTGGGAATCTGTTTGGGGATGCAGCTCTCCATCGTCGAATACGCACGCAATGTCTTAGGCTATGCCGATGCCAATTCCATCGAGTTTAACCCGAAGACGACCCATCCAATGATTTATCTAATCGATAATTTCATCGACCAATCAGGTGAAACACAGCTACGAACCCACCATTCACCGATGGGAGGAACACTCCGTCTGGGCGAATACCCGTGTGAAACCAAAGAGGGGTCAAACCTTCGTACTGCCTATAACGGCGAAACCCTGATTTATGAGCGCCACCGTCACCGTTACGAAGCCAATCCGACCTATCGCGAAGCACTCGAAGCGGCTGGAATGGTCGTTACCGGTGAATCGCATGGTTTGATCGAAGCGGTTGAGATTCCAAATCATCCATGGTTTTTGGGGGTACAATTTCATCCTGAATTCACCTCTCGTCTCCAAAGTCCGAATGCCTCCATCCTCGGATTTGTGAAAGCAACCTTCGCGCATGTCAACCCTGCCTGAGGTACCCCTTCTCGATCATACCTCTCTAGGGAGTTTTTTAGCGCGTCGTTTTGAGGCGCAAAGCGAGAAACTCTCCGATATACCCCACCCCAATAATCTCAAAGATGCCCAAAAAGGGGCCGAGCGGATTGCTCGTGCTATCCGTAACAACGAGCGTATCGCTCTGGTCGGCGATTACGATGTGGATGGCGTCACCTCGACCGCAATCGTCAAACGTTTTTTCGACCTCATCCCCTACCCTCTAATTACTACCATCCCGAACCGATTTAGTGATGGGTATGGGGTCTCTAAAAATGTACTCGAGCGTCTCGATGCGGATGTCATCTTTACCGTCGACAACGGGATCAATGCCATAGAAGCCGCAGAAGTGTGCAGGTTACGAGGAATCGATCTGATCATTACCGATCATCACACCCCTGGTGACATCCTCCCGGACGCTTATGCCATTATCAATCCGAAACAGCCCGATTGTCCCTATCCGTTTAAAGAGATATGCGGTGCGCAAGTGGGTTGGCTGCTCATGGGGCTAGTGAAACAAGAACTGAACCTCACCATCGATATGCGTCAGTTTTTTCCCTTTCTCGCTCTCGCCATTATCGCCGATGTCATGCCGCTCGTAGGGATTAATCGTGCTATTGTCAAAACGGGGTTAGAGATGATGCAAACGTCATCCCTCTCTCCGTTTCTCCTTATACGTGATTTTCTAAACCGCTCCAATGTCTCCTCTGAAGATATCGCATTTCAAATCGCTCCGCGCATCAACTCGGCAGGACGGCTCGAAGATGCTTCGATCGCTTTGGATTTTCTCTTGGCCGATACCAGTGAGAGAGCATACCATCAGTTCGAACTTCTCAGTGCCCTCAATACCCTGCGCAAAGAGACCGAAGCGCAAAACACCGCCGAAGCAATGGTCCATGTAAACCGTGATGATTCAATCATTGTCGTAGCCGGTGAGTACTGGAACGAAGGGGTCGTCGGGATCGTGGCATCACGCCTCGTCAACCATTTTCAAAAACCTGCCATCGTCCTTAGTATTCACAACGGTATTGCCAAAGGCTCCGGTCGAAGCATCGGTAATGTCGATCTCTATACCCTCATCAAATCCCAAGAGAAACATCTGCAAAAATTCGGCGGTCACAAAATGGCGGCAGGACTTTCGATGAGCAGTGATACGGTAAGCGCATTTCGTCTTGGAATCAATGAAGCGGCAAAAAGTGTTAATCCTTCTGATTTCATTCCCCACAATGAGATCGTCGGTGAGCTGGAGCATGAGATGATCAATTTTCAGCTTTTAGAGCTGTTGGAGCGATTCGAACCCTACGGTGAGGGAAATCCCCGCCCGAGGTTTCTGATCCGTGAGGCCGATGTTGTAACCGTAAAACTGTTCGGTAGTGACCAATCGCACAGCCGCATTGAACTCCGTCCCTCTGCTGTGAGTCCAAAAACACTCGAACTGATCGCATTTCGGCGAACACTCGAATACCCCGAAACTAAAAAAATGTCGTGCAGCTATACAGTAAATAAAAATGAATGGAACGGACGTGTCTCCTTACAACTGATGGTGGAGAGAGTCTTTTGATAACACGTACCCTTTTACTCGCTTTTTTACTCATCGGATGCAACAGCACTAATAATGCCCTCCCCTATCCGCTCACCATCAGTGAAGAGGGACTCGGTGCGATCCATCCCGATACCCCATTCCAGCAAATCAGTACTTCTTTGCACGGGTTTGAGTTTGAAAAACTGAGTCAAATTTCCCCGCAATCCCCCGAGATTATCTATCAGATGAAACGGGGGGATGGACTCATCGCCCAAATCGTGTCCGATGCTTCCGGTAAAAAAATCGCCGCAATCCATATCCTCAGCCCGCAGATTAAAAACAAACAGCACCTCGGACTGGGTGATCCATTGCCTCAAGCCAAAACATTGACATGCCCTAATGCCCTTTGTTCTTACGATAATGAGCCCTCAGTACACTACCGGATCGATCCAAAAACACGAACCATTCTCGAAATAACCTTTCAAAAGCTATAATACGTCATGGACACTTTTTTTATTGAATTTCGCGATCCCCTTTTTGGTGTTGTCGTTTTTTTTATCCTCCTCTTTATTCTCTCGTTTTTGAGCTACTGGTGGGGACGATACAAAACATCCCGAGAGCATCGTGATCTCGAATCATTTTTAGGAAAATTCGAATCGCTTGAAGAAGAGGCAAAACTCTCTGAGCAAGTGCAGAGCAACTCCCTCACCAGCGAATCGTGGCTTTTACTGGCGCAAAGCTTTGAGCATCAAGGGAACTATGAAAAGAGCGTTGAAATCTATCACGCCCTCCTCTCAAAAAATCGTGATCCCATCTTTCAAAAAGACGCTTTGCTATTGTTAGGAAAAAGTTTTTTTAAAGCAGGATTTTTAGAACGTTCCCGTCAGAGTTTTCTCCAAATTCTAAGCAATGCGCCCAGAACACCCCAAGCACTCCATTTTTTAGTCCTCATCTATGAACAACTTCAGCAATACGATAAAGCGCTAGAAGTCATGGAGTCTCTACAAGAACTCTCACCCGAAACGATCAATGAAAAATTCTATTTGGAATGTAAACTTCTCATTAGCGATCACCGTATCAGTATCGATGAAAAAGCGCACCGGTTGATTGCATTTTACGAAACCCATCACTGTTTAGGATATATGGTGTATGAATGGCTTTTTACGTATCGTCCGCTTTTGGCGTGGAAACATTTCGATCAATCCCTCAGCGAACGGCTCAGCGATGTATTGTGGCGTGTAGGGGATGAACATCTCGATTTGGATATAATTGCAAGCAACACCTATCTGCGTGAGCTTTTCAGTGCAAAAAGCTCAGTAGAGCTGGCAGAGGGAAGCTCGATTTTCGAGCTTGACACCCTGATCGCATTACGCCGCTGCGGTGCAGGCAAAGCAACACTGGAATTTGAATATACGTGTGATGCGTGTAACCAAATCTCGTTTTTACCGTTTCACCGCTGTCCTCACTGTCATGCGATTGATACCGTACAAAACATAATGAATCTCTCAAAGGAACGGTTTGAAGAAAATAACTCTCTTCAGTGATGGCTCGGCATTGGGCAATCCCGGACCGGGGGGATTTGGAGCGATTCTGCGCTACGGCGATAAAGAACGGATTATTAGCGGTGGGGAAGAGCATACGACGAATAATCGAATGGAACTCCTCGGGGTGATCGAAGGTCTTCGTGCGATCAAAGAACCGTGCGATGTCACCGTAATCTCCGATTCGAGCTATGTGATCCGAGGGATTAACGAGTGGCTGGAGGGGTGGGTCAAACGGAACTTTGCCAAAGTCAAAAACCCCGACCTCTGGCAAGAATATATCAAAGTCTCTAGAGGCCACCGTATCAACGGCGTATGGGTTCGAGGACATAACGGTCATCCCGAAAATGAGCAATGTGACCAAATCGCCCGCGAAGAGGCGGAAAAGTATAAAAACGCTTTAAAATAGAAGCACGCAAGCGTGCGTGGGCTCTCTGCCGAAGAGAACTCAGCGTTAGCGTAGGATGGGGGGCTTTGCTCCCAATCCGTGTTAAAATGATGAAAGCGGAAAAATTTAAAAAAGGATTAAATCACTAATGGATAACTTAACCACCCTGCAAGAACGCTTAGGGTACACATTTCAAAACAAAGAGCTCCTTATTGAAGCGCTGACGCATAAAAGCTACAAACAGCCCTACAATAATGAGCGCTTGGAGTTTTTGGGAGATGCGGTACTCGATCTCATCGTCGGTGAATACCTCTATAGCAAATTTCGCGGATACGACGAGGGGAAACTCTCAAAAATGCGCGCATCACTCGTCAACGAAGAGGGTTTTACCGCTCTCGCCCTCCACTTGGATCTTGGAGGATATATCTATCTCTCCAATGCCGAAGAGAACAACAGCGGTCGAACCAAAAGCTCACTCCTCTCGAATGCGTTTGAAGCACTCATGGGGGCAATCTACCTCGAAACCGGTTTGGGCAAAGTGCAGGAGATTACCATTGATCTCCTCGAACACGTCCATCCTGATATTTCGCTCGATTCACTCTTTAAAGACTATAAAACTTCTCTCCAAGAGCTGACCCAAGCCCATTACGGAACCACTCCCGAATATCAGCTCATCGCCGCTCACGGCCCCGATCATAAAAAAGAGTTTGAAGTCGCCGTTATCATCGACGGCAAGCGATACGCCTCCGCTCAGGGAAAAAGTAAAAAACAAGCCCAACAAGAGGCGGCGCAAATCGCCCTTGAGATGCTGTCAAAGGAGCTCAAATGAATCGGTTTGGTGAACGTTTTTCCATAACAACATTCGGCGAATCCCACGGCAAAGCGATCGGCTGTGTTCTTGACGGTGTCCCTGCCGGACTCGAAATCGATGAAGCTTTTATCCAAAGCGAACTCGATCGACGCCGCCCGGGGCAGAACGAGTTCGCCACCGCACGCAAAGAAGCCGATCAGGTTGAAATCCTCAGCGGCGTGTTCGAAGGATTCAGCACCGGAACACCGATAGCGATGGTGATCTACAACACCGACCAAAAGAGCGGTGATTACAGCAATGTCAAAGATATTTTTCGTCCGGGTCATGCAGACTTTACCTATTTTCACAAATACGGTCTCCGCGACTATCGCGGCGGCGGACGCTCATCAGCACGCGAAACGGCGGCGCGCGTTGCGGGAGGAGCGATTGCGAAACTCATGCTCCGTTCTTTGGGGATCGAGTTTGCCAGCGGTATCAGTGCTATCCACGGCATCGAGGCACAAAGTCTGGATTTCTCGTATCCAAAAAACAGCCCTATCTATGCCCTTGACGCGAGCGTAGAAGAGGCTCAAAAAGCGGCAATTTTAACGGCTAAAAATGCTCATGATTCGGTCGGAGGTGTTGCTACAGTCAAAATTTCACATCTTCCTATCGGCTTAGGACAGGGGCTTTATTACAAACTCGATGCAGTGTTGGCAGAGGCAATGATGGGAATCAATGCCGTCAAAGCGGTCGAAATCGGCGAGGGAATTCACAGTGCAGAGCTCCTCGCCAGCCAAAATAACGACCCAATCACTCCAGATGGTTTTAAAACCAATCACTCCGGTGGCATTTTAGGGGGGATGAGCAACGGGGATGATGTCATCTTGCGCGTTCACTTCAAACCGACCCCGTCGATTTTCATCGACCAAGAAAGTATCGATACCCATAATGAGTCTATCAATGTCTCTCTCAAAGGTCGTCATGATCCCTGCGTCGCTGTACGCGGTTCTGTCGTTGCCGAATCCATGGCGGCACTTGTCGTTGCCGATATGCTACTGCTCAACATGGGTTCAACAATGAACGGCGTAAAAAACTACTACGTATAAATATTTAAGCTTTCTTTCACTACCATAAAGAATTCCTATAAAAAGGGTTCTTTGTGCTGAGTACGACTCAAAACTGCTATCTCCTTGACACTTCCGTTATTTTAGATGATCCCACCAACATTTTACGAATCAGTGATGAAAATCACAACGGTATCGTTATCACTAACATCGTTTTGGCTGAACTCAACAGCAAAAAAGACGATATGCGCTCCGAAGCGGGCTTTCAGGCTCGGGAATTTTTCCGCCTTGCTGATGCTGCATGGGGCGAGCCGATCAGTTTTATAGAGCTTCCTGAGTGTGTTCGCAAGCATGTTGATATGGATGCATGTAAAAATGACCGTTACTACCGGTTAGCCCTCAATTATGATCGCTCCCTCCACGGAGGTGAGGCGAATCTCATCGACCTCTTTATCGTCCACCGTGAAAATTACCGTATATCTCACAATTTTTCAGAGCCGAAAGGGATCAATGATGCCAAAATCGGTGAGATTGCCGATGATTACGACCTTACCCTCCTTAGCAATGATATGTCCTTTCGCATCGCCGCCGAGATTCGGGGAATCCGTACCCAGAGTATCCGCAACAGCAGTGTCGAAGCACCGGAGCAAATCGATTTCACCTATACGTATGAGTATGAAGAGACTCCGGCAATCCCTGAGGGTGTCGAACACCATAATTTTGACCAAATTACTTTTGTCCAAAAGGCACTCAGCACCACCTCTGAGATGTATGAAACGGGAATCCAACGTCATGCGTTCAGCTTCAATAACCAAATCGAGTGGTGTGATTTCGATCGACGTTTCGGGGAACACTTCAACGAAGAGTTTGTCCGTCCTCTGAATCTGGAGCAAAAGTTTTATTACGCAATGATGACCCATCCGCAAAACTATGTTAGCGTTGTCTCCGGTTCAACCGGATCGGGAAAAACCCTCGTTGCCCTCCAAGCTGGGCTGGAACTGGTCGAAGAGGGAATTGTAGAGGGGATCGTCTATGCCCGTAATACTGTGACTTCGAACGATCAGCAAGCGGAACTTGGATTTCGAAAAGGGGATGAGGAGCAAAAGCTCGGCTTTTTCATGTATCCCCTTTATGCTGCCGTCAACTTTACGATTGAGCACCAAAGCAAACGCTCCATCGATGCACGCGTCGAGTATACCGGCAATACTAACTCGGTGAAACGAGAAAACGCCACTGAAGTGTTTATGAAAAAATACAATATCGAGGTCATGGATATCGCCCATATGCGGGGAACAACCATTTCACGCAAATTTGTAATCATCGACGAAGCACAAAACATGACCAATGCCACTCTCAAACTGATCGGAACCCGCATGGGAGATGAAACACGCCTCGTGGTCATGGGTGACCCGGGACAAATCGACCATCCGTTCCTCTCCAAACGCCGTAATGCCCTTGTGAGCTTGCTGAACAAAGCACAGCATAATAATTTTATTGCAGGGATTCAGTTGCGACATACGATACGAAGTCAGGTAGCGGATTGGTTTGATAAGAATTTTTAGAGATTTTTCCGTTCGCCCTGAGCCTGTTGAAGGGCAGTTCATGGTTCGACAAGCTCACCACGAACGGAAAAGTATAAATAGTTAGATTGGAAGAACGCGGATTTTCTGTGAAAGTTTCTCTTTAAGCGTCGCTTCAATAGCGTACAATGTCCCCGTACTTGAACTCGCACAGCCGTTACAGGCACCCAAATAGCGAATATACACGTCGATATAATCAGGAGAATCCTTGATATCGATAACCTCCATATTTCCGCCGTCCATAATCAAAAACTGACGAATTGACTCATCGACTACACTGTCAATCGCTTTGATCTTTTGAACCAATGTCATCGCTTCGAAATCACCATGCGCTCCGGCATCTGCCGCATTGCGCATTTTTTCCTGATCCATTTCAGCGCGTACATCGGCAAGGATATCCACAAGATAATACTCACGCGCTTCATGTCCGCCCGGTTTGATACACGATTTACAGAATCCGCCCGCTTTAGTGTAATCGGTCACTTGCTCGATGGTTTTGAGATCATTGAGCTTGATCACTTCACGAAGTGTTCCAAGACTGACGCGGGCACATTCGCACACGATAATCTCATCTTCAAAACTGCTCTCATCAACGCCGAGATAAAGCCCCGCCGCTTTTTTGATAACGTCGTACGCCATAACGGAACAGTGCATTTTTTGCGGTGGAACAGCCGGTATTTCAGGGTCATCACGGAGTGATTTTTCGACATCGATATTGGTAATTTTAACCGCTTCTTGTACCGTCTTTCCGATACAGAGCTCTGCCATCATATCCGAACTTGCAATCGCCGTACCGCAGCCAAAACTTTTAAATTTTGATTTTACAATCGTATCAGTCGCAGGGTCCACTTCCCAATACAAACGAACGGCATCGCCGCAGCTCTCCGCTCCGAAATCGGCAACAATAAGCTTGTGTCCTGCCGCGTCACACTCCTCTTGAGTGATCTCCCCTTGATTGTTAGGGTTGTTCATTAATGTTGTTACTTTGTCAGAATACTGATCCCAAAGAGATCCGCCCAATAAATCGTTTTTTGCCATAATAGAATCCTTTAGTGATGTATTCCGCATGCGGTTGCTTCACCGCCGGCAGTGGGTTGTACAATTGCATACGAACTTGAAATAGCGCGTAATCTTAAAACAGCGCCTCTAAAACGCTCGATCACATAATCGATCTCCGCGTCTGTCGTAAAACGGCTGAGGCTCAAACGAATCCCCGTATGGGCTAACTCATTATCGGCACCGATCGCCAGCATGACCGTATTTGCTTCGAGATCTTCCGAGGCACAGGCCGAACCGGTAGAGGCACCGATGAGAGCATTGTTCAGATCCCACAACATCCCCTCCCCTTCAACCCCGCGAATGGAGATCAAAATCGTATTCGGTGTTCGATTCTCGCGGTTCCCGACGACCATTACGTCACTGAGCCCTGAGAGTAGCGCATCTTCCAATCGATCGCGTTTAGCACGGATTGAAGCCATTTTTTCAGTGATATTCTCTGTTGCCAGCTCGATCGCTTTTCCCATCCCTACAATATAAGGGACATTGAGAGTACCCGATCGGCGTCCTCCCATATGTTCTCCGCCGTGTAACAATGGGGTAAGCGCTTCCGAATTGCGGATATACAAGGCTCCGATCCCTTTAGGACCGTGAAATTTATGGGCGGACATTGATAAAAAATCAACATGAACTTCTTGCATATCAACCGGAATTTTACCGACAGCCTGAACCGCGTCTGTATGGAAAAGAACCCCTTTCTCTTTACAGATTTCACCCATCTCTTTGATCGGGAAGATCATCCCTGTTTCGTTGTTTGCCCACATGATGGAGACAAGCGCCGTTTTATCGGTAATGAAACTACGAAGCGTATGGGCTTCAACAATCCCTTGATCGTTCACCGGAAGATAGGTTACTTTGACCCCTTGTTCCTCGAGGAATCTACAGGTAGAGAGGACGGAGGGATGTTCAATTTCACTGGTAACGATATGGTTTTTATCCCCGTTTACAATCTTATCAATCCATACCGATTTCAAGACCCAGTTGTTCGATTCGGTAGCGCATGAGGTAAAAATAATATCATCTTTATCGCTCGCGTTAATCGCTTTGTACATCTGATTAATCGCTTTTGTAATCGCAGGGTGTGATGCGGTACCAAAACGGTGCAGTGAGTTCGGGTTTCCGTAAATCTCACTAAAATACGGAACCATCGCCTCTACGACGGCAGGATCGACCATCGTTGTCGCGTTGTTGTCCAAATAGACTTGCATATAATGCTCCTATACTAGGGTTCTAAATAAAAGACTAATTTAGTCTTCTTTAACTTTTGGGATAATAGTGCAAACGACGTTATAGTAACCTTAAGGGTTTTTTATGTTTAGAAACTTTTAAGGTAGTGATAGGAGAAATACATTATTAAAATTAACCATTTTTATTATAAATTAATATTAAAGTCATTATTATCTTGACTTTAAAACTTTTAAAGGTGTTTTTTGTTTAAATATATTTGCATATTCCTCTTCTCAATTTTAGCTCTCCATGGAGAAGAGATAAATACACCTCTTTTAAACGAGCAACAGCGACAGATCTATGAGCGTCTCCAGAACATCGACACCACCATCCCCTCCTCACAGAGTATAACACCCGAATCAAATCTCACCAAAGATAAAAATGAAACGGTGTGCTTTAAGACCACCTCTATTACGATCAAAAATATGACACTTCTTAGCAGTGAAGAGCAAAACCTAAGTATTTACCCTTACATCGGTCAATGCAACGGAGTTCGATCTTTGAGTTCTCTTGCCGATTCATTGACCAAACGCTATATGGATAAGGGATACATCACTTCGCGTGTCTATCTCGTCCCACAGGATATTGCTGATGGAGCAGTAGAGCTTTATGCACTGGAGGGGACGATTGAGCATGTGATAAGCGATAACCCAAAAACCTCCGGTGCGTTTATAGGATTAGAAGGCGAAAGCCTACATTTGGGCGATTTGGAGAGTGCTATAGGGCAGGTGAATCGACTCCGCTCCAATAAAACAACGATGAATTTGGTTCCCGCTAAAGAAGAAGGCTCAACGGACGTCATTCTGAACTCCCAAGAAACTCTCCCGTTTTTCGGCTCACTCGGATTAAATAACTACGGTTCAGACGCAACGGGAAAGCTACAGCTCTACGGCGGATTTACATGGGAAGACTTTTTTGGGTTCAGTGATATTTTTTCCATCACAATGAACACCACCGACAAACAACAGCTCGGTCGTAAGAGTTTTGGAAACACTTACACATACAGTGTTCCACTGGGAAGATGGTTGTGGGAAGCTTCTTTGTCCCGATTTACTTACTCTCAAACGATTTTAGGACTGAACGATTCCTACATCTCTCACGGAGAGAGCGAGGTCTATTCGTTGGGGACAGCCTATAAACTTTTTCATACCCGAACCCAGAACATCGAGTTAAATGCCCAAATGGCGCAGAAAAAAAATCTCAGCACACTAGACAATAGCGTTATTGATTCTTCTACGTATGATCTCAGTGTCGGACGTGCGGGGATTAAATACGTATACCAACAACCACAATGGGAGCTATACGCTCTGATCGATTATTATCACGGACTTAATCCGTTTAATCCGACGACGGACGGTACGCTCAAACACGATTTTTCCAAATGGACGTTGAGTGCGGGGGGGACCAAGTATTTCGATACAACCCTCCCGATCACCTATAACTTCAGCGCCTATGCCCAATATTCCAACGACCTCCTTTACAGTGTGGAACAGATCAGTATCGGAGGCGCTTACAGCGTACGGGGGTTTCAAAAACAAGGATTGAGCGGCAACAGCGGATGGTATGCCCGCAATGAGCTTACCGCTCAAACCTCCCCAAACCTCTCTCCCTATCTCGCCTATGACATCGGACATATAGTCTCCGGTGCAGACACGGCAGGAGGCACCCTCACCAGTGCAACGATCGGCTTACGCGGCCATTATCGTTCATTCGGTTTGGATATTTACCACGCTATCCCCCTCTCATCTCCGGATAAGACGTTTGATACCGACCCTTTTGTCGGCATCAGCGCATCGAGTAATTTTTAGGAGTCATGATGTTTACCCACCTCTACCGCCAAAGCATCTCGTGTATCCTCTCTAGTGTATTACTCGGTAATGTACTCTATGCCGAGGGGATACTCATCGATACTACGGCATCAGCGTCGTACCGTCCTACAATGGAATCGACCCCAAACGCTATCCCCCTCATCAACATTGTAACGCCGAACTCAACCGGACTCTCGCACAACAAATTCACCGAATTCAACATCGAGCAGCGCGGGGTCATTTTTAACAACGCGACGAGCGCTGCATTAACCCAGCTGGGGGGATGGGTTCAGGGGAATGCTGCTCTGGGGACAACTCCCGCACGGGTGATACTCAACGAAGTGACGGGAACCAATCGCTCCCTCTTAAGCGGGTATGGAGAGGTCGCGGGGCATCGTGCCGATCTCATCATCGCCAACCCCAACGGAATCACGGTCAACGGCGGCGGGTTTATCAACACCCCGCGTGCGACACTGACGACAGGAACTCCTCAAATCAGCGGTGATACGTTATCGGGGTTTCATGTACAACGCGGCGACATCCTCATCGAGGGAGAGGGATTCAATGCGGACAATATCGACCGAGTAGAACTCTATACCAAAGCATTACAGCTGAATGCGAAACTCTATGCCAAAGCTCTCGATGTCACGACCGGAGAACATACGATTGCACGAGATGGAACGGTAACCTCCGATAACGTTTCGGGGAGCGGTTACTCCATCGATTCGAGTACACTGGGGGGGATCTATGCCGATACGATCCGACTGGTCGCTACCGATAGAGGGGTAGGGGTAAATCTCCCGCAAATCACCTATGCGAGTGATTCAATGGAACTCACCGCCGATGGGCATATCATCCTCGGAAGTGCCTATGCTACCAATAAAATCGATGTTTCTTCTACGCAAGATACAATAACATTAACAACGGATATTGCAACCGATACCTTGACACTCAATACATCCAAGTCGCTTTTAAATACAGGAGAGGTATCGGTCAACAATGCTTCGATTCATGCTGATAACCTAACAAATGATACGGGCTCAACTCTGGCAGCTCAAACATTAGATGCTAACCTTGGAACAACAATGACTAACAATGGCATGCTAATGGCACAAACAGCATCCATTGCAGCACAAGAGCTTCACAATAACGGTAGTATGGTAACTAATCAAGTTGAATTGAATATTGATCATTTACTGTCCAATAATGGTTTATTATCAGCGTATACCCAAATGGATATTCGTGCATCGGATATGAGCAGCGGCGTAAGCGCAGAGATAGCGGCCAAAGAGCTCACTATTATTTTAGGCAACGGTTTTAGCAACGAAGGAACAATGGGAGCAGAGACTATGAGTCTTACTGCGAATGCATTCTTGAACCAAGGTGATATCTATACCGACACGATCAATATCCTCTCGAACCAGATGCTTCAAAATTCCGGAACACTCAGCGCATCTTTATCGGCTACGATAGAAGCAAAATCTCTCACCAATACTTCCAGTGCAATAATTTCCTCCAATGCATTGAATATGAATATAGAAGAAGACATTACCAATACAGGAGCAATTATTACGCATGATGGTGGTATAAACGCTGACAATATGGCAAACAGCGGGAATTTGATTGTCGATACGGCAAATCTAGATTTGCTGCATTCCCTCACCAATACAGGTGTTATCTCAGCTTCTGAAAAAATCATCGTCCGTGCATCTGATATGAATAATGGTGCAAGTGCTGAAGTAGTAGCTAATGAAATAGAAATGACATTAAGTGATAATTTTACTAACTCAGGAGAGTTTTTCAGTGGTACCATGTCGCTTATCGCCAATAATCTGGCAAACACAGGGTCTATGTATGGCTCAGTAATAAATATGAATATTGCCGACGATATAACGAATTATGGTACGGTATCGGTATCTACTCAGCTTAACCTCCATGCCGTCTCACTTGCAAACCAAAGCGGTGCGACACTGGAAGCAACGACGCTTAATGCAGAGGCTACCTCGGGAATGAGTAATCAAGGAATACTTCGTGCCTCATCACTCTCCCTTAGCGCACCAACATTGACCAATGGTTCAACCATCCTCGCCGATACGCTTGCTGTTGAAGCAACAAATGTTACTAATAATGCTCTGCTAAAAGGATCAAATTCGGCACACATTACGGCAAGCGATACGATTACCAACAACGGGGGTATCATAGGGGGTAATCAACTTACCATCCATGCCGATACAATTACCAATAATGAAATGCTTTACAGTGCCAATGCAATTGATCTAAGCGCTGCGAATACCCTGCGTAATACTGAAGGCTCTCTGATCAAATCGGCGGGTTCTATTGCAATTCACGACACAGGGATACTCAGCAATGAAGCGGCACGAATCGAAGCCTCCGGCAATATGACGATACAATCGGATCATATCGAAAACCTCTCTACGACCATACCGACAAAAAGTAGCTCGTCGTCAACCGTTTCTATACTGGATGACTTCGCCCATAATTGGCGAGATTGGAAAACGACAAATACACTAACCGAAACGATTGATAAAACGGGATATATCTCATCATCCATCCTATCCGGCGGTGATATGCACATCGATGCCGCAATCCATAATCGCTATTCGATGATTGCTGCCGATGGTGATCTGTACCTATCCGGTTCACTGAACAACGAAGCTGCACTCGATGCTCATGAGATTATCGATATTTCCCACTATGTCGAAGCCTATGTAAAACATCATCATCATCATTCATGGAGGCATCAATACAGTTACTATGAACACTTTGACACCGTTGTTGACTATGCATACTCCACCATCCAAGCCGGAGGTTCCATCTACGGGAATCTGATCAGCGTGAACAATGCGGATGTCGTTTCAGGAACACCCGTAACCAATTTTTCATCTTTATCGATTTCCTCTCCTAGTGTAGGTTCTATCTCTTCGACAGGTGTTACATACCGTGCTACCGATACCTCTACGCATGATATTATTTATCGTTTACCTGATGAGAAATATGGAGAATTCGTTCGAGTGAATAATCCATCGTTACCGTATCTAATCGAGTCCAATCCCCTCTACACCGACTACAACACCTTTATCAGCTCCGATTACATCATGAGCCGTCTCCATCTCGACACCGCCGCCAACACCAAACGTCTCGGAGATGCACGCTATGAGACCCAGCTGGTACGCGACGCGGTGTTTCGCCTCACGGGGGAGCGGTATCTCGCGGGATTCGGTTCAGATACGACGCAGTATCAAGGATTGATGGATAATGCCCTTGCTCTCCAAAGTGATCTGAATTTGGAGTTTGGAGTCACTCTATCGGCTTCCCAAGTCGCGAGCTTAAACCGTGATATCGTCTGGATGGAAGAGCGAGAGGTTTCGGGACAACGTGTTCTCGTCCCTGTGGTTTATTTGGCTTCGCTTAAAAACCAAGAGTTGACACAAGGCGGCAAGATCATCGCCGGAGGTGATATAGCACTCGCACTCAACGACGCACTTAACAACGCCGGAGAAATCAGAGCGGGAGGAACCCTCGCAGTTGCTTCCAATACCATCACCAATACCGGCGGAACCATCAAAAGTGCCAGCGATATGCTCTTGCATACCACGAATGACATCATCAACACCAGCGGAACGATCAGGGGTAATAATGTTGCTCTCATCAGTGATGAGGGAAATATCGTTTCACAAACGGCTACTAAAAATATTGATCTGAATAAATACGCCGGAACCACCGGAAACCTTTCAGCAGTAGGGGAACGCGCAGAGATTTGGGCACAAGGCAACCTTGTCGCCGGGGCGGCTAAAAATATCACCCTCACGGGAGCCGAAACCTCCGCAGGGGGAAATATCACTCTAAGCGGTGAGAACGTTACCCTAAGCGCTCTGGAGCAAAACTCCCACTATAAAACAACATGGTCCCACGGCTCCAGCGAGATCGAGAAGATTAAACAGCATGCAAGTACCCTAGATAGCGGTGGGGATGTGAGTATCAATGCGATCAACGATATCACTGTAAACTCCTCTTCCATCTCGGGAAATAAGGAGGTGAATGGCGAAGCCAGAGAGGCTGCCCTGGGGCACGTTGCCCTCACCGCAGGTGAAAACGTCAACATTACCGCTTCAAACGATCGCGAATTTATGGATGTCCAAAGCCGTTCCAAAGGCTCTTTCGGCTCAAAGAAAAGCACACGTGATATGACCCTCAAAGAGTCGGTCGTCTCCTCCACCATCACGGGAGACAACATCACCATCACCAGCGGAGCCGATACCACTCTCCAAGCGGCAAATCTCAAAGCAGCGGAAAATATCCAAGTGGACGCGGCAGGAGACATTAACGTCCTCGCTAAAACCTACCGCGAAGCAGAACTCCACCAAGAGTCTAAAAGCAGCTTCGGCGGTTTGGTCAGTTCCGCATCGCTCGATAGCAGCGATGCGGTGAAACTCCACGAAGCGACCCTTAAAACCGAAGCGAAAAACATCATCATGAATTCGGGGAAAGATATTACTGTGGTGGCATCGGAGATCAACGCCGCCGCAGATGTACAGCTCAAAGCGTTCGAGAACCTGAACATCATCGCAGGGGAAGAGATTAGAAGTGAAAAACACGAAAGCCAAAAAACCTCGTTTAATCCGCTCGGACTCCTCAGCCTCATCGGAATCGATGCAGGTCCGATCTATACTCAAGACATTCATAACAAAGACAACTACGACACCACCGCCAAATCCTCCACGATCAAAGCGGGAGGCTCTATCACCGCTGACACCGGAACGACGAATATTGTAGGTTCCAATCTAAGTGCTGCTGGCGATGTCGCGATCACTGCCGACATCGGAGGAATCAATGTCACCTCCGCCCAAGAACTGCACAACGCATCCTCATTGGATAAAAAAGTAGAGGTCAAACTCACCGACATCTTTACCTCGACCACTGATGCATTTACCAATGCCCACAAGATGGATGACACCAAGCTCAAATTCAATGTCGCTAGTGCAACGTTCGATGAGAGTACTACTACCGCCCAAAGCGTTACAAACGTAGGCTCTTCTATCACTTCGGGTAAAAACGTCACATTAGACTCCAGTGACGACATAGCGATCAAAGGCTCCGATGTTACCGCCAAAGAGACCATCGATCTAAAAAGTAAAACAGGTAACATTGCTATCACCGAGAGTGTCGATACGACCAACACTCAGAACAAAGAGAAACACGCCAGTGCTGAAGTGAACCTCGTCGTACAGAATGAATACGTCGAAGCAGGTGTCGCGGTTAAAAATGCGGTAGAAGCCGCCGAACAGCTGAAACAAACAAAAGAGGACTACAGTAACTACAAACGCGAAGTGAAAAAACTCGAAGCCTCTCTCGATACCCTCAAAAAAGATCCACAAGTCTCAGAGAGTGACATTGCCAACCTACAAGGGCTGATTGCCGCGACCAAAGACGATGAAGCGTATTACCTCGCCGCCATTGCCGCCGCAACCGTCAATCTCGCTTCCAAATCAGTCGCTATTGCACAACAAGCAGAGGCGGCAGGAGCGAGTACCTACACATTAGGATTTAGTGCGGGGTTGTCACTGGATATGAAAGGCTCTAAAACCTCTACCGATACAACCGCCACCAAAAGCAATGCATCGAACCTCACCGCCTCCAATATCAACATCGCCACCGATAGTACCAAAGAGACTTCTGTCACACTCAGCGGTTCCAACGTCAATGCAACCGATACGCTCAATATCAACACCCATGATCTTAATGTTATCGCCTCCACCGATACCGCAAGCAGCAACAGCAATTCAAAAGACATCAGCGGCAGTGTCTCTATGACAGTATACGGTGCCGCATCAGGACCACAGGTATCATTGGGCTATGGACAGAACGAGTCACGCAGTTCTAGCACCACCCACACCAACTCCACCCTCACAGGTAACACGGTTAACATTGACGTTACCAATGACGCAACGTTTAAAGGTGCAACCGTACGAGCGGACGATACGCTAAACGTCAATGTTGGAAACAACTTAGAGGTAGCAAGTGTCCAAGATACTTCCAGCAGTTCCAATCACGGATTTAATATCAGCGGAGGGTTTGGTTTCGGAAATGATCCTGCCAATACTAGCAATAACCCAGAGGCTGCAGCACGTAAAGTCGAACAAGGAAAACTCAACCAAATTGTAGGAGTACGAACAGGTAACGGAACCGTAGCAAGTGTAAACGGAGGGATCGGTGCATCTAACGGCAGAAGCTACGATACACAGACAGTACTCACCTCCCTCACAGGGGATAGTGTCAATGTCACTACGGGAGCCAATACCAAACTATCAGGCGCAGTAATCGCCGCAACGGATAACCAAGGTAACGACACAGGTAAACTCAATCTCACAACCCAAACCCTCACAACAGAGAACCTGACCGATACCCATTACAATTCCAACAGCGGATTCAGTGTCGGAGCTAACGTAGGACTAAACCAAAGTGTAAAAGACCCTAAACCCGATACCCAAAACACAGAAGATAAAACCACTACCAAGATTAATTCGACCCGCTTAGCGTTTAATACCTCTACCGATACCAGTGTCGGTAAAACACTGGCTACTGTAGGGGAGGGGAATATCGCTATCACAGATACAGAAAATTCCTCAGATACTACCAACCTAAACCGAGACGTTACCAAGGTAGATAAAGAACTCTATAGTTCCAGTACGGGAACTAAAGTCGATGCCACTATCGATAATCGGCTATTGACTGAGAAAGGACGAGCACAGATAGCTGAAGATTTCGAAAAAACAAAACGCCTTGGCGAAACAGCTTATGAGACGGCTACCGAAAAGAGTGTATCGCTTATCGGAGATCAAGCCGATGGACAAAGCAACTTTGCAGATCGTCTACAATCAAAAGAGACCCTCGCACAAGTAGCACAAATTATTGCAAGTCCTGAAAACAAAGCAAACCTCGAACTCTATACCAATCCAAATGCAACTGATGAAGAACGACGTAATGCATATCAAGCAATGAGTAATCTTATCACCATGACATCAGGTGTACCTGAGTCTCAGGTGAAATTAATTTTAAGCGGTAAGGATAAAGGGATACACAATCCCGGAAATAACACTACATATTTAGCGATTAATAGCAATACAACAATGGGAGACCTTGCCAACACTATAGCAAATGAAGCTTCCGGTGCTATCGATACTGCACGGGATGCAGGGATAAAAACAACTGAAAACTATGCACAAAATCGTGAGGACTATTCCACCCTAATGGGAGATGATTTCCAACGCTATCTCAACAATGCGATGGAGAACAGTGGACAACAATCTCTCGATACCATCGCCAACACCCGTTACGGCTCTACCGACTATACCACTACCTTACAAACGAATACGTTAGAATACGAAGCGCTTGATCCAGCTATGGTGTTCCATCGGTACGCTGACCCGAGGTTAAATAATTTTTATGGAACCAAAACAGGAATCAGCCCCGAAGAAAAAGCAGGGTTTATTCAAGGTGTAAAAAATGTTAATACGTTTTCAACAGTAGGTTCTATAGGTTTGGCACGAAGCAACCCTCGCCTTGCTGCTTTTTTAGGTGTTATCGGCGTAGGATCGGAAATGTTACTATGGGAAATGGGTGATACCAATTTTGGAGAAATTACCCGTGGTCAAATGATAGATAATTTACCGGGCGAAAGTCCAAAAGCAAAAATTGTTAAAGAAGTGGCAAAAGAAGTTAGTAAACAAGTATTGCCAGTAGATAAAGATTAGGAGATAAATAGTGTACGAAGATTGTAGCAAACATTTGAAAAAAGCAAAAATAGGATTTATTGTGTTGGGTAGTATGGTTTTATTGGGTTTATTGACAAAATTGGAAGTACTCGAAACATTTAATGCTCTTGTTATGATTTACACTGTTTTCGCCATGATATATGGCTATATTAAAATTGAGCCATACATCGCTTGTTTATCGAAATATAAAGATAAAAAGTTTTAAATAATATGAAAAATAAAATATCAATGAGTGAAGAAACTGCGCATAGGATAATCAAAAAGAGAATATTGGCAGCGTGGATTGATATTGTATTGTTTTTAACGCCTTTAAGCTATTTCAATCACCCAGCTATATTAATCATTTTCCTATTAAATTATGTGCTTTTACCACATTTAACAGGGAATACAGTCGGCATGTTTTTAATGAAGATAAAAATAATAGAAATGACGAGCAATACAAGAAATTTGCCAAAATTTTTAGTGCTTTTGCGTAGAACTATTTATTTTTATACTTTATATCCTTTCGAAAATATATTAACCCGTGGGATTGTCAAAATAAATCAAGCTGGACAAACAAATTTAGATCAAAAATTTAATACCACAATTGTTTTTGCTGAGTCAGTATGGGATGGGAATACTAAAGAACATGTATATGAATCTTATTTACATCATGTGATATTTTTTGCTATTTTATTCATATATTTTGCTGGTTTATTATCTTTTGAGCTAATTAGCAATTTAATCAAACAATGAGTTGCTTATTAACCTCCCTCACAGGAGATAGCGTCAATATCACAGTAGGAGAAAACACAAACCTAAAAGGCTCATTGATCGCCGCAGGAAACACCGACGAAAACGGTGTATTCCAAGACAACAAAAACCTAAACCTCTCCACCAAAACCCTGACATTTGAAAACTCCACCAACACCAAATCCTCCAACACTTCAGGATTCGGGATCGGTGCAGGGGTAAACCCGCAGGGTGATATTAGCTCTGTTTCTACCCAGCTCTCTACGGGAACGACCTATGAACGGACAAAAACACTGGCGACATTAGGACAAGGGAACGTTAATATCACCGATCAAACCAACAGTGATGACCTAACACGCCTCAATACCGACACCACCCAAGTGGATAAATCGCTCTTTAAAACCGATACGGGGACAAGCGTATCGGCGACGTTGGATACGAGGCTGCTCACTGCTGAGGGGAGAGCGAAGATTGCGGAAGATGCGAAAAAAGCAAAAGAACACGCAGAAGATATTGCAAGCGGTATAGCGACCGTCGCAACCAATGATAAAATCGATATTACCAACTTATTGGATACGGTTCGAGATAACACTTCCGCCACCAAACTCAAAGATTATCTCACACAAACCGCACAGGGACAACAAATCCTCGCAGGATTACAAGCTGATCCGACATCCCAAGAGTACCACGATGCCCAAATCGCCGCTAACCAAAAACTCCAAGAGTTCAGAGGTCTTGAGGTAGAAAAGGTCGTTTACTATGATGCAAAAGCAACCACGAACGAAAAACTAAAAGATACAACCTCCTACGATGCCCAAAATGATACCCTCACCCAAAAAGACAACCAAGGTGTCACCATTACCAAAGGAGATGCTACAGGCACAATCCTCCTCGATGTGAGCGGTGATGCTCAAAACCTTTCATCTAAGCAAAACGATACCATAGCCAGCGGTCATGAAGTGGGGGAAGAGAAATATCTACAAAACGGATACGGTACATTCTTCACCGACAGCTACGATACCAAAGTGGCGATGAACGATACCTACGGAGCGTATTACGCCCAAAGACTGAATGAAGCGACCAACGGCGGAATCAGTGACGTTCCGTATGCAACCAACACCAACACTCCATCCATTACAAGCGGAACCAATATCGCTAATGGTATTGCCATACCAAACAATGGGGTAGAATACAGACAGCTCTCTATGGAAGAAAAAGGATTAAATAATACCTATGAAGCTAAACTGCTCAAACAAGTTTTAGCCGAAAAATATCCGAATATCGGAAAAGAGAATATTGATAAAATATTCGAACAAACCCAAAAAGGGATGGTAAACGCAATGGATGAATACGTTTTGAATTTACAGGTCAATACAAAAGGAAATCAAGCGAATAAAGACGACATTAAATTTATTGCCCAAGAAGCCAAGGACTACTTCACCGAAGCAGCACAAGGAAACGTATATCTCGATAGAACAACCCAAAACCTCGTTCCGATGATGGATAAAAATAACTTCAAAGACAGTACGTATGACCCGTCGAGTAATTCAAAGATTATTACCGACACTACTGTTTCAATAGGGCTTACAGGTTTGGGATTTGCAACACCTGTGATAGGAATACCATCGTGGACTATTGATACAGTACGAAATTGGGGAGCAAGTAGTGTCGATGATCCAAAAGGAATGGCACAAAATATGATACCAAGCATTGTTGGTCAACCATTTTTTCCAAATTTTTCAGCACCAAAAACTGGTGCAGCTATGAGTATATTTAACACAGGTCAAAGCATTGATAGTTATCAGAAAAAAATTGCTGATTTAGAAAATCAAAGAGATAAAAATAATAAAGTCAAACAAATTTATAGTACCCCAATACAAAAAAAGAATGTGCAAATTATAAATAAAAATAACTTTTTAACTATACCAAATAATTAAGAGAGGCTATTATGATTATTAAAAGCCTAGTTACTTATTTAAAAAATTGTCAATATCAACAAAAAGATACAATAGCGTTGTTTCTAACAGCTATTGTATTTTTACCTATAGTCTATATATGTTTATATTACATTTTTCATGTAAAAATATTTTGGATGACAGTAGGTGTTTCGTTTGGAATCTCTAGATTGTTGTGGGCATATATTTTAGAAACAAATTATCAAGAACTTGGTGATCCTTCCATATTACCTCCAATAAGGTATTTAAGCTATTCAGTCACTATGCTTGCTGTGATTGTTTTTATATTGTTAACTCTTAAATATGCTGACGAAAATTATTCCGTCACTGATCGAATAGAAGAGACATCGAATAAACCTGGTTATAGGGTTTCTGAGAAAAATGAGACAAATGCCTCCACAAACCCTGCATATCCCACATCGTTTCCGATGATTGAGTTACAGCAAAAATCAAAGGAGAAAGTAGAAGTAAATTAATGCAAGCATTGAATGTAAAAATCAAAAAACGACTCAAAGGAAAAAAATGTCATATAGAAAATCACATATGGCTGCAGTTTTGCAGACACTTCAACGGCTAACACTTTTTGGATTGTTAGGAGGGGTATGCGTATATGCTCAGTCCTATCAAGCACCAAAAAGTATGGAACTGTTGGGGAAACAATACACTTTGGCGTTTCAGAATGAAAATGCTGATGTTGCAATTTACGAATATACAACTGACAATGAATCCATTGACAATTGGAGTCGTCTGGTTACATTACAATATTACAAACGTAAACTGGAGCCTCTACAGTTTATTACAGCCATGAAAGCAGGTTTGGATAATCGTAAACCTGTTCCTCATTATTCGCTCTATCAAAAAGAAGAACATGCATATGCTTTACTTATTTTTGAGCCTTCTCGCGAACATTTGCATTTTGAAGCAAATGTCCAAAAGAGTTTTCACGCAGCAGAATGTGATGGAACACTTATTCTTCAATACGGGACCCGAAAACCTGTATTTCAACAACTTTTATCCGAAGATAAAAACAGATTATTGAAAGAAGTTTATGGACAATTAAAATTAGATGCTGAGCAAATCACTCAAAATAAATGGACACCAACCTGCGAATAAATTAAAAAGGAAGTAACAATGAAATATTTTATGATGACAATGATGGCTGGAATAAGTTTTTCTGGATGCATGACAATGTCTGGATATTATCATGTAGACGCCTATAACACATCAGGCGAGCTTTTAACTAAAAATACAAAAATGACGGTAGAAGGGTCAAGTATTTACATGGTCCGAAATGGCATGTGTTCTGCCTTCCCTAAATCTGTCATTGTTATACGTGATGCCAAGACAGGAGAACAACTTTCTAATGAAAGTCCGTATCAATGCCGTTAAAATAACTCTAATTGATAGCGTTTTCAGTATTTTAGATCAGAATAAAAAGGAAGAAAAATATGCATAAAGCATTAATCAATCAAGTTATAGTATTTTTTTTGATTTTCGTATTAACAGGATGTACATCTACGACATCGAAATTGTGGAAAGACCATTATAAAAGCTCCTCTTATGGTGAAGTGATTGATGCATTGGCAGTAAACTCCGGGGATCAATCATTGATAGTTGTCGGAGAGAAATATCATTACTTATTCGATCGTAACGAAGTACTTGCATATTTGTTGGCACACTATGACGGGAAAAATATGATTTTTGATCTTGAACATGGACAATATGAGACAGAAGAGGACCGAATAAAGGCAAATTTCACTGTCAATATAAATCTCAATCAATTAGAAAATGAGGATATTCAATGGCTAAATAATCATAAGATTATCACCAATAAAGATCAGAATAACATTGTTGATATCCATCTTTCTCTTAAAGGAAAACGGTATATTGCTGATCCAGTTGTTAATCAAGCTGTTCAAAAACTATCCAAACAATACAAGATAAGCATTTCAGAGAAACAAATTGATAATCTCAACAATGGTGTGAGAATTCTTTTAACTCCTCTTACATTAGCAGTTGATGGAGTTGGGGCAGTAAGTATTACAGTCGGTGTTGTTGCAGCTACTGGCGCTATCGCGGTTGTTGGCGTTACAGTTCTAACTCTACGCGGAATATGCCAAAAATAAAAAGGGGACAGGCTGATAGAAAACAAAGGTCAGCTATTCAATCTTCACTTTTTGGTTACACTGAGAAGAGTAATTAAAAAATAGACTTCTTTAACTTTCGGGAAACGTTATAGTAACCTTAAGGTATGTGTCAATTCCCCATCAGCGCTATCATCTGATCAACCGTCTCATTAAAGTCGCTTTTAAACTTTGCCCCTTGGGATAGAAATGCTTCCATCTTCTCTTTTTTATTGATCGCCTCATCGAGCTCTTTATCGGTACCTTTGACATAGGCTCCGATACGGATCAGCATCTCATTCTCTTTTAAAAGTGTATAGAGGCGACGAAAACGGCGCACTGCGGCAAAATGTTCCGGCGAAATAATATCGTTCATTACACGTGATGCAGAGTTGAGAATATGGATAGGGGGATAGATCCCAAAATCGGTGAGTTCACGCGAGAGAACGATGTGACCGTCGAGAATCGAGCGCGACTGATCGGCGATCGGATCGCTCATATCATCCCCCTCTACCAACACGGTGAAAAAGGCGGTAATCGAACCGTTCCCTTCCTCTTTTCCGGCACGCTCCATCAACTGCGGCAAGAGCGTCAACGACGATGGCGGATACCCTTTTGAGGTAGGAGGCTCGCCCAATGCAAGACCAATTTCACGCTGTGCCATTGCAAAACGGGTTACCGAGTCCATCATAAACAATACATCGTGCCCTTGCGCTTTAAAATATTCCGCCACGCTCATCGCACTAAATGCCCCGTATTTTCGCATCAACGGCGAATCATCACTGGTTGCGACAACAAGGACGGTATTTTCGAGATTGCCTCCGAGAGATTTTTCGATAAATTCGGGAACCTCACGTCCCCGCTCGCCGATAAGGGCAACCACCTTGATGGGCGCATCGGCACCACGAACGATCATCCCCATGAGGGTTGATTTACCCACACCGCTTCCTGCGAAGATACCGAGTTTCTGCCCTTTTCCGCACGTGAGGAGTCCATCGATCGTTTTGACACCGACGCTGAAGGGCTCATCAATCATCCCCCGTTTCATTGCGGCAATAGGGGCTTTAATAATCGATTCGAGATGAGTCCCGGAAACAGGACCTTTACCGTCTATCGGATTCATAAAGGGATCGACTACCCGTCCGAGCAACGCTTCACCCACTTCGATCATCATACCGCTTTGATTCGGATAGACTTTATCCCCGGCTCGGAACCCTTCCACAAACCGAAAAGGGGTAATAAAAAAACGGTTGCGCTCTACCTCGCTCACCATCCCGAGTGCCTCTGCACCGCTGATCTCTGACACCATCAGCACCGTATCACCGATACTGACATGCAACCCCTCGGCAACAATAACCGTGGGGCTGATTTTGGTCACCGTACCGAATACGGTCGTCAATTTTTCAACCCCTAAACGACCGCGAAGTGCTTTGAGCGGCATGGTTTAGTAACGGTTCCCGCTGGAAGAGTTGATCAGGCTGAAAAACTCCATTCGGGTCTTTTCATCTTTTTTAAATAATCCTCGTAACGCACTTGATGTCGTTGTAGAGCAGATTTTTTCCACTCCGCGCATCTCCATGCACATATGGCGCGCTTGGATTACCACTGCAACCCCTTTAGGCTCTACCGCTTCCATCAATGCATCGGCGATCTGCTCGGTCAACTGCTCTTGAATCTGCATCCGTCGCGCAAAGACATCGACAACACGAGGGATCTTGGAGAGCCCAACCACTTTTCCGTTCGGGATATAAGCAACATGGGCCCGTCCGATAATCGGAAGAAGATGGTGTTCGCACGTCGAATAAAACTCGATATCTTTGACCAAAACCATCTCATCGTTGCTGCTCGCGAACATCGCCGAATTTAAAATGGTTTGAGGATCTTCTTTGTACCCGCCGAACATAAATTCATACGCTTTCAAAACACGGCTTGGAGTTTTTTCCAACCCTTCTCGATTAACGTCTTCACCGACATAGCGAATCATCGTTTTGACCGCTTCTTCAAAGTTTTGTTGTTCATTTTCTTTTGACATCGGTTCTCTCATCGTTAAAAATATTGGTCATTAAACTATCTCTATTACTCTATCATTACTTTGCTTTTATTTTAATTCAGCGTAGCATTAACCCTTTTTGGATATTATTGCCACCATTTAGTCTAATATGAGACGTTAACAAAAGGGATTCAATGCAAATTACTACGAACAAAATTGACTCAGCCAACGCGAAAATCAACGCGGCTATCACTCGCGGGACAATCGATTCTAACATCGAAAAAATCGCTAATCAACTCTCTAAAGAGGCAAAAGTTGCCGGTTTCCGTAAAGGCAAAGTACCGGTAAGCGCCGTGAAAAAGCAATACGGCGAACGCCTTGTTCAAGATGCGGAAGCACAAGCATTGCGTGATCTTTTAAGCGCTGGACTTAAAGAAATGGCCATCGCTGCGGATACACTCATCGGTGAACCTCAAATCGCTAAATTTGAAAAAAACGACAACGGTATCGATGTTGAAGTCATCATCGCAACCCGTCCTGCTATCGAACTCGGCGATTATGCGGCTATGGTTCCTGAAGTTGCAAAACCTGCAATCGATGATGCTGCGATCATGACCCGTATCGAAGAACTCGCATCTGCTCAAGCACCTCTCGTAAATGTTGATGAAGATCGTGCGTTGATTAGCGGTGACAGTGCATTGCTTGATTTCGAAGGTTTTGTTGATGGCGAAGCATTCGAAGGTGGAAAAGCGGAAGATTTCTCTCTTCGTCTTGGAAGCGGCCAATTTATCCCTGGATTTGAAGAGCAGGTAATCGGAATGAAAAAAGGGGAGGAGAAAACCATCGATGTTACCTTCCCTGAAAACTACGGCGGAGCAAAACTTGCTGGCAAACCGGCACAGTTCAAAGTGAAAATCAACGCAATCCAAGCGAAAGAAGCAGTAACTGTCGATGACGAATTGGCGAAAAAAATGCTTCCTGGATATGAAGATGCCAGCGTTGAAATGCTCAAAGAAAAAGTTAAAGAACAACTAGAAACCGAAGCAATGAGCGTTATGTACAACGACGACCTCAAACCTTCATTGATGGAAACATTCGTAACAGCATTCACGATCGATCTTCCTGAATTCATCGTTGAGCAAGAGATGGATATGGCATTGAACAAAAAAGCGCGTGAACTCAGCGAAGCGCAACTCGAAGAGCTCCGTAACGATGCTGAACAAGTCAAAGCGATGCGTGAAACGTTCCGTGACGATGCGTGCCGTGCCGTTAAAGCAACCTTTATCGTAGACGCGTTAGCTAAAGCGGAAAACATCATCGTCAACGAACAAGAATTGATGCAAACCATTTACTACGAAGCAATGCAAATGGGTCAAGATCCTGCGGCAGTCTACAAGCACTACCAAGAATCAGGCTACCTTCCTGCGATTCAAATGGCAATGATCGAAGATCGTGTTCTTAGTAAATTGCTTAACGATAAAATCAAGTAATCACGATGAGCTACATCCCTTACGTCATTGAAAAAACGGGGCGCGGCGAGCGCTCATATGATATTTATTCACGTCTTCTCAAAGACCGTATCATCATGCTTAGCGGTGAAGTAAACGATCCGGTTGCCTCTTCAATCGTAGCACAGATGCTCTTTTTGGAAGCGGAAGATCCACAAAAAGATATCTATTTCTACATCAACTCTCCAGGGGGGGTTATCACCTCTGGAATGGCAATTTACGACACGATGAACTACATTCGTCCTGATGTGAGTACGATCTGTATCGGTCAAGCTGCATCAATGGGGGCATTTTTGCTCAGTTCAGGGGCTAAAGGGAAACGATATGCGCTTCCTCATGCACGTATCATGATTCACCAACCTCTCGGCGGCGCGCAGGGTCAGGCAACCGATATCGAGATTCAAGCCAAAGAGATTTTGCGCATGAAAGCGGAACTCAATGAGATTTTGGCAAAGAACTGCGG